>WNFX01002324.1_pt1 | contig 19777 bp, 22 predicted proteins | sample 5400111 | NCBI WGS metagenome assembly WNFX01 (sample SAMN13153363, study PRJNA577476) | soil metagenome | isolation source: 40 cm soil or saprolite under grassland replicate 1 | place: USA:California | collected 2016-06-15 | reverse complement strand
CGCCGAACACCTTGTTCACCGTGTTCGCGCCGGCCCCGAACTCAGGCGTGTTGGTCTTGCCGAGAACGATCGCGCCCGCCGCCTTCAGCCTGCGGACGACCTCCGCGTCTTCGGTGGGCACATGGTCCCGGAACAGCGTCGAGCCGAAGGTCGTGCGTATGTCCGCGGTGAGCGTGAGGTCCTTGATCGCGACCGGAACGCCGTGCAGGGGCCTCAACTTCGCGCGCTTCTTCACCGCGCGCTCCGCATCGCGCGCCCAGGCGAGCGCCTTCTCGGCGGCGACGGTGCAGAAGGCGTTGACCGCGGGGTTGATCCTCTGAATCGCCGCCAGATGCGCCTCGACCACTTCGACCGGGCTCGCCTTTTTCGTGCGGACGAGCCGCGCGAGCTCGACCGCGGAGAGATGTGTCAGCTTGTACGCCATTTGCAGGGACCCGCTTGCGCCGGAATGATATCTCCCCTACTCCACCTTCGCTCCCGAGCGGCGGATGATGTCCGCCCACTTTCCGCTCTCGGCGCGAACGAATTCGGCGAACTGCTCGGGGGTCATCGGGCGCGCCTCGACGCCGAGGTTCGCCATGCGGCGCGCCACCTCCGCGTGCGCGAGCGCGCGCGAGGCGCGGTCGTTCAGCCGGTGGATGATTTCGCGCGAGGTGCCCGAGCGCGCGCCCAGGCCCAGCCACGGCGTCGCCTCGAACCCCGGCAGACCCGACTCCGCGAGCGTGGGGATTTCGGGCGCGGCGTCGATTCGCTTCAGCTCGGCAACGGCGATCGCGCGCAAGCGGCCGTCGCGGACATGCTGGAGCGTTGTGCTGGTGTTGACGAAGCTCATCGCCACGCGGCCGGCGAGGAGGTCGGTCGTCGCCTGCGCGGCCGAGCCTTTGTAAGGTACGTGCACGGCGTCCACGTCCGCGATCGACTTGAGCAATTCCATCGCGAGGTGTCCGGTCGAGGCGACCGCCTGCGAGGCATAGTGCGCGTGGGCGCCCTCGCCGCGCAGCCAGGCGAGCAGCTCCCGGAGATCTTTCGCCGGCACCGTCGGATGCACGACGAGAAGCAGGGGCGCGACGCCCAGCATCGCCACCGGCGCGACATCGGTCGCCGGATTGAACGGCATGAAGCTCATCAGATGGCTGTTGATGGCGAACGGGCCAGGCGGGGCGACGAACAGCATGTGGCCGTCCGCCGCCGCCTTTACAACCAAGTCGACGCCGATGTTGCCGTTCGCCCCCGGCCGGCTCTCCACCACGAACGGCGCGCCGAAGGTCTTGCTGAAGTCCTCGGCGAGCGCGCGCGAGAGGAAATCCACCGACCCTCCCGGCGGGCTCGTCGCGATGATGCGCACCGCGTGGCTCGGCCAGGGAGGCTGGGCGAGCGCGCCGAGCGGCAGCGCCGACGCGACGGCGAGCGTCAAAACGCTTAGCGCGCACTTCATCGAACGGGATTATCGCACCCCGCGCGCCTCGATCAGCTCGCGCAAGGGATCCGGCAGAAAACCGCGCAGCCGCGCCGACCAGCGCGCCTCGCGGCGCTGCCACAGCACGCCCAGCCCGATGATCGCGAGGCCGACCAGCGAGAGCGCGAGCGGAAAGATCATGCTGTCCTTGAACACCTCGTAGGAAAGGTAGCCGAGGTAGCCCGCGACGCCGAGGCCCCCGAACACGGCGAACACGCGCCGGCCGATCACCGCGCCGAGGAGGATCATCGCCACGTTGATTCCGCAGTAGCCGAGCTTGCCGAGCTCGCTCACCGATTTCATCAGCGACAGCCCGCCCCAGAAGGCGAGCACGCCGAAGAGATACAGCCAGAATGCGTAGTCGCGGGACAGGCGCGAGCGCAGGTCCACCCAGAACGCGACGAGCACCATCGCGAGGCCGAACCACAGCGAGATGAACTTGCGGATCTCCCAGTCGTACACGCGATCGGCGCCGAAGAGGAACGGCACGATGTCCATGCTCATGTACCACAACGTCACCGCGACCGGCATCAGCATGAAGGGGAAGCGGTAGCGCCACAGCAGGATCGCGCCGACGGCGAGCGTGCCGAATTCCATCATGATCCAGCGCCAGTCGATGAACACGTGGTAGTCGCGAAACGGCTTGTTCTCGCCCCAGTAGCCGAGCGCCATCTGCGCGCCGAAGATCGCAAGGGGCACCATCACCACCGCGAGCGTCGCCGTGATCCCGGCGGGGACCTCGAGCTGTTTCCTCGCGAGGAACCAGTGGGTGAGCGCAAGCGCGAGCCCCGCATAGAGGAGCGCGGTGACGAACCCGCCCCAGCCGCCGAGCGCGTTCCAGCCGAGCGTCATGAAGATCGACATCGCGCCGATCGCGATCATCCCGCCGAGGTAGTAGAGCACCTGCACGAAACTGAACCGCGGCCCGGTCCCGCCCGAGGGCTGCGTGGAATCGGTCTCGAGAAACGCAACCAGCCGGTCAGCTTGCGCCGCGCTCAGAATCCCTCCGCGCACCGCCCCGTCCAGCTCCGCCCTGCGGATCGTCCCCATGCGGTAGCCTCCTCCATGCCAAGGGCATAGCCTACTCGAAAAGAGCGAGCGCGGCCTTGCCCACAGAGTGTTGCAAATGCAACTACTATCCGGAATCCGGCCGAGCTTGCTTCCGCGAGCTAGAGACTTTTCTCACACCGCGAGGTTCAAATGAAACCGTCTGTCCTGCTGCGCGTCGCTTCGGTGCTCACCCTGATTTTCTGCGCCGGCCACACCTATGGAGCGCTAGTCGCTTCATCGCGCGACCCGGAACAGGCGGCGGTGTTCATGGCCATGCAGGCCTTCCCGTTCGAGATCATGGGGGCACGGCGCTCGCACTGGGATTTCTACCGCGGGTTCAGCCTCCTTTTCAGCGTGACCCTGCTGCTGCTCGCCGTGCTGCTGTGGCAATTGGCCCGACTGGCGAAACGCGACCCCGCCGGGGCGAGGCCGTTCGTCGCGTCTCTCTTTCTGGCCTACCTGGGGTTCACGATCCTGTGCGGGGTGTATTTCTTCATCGCGCCCGCAGCGTTTTCCGCGGCCGTGGCGATCTGCCTGGCCCTCGCATTCACCTCGGCGAGAACCGTCTGATCCACTATCGGGGCGGGGCGAAGCGCTGGGGTAGAATCGCGAATCCTAGTGAGCACCATGTCCGCACCCTCTCCCAGGAAGCAGCACGAAGCCTCGCACTCGAACTTCATCCGCCAGATCATCGAAGCCGATCTCATGGCGGGCAAGTACGCGAGGCGAAAGTGGAACGGCAAGCCCGGCTCCGCGTTTTCGCTTCACAATGCGCCGACCGATCCGGCGAAGATCCGCACGCGCTTCCCGCCGGAGCCCAACGGCTATCTGCATTACGGCCACGCCAAGGCGATCTGCCTCAACTTCGGCCTCGCACGCGACTACGGCGGCGTCTGCCACCTGCGCTTCGACGACACCAACCCGGCGAAGGAAGAAACCGAGTACGTCGATTCGATCCGCGAGGCAGTGAAGTGGCTGGGCTTTTCCTGGGAGGACCCGGGCGGGAACAGAAACGAGTACTACGCCTCGGATTACTTTGAATATCTGTACCAGTTCGCGGAAGAGCTGGTGCGCCGCGGCCACGCCTACGTGGACAGCCTCTCCGCCGAGCAGATGCGCGCGCTGCGCGGCACGCTCACCGAGCCCGGCAAGAACAGCCCCTATCGCGAGCGCCCCGTCGAGGAGAACCTGAAGCTCTTTCGCGACATGCACCTGGGCAGGTTCGCCGACGGCGAGCACGTGTTGCGCGCGAAGATCGACATGGCCTCGCCCAACATCAACCTGCGCGACCCGGCCATGTACCGCATCCGCCACGCCACCCACCACCGCACCGGCGATCACTGGTGCATCTATCCCACCTACGACTGGGCGCACGGCGTGTCGGACGCGCTCGAGAACATCACGCACTCGCTCTGCACGCTCGAGTTCGAGGACCACCGTCCGCTCTACGAATGGTTCAACGAGCGTCTCGCAGAGGACTGGACCGGATACGACGGCGTGAAGAGGCCCGGTCTCCTGCAGCGGCCGCTGCCGCGGCAGATCGAGTTCGCGCGGCTCAATGTCACCTATGTGGTGCTCTCCAAACGGAAATTGATCCAGCTCGTCGAGGAAAAGCACGTGGACGGGTGGGACGACCCGCGCATGCCCACGCTCGTCGGCGCGCGCCGGCGCGGGTTCACCCCCGAGGGCTTGCGGCTCTTCGCGGAGCGCATCGGCGTGGCGAAGGCCGACTCGTGGATCGAATTCTCGATTCTCGAGGACTGCATGCGCGAGCACCTGAACGAGGCTGCGCCGCGCCGCGTCGCGGTGCTCGACCCGGTGAAGCTCGTCATCGAGAACTACCCGCCCGGGAAGGAGGAGGAGTGCGAGGCGCCCAACCACCCGCACAAGCCGGAATGGGGCAGGCGCAAGCTGCCGCTCTCGCGCGAGCTGTGGATCGAGCGCGAGGATTTCTCCGAGACCCCGCCGAAGGGCTACTTCCGCCTCTTCCCCGGCAACAGAGTGCGCCTGCGCTACGGCTATGTCGTCGAGTGCACGGGCTGCGACAAGGACGCAGGCGGCAGGGTCACCGCCGTGCGCTGCAGGTACGATCCGGACACGAAATCGGGCACGGCGGGCGCGGAAACGGTCAAGGTGAAAGGGAACATCCATTGGCTGAGCGCGAAGCATTCGCACCCGGCGGAAGTGCGCCTGTACGACCGGCTGTTCAAAGTCCCGCATCCGGGAGCGGGAGACAGCGAGCTCGTGCCGGACCTGAATCCGGATTCGAAGAAGCTCGTCACCGCGCAGCTCGAGGCCGCGCTCAAGGGCGCCCGGCCCGAGGAGCAGTTCCAGTTCGAACGCCACGGATATTTCACGGCCGACCGCGTCGACTCCAGGCCCGGCGCGCCGAAATTCAATCGCGCGGTCACATTGAGAGACAGCTGGGGAAAATCCGCAATTCCCTAGGCTGTCGCCGATACACGACAGCCGAAGCTCTGCCAGATCAGCGTTCTAGCATCTCCTGCTCTCGGGGCCGTCGCTTCGCAGCGACGGAATCAAGGGGCGCGCGTGCCCCTGACATTGTGCTAACTGTTTGAACGTTCGTAGCTTCAATGGTCTGGCACGGAGGTTGCGGTCATCAGGTCATCGGCGCGGGAGCGGCGACACCTGCGCCCTAAAACGTACGGGGGATCGCTATGGACCGCAGGCTGACTGCCGAAGATATCGATTGGCTGCGCAAGCTGCGCAACGCGAGAGCCGCGAACCAGCCTTCCCCCGACATCCCCACGAGCGTGGTGCGCAAACTGACATTGCTCGCGTACGCGGAGGTCAAGAGCCCCAGAGAACATCCGATCAAGCTCAGAGACCGCGACGAGCTGGACCGGAGGAAGCAGAGCGGCTGATCCTTCGCGCGAGCCGCAGTGCCTATCGGGGCGTTTCATGCGCCCCGAATTCGTTTACGGCGCCCTACTCCAGCGGCTCGACCTTCACGATGGCCGCATGGTGATTGTTCCCCACCCAGAACGTGGGCGGCGTGGTCGCATCGTCCACGAACACGCGCCGGATGTTGGTCTGGCTCGGGAGCGGATACTCGGTGAACGCGCCCGTCTCGAGGTCCATGCGCAGCACGCGATCGGTGTTCATGCCCGCGGTCCACACCTTGCCGGCCTTGTCGAGGACGACGTCGTAAGGTGCCGTAAAGGGCGTGGGGACATTCCACTCCGTGAACTTTTCCGTCTTGGTGTCGAACATCCCGATTTTTTCGGCTCGCCATTCCGCGAACCAGACGCGGTCCTGGGCGTCCATCCTGCCGCGGCGCGGCCTGGATCGAGGCGTCGGCGTCGGGAAGAGCGTCAACTTCCCGGTCGCGGCTTCGATCTTGCCGACGTTCTCTCCGCCGAAATCCATGAAGAAGATGTTGTTCTTCGAATCGGCGTAGATGCCGTAGACGGAATGCGGCCCTTTCATGTTCTGGTAGGGCTTCCAGGTCTCGAACTTGCCGGTCGCCATGTCCAGGCGATGCAGGCCCGGGATGCCGGCGTCGTTCAGCCACACCTTGCGGTCCACGGTCCAGCGCTGCGGGCCGACCATCGACTGCTGGGAATGGTCGTCGACGACTCCGGATGGCAGCGGAAACGCCTGGAACTTTTCGGTCTTCTTGTCGAATTTCACGATCCCCGACTGGAACATGTGCGAGAGCCAGAGGTTGCCTTCGGGATCGACCTCGAGGTCGAGGGTGCCCTTCGGGTAGTCGGGCCGCTGCACGGGAATCGCGAACTCGGCGTGCTTCAGCGTCTTCGGATCGAATCTGCCGAGGAATTGCTGGTCGAACTGCGAGTACCAGACGACGCCGTCGCGATCGACGATCACGTCGTGCGGCATCAGGGGCCGGCGCGGAAGCTCGTATTCGGTGATGACGACGCGCGTGCCCTTGCCTTTGACGCGGGGCAGCGTCTTCAAGTCATACGACCAGGCGCCCGAGCTCTGATTGAGGGTGGCGAGATACGCCGCCTGCTTATCGGAGTCCGGGCCGAAATCGCGCATGGGGTCGCGCGCGACCACGCGCACCTGCGGCCGCTCGACGTGGCTGTTGTTGGCGTAGCCCGCCATGCGCTTCATGACCTGCATGAAGCCGGCCGCGTCGTGCTTCGATTTCGCGACGCGCTCCAGGGTGTGGCAGCCCACGCAGCCGTAGAGGAACTTCTTCTGGTCGGGCGTCCCGGGGAAGCTCGCGATCCATTCGGCGTTCGTCATCTGGGGCGCGATGTCCCGGATCTTGCGCAGCTTCAGGTCGACCGCGACGGGCAGGGCGAGGGTGATCTCCGCCGAGCGCGGGCCGTCGAGCTCGTATCCCGTTGCCCGGATCTTCAGCGAATACGAGCCGGACCCGAGCTTCGACGAAGGAAAGCTGAACCGGCCCCGCTCGTCGCTGACGACGCTCACCGTGACCGTCGAGCCGGCCTTCTTCGCGCTGACGACCACGCCCTCCATCGCGCCTTCTTCTCCCGAACTCACCCGCCCGGTCAGGGCGGTGGAAGTCTGGGCCGCGGTGGGGCCACGGCCCGCGAGCAAGGCGATAAACACGAGACCGGCGCTTGCAGCGGGCAAAAGGCGTCTTGTCATGGACGACTCCCTTGTGGATCCCCTCCGACTAGTCCCATATTTTAGTCCTATTCGGTTTAGAGTTACGGCTTTCAACGTCCCCCACGGAGCCAGAAACCATGATCGACCTCTACGCCGCCGGCACTTCGAACGGCATGCGCGCACGCATCGGGCTGGAAGAATGCGGCCTCGCATACAGCTTCCATCCCCTCGACCTCTCGAAGGGCGAGCAGAAGTCGCCCTCGTTCCTCGCCATGAACCCGAACGGGCAGATCCCGGTGATCGTCGACAGCGACGGCCCGGGCGGAAAGCCGGTGACTCTTTCGCAGTCGGTCGCAGTGCTGTTGTACTGCGCCGAGAAATCGGGCAAGTTCCTGCCTAAGGATCCCGCGGCGCGGCCCGCGTTCTGGCAGGCGCTCGCGAGCGCCGCGAGCGACATGAGCGCCATGGTCACCGCGATCTTCACGCTGTCTCGCACCAAGGACCAGCACGCGCCGGCGATCGACGTTTTCAAGTCGATGTGGAAGAACTACATGAAGGTCTGGGACGACAGGCTCGGCAAGCAGCGCTACGCCGCCGGTGGCGAGGTGACCATCGCCGACTTCGCGCTCTACGGCGTGGTCGCGCGCGTCAAGGCAGCGCAGCCCGCTCTGGTCGAGGGATTTGTGAACGTCGCGCGCTGGACCGACACGATGGCCGCGCGCCCGGCCGTGCAGCGGGCGATGAAGTTCTGAGCGCGGGACCGATCAGCCGACGACCAGAGCCGCGTGCTGGCTCTGGCCTTCGGTCATTCCGCGGGCCTTCATCCAGTCGTAGGCGCGGTTGAACAGCGCCGGATCGTAGTAGTCGACGTGCTTGTAGTGGACGAAGGCGCGCAGCAGCTCGCGCGGCTGCAAGGCGCCCTTGGCGGCCGCGGCGACGTGATGCGCGTATTTGTAGAAGTCGCCGTTGATGAGATCCACCGCCTGGTTCTCCGCGTCGTAGTAGGCCTTGCGTTCCTCCGGCGTCAGCTCGGCCGCGACCACTTCGCCGCCGCGATAGAACGAGGCGGCGATGATGTGCGCACCGTCTTTCAAGCCCAGGCTGATAAAAGGCTCCATCACCGCCGCGGCGCGGTAGTCACCGTTCCTGAGACCCTCCCAGCGCTTGTACGGCAGGCTGCCGTTCTGGATCTTGACATGCTCGCGCCCTACGGCGCTCTCCAGCATCTGCAGCGTCGTGTAGTGCGATCCGGTGAGCTCCTGCACCACCACGGGAACGTCGGACAGGTCGCGCGGGGTCTGCAGCTTTTCGTCGAAAGTCAGGATCGCCTGCGCAGCGACCGCGGCGCGCAGGGCCGCGATGCTGCCGCCGCGCTTGCCGCGCTCGAGGCGGTCGATGCTCGCCCACTCGCACACGTTGTAGCTGTCGGCCGAGCCGCACTCGAACATCTGCTCCTTCAAGCGCGACAGGACCGGCTTCTCGGCGCTGTCGCGCTCGCGGTCGGCGTAGGTCGCCGAGAAACTCACGTCCAGCCCCGCCCTCTCGAACAGGCCCTCCTCGATGCCGACGATCACCGGCAGGTCGAACACCGGGTTGTTGGGAGCGATCCTTACAACGGGCTTAGTCATGATTTCCCCTTGCGATTGTGAGGGTCCGCCGCGCAGGCGGCGCGAGTGCAGATAGGATACTACGGGCTAGCCTCGCGGCTCAACCGGCGTCGATGAGAGCAAGCGCGCCGAGCAGCGCAAAGCTCGCCGCGGCGACCCGGTGCATCGTCTTCGCCGGCACCCGCCTGAGAACGCGCTCGCCGAAGTACACCGCCGGGACGTCGGCGAGCATCATGCCGAAGGTCGTGCCGGCGACGACCGCGGCGATCGAGGCATAGCGCGCAGCCAGCGCGACGGTGGCGATCTGCGTCTTGTCACCCATCTCCAGAAGGAAGAAGGCGAAGAGCGTTGCGGCGAACGCACCGAGGCGCGCACTTTGCAGTCTTTCCTTTTCCGGCTTGTCGGGCACCAGCGTCCACGCCGCCATGGCGAGGAACGACAAGCCCAGAATCCAGCGCAGCGCCGCTGGGCCGAGCGCCGCTGCGACGCCCGCGCCGAGCCAAGCGGCGAGAGCGTGGTTGGCGAGGGTCGCCACGAGAATTCCCAGAATCACCGGAACCGGACGCCGGTAGCGCGCCGCGAGCACGAGCGCGAGGAGCTGCGTCTTGTCGCCGATTTCCGCGAGGGCGACTATTCCGGCCGAAACGAGAAACGCTTCCAGGATGCCTCCGCGGGTGGCAAAGGCGGAAATTGTATCCGCGCGCCGCACGTGCATGGCGTCTCCGAAATAAGAATATTTTGGGAATAAATCTGCTGCTGCCTCGGTCTTGCAAGGAGCGACCCGGTATTTCGGGCCGGCCGATTCCTCAAAGGAGACTGCAATGGGCAGACCGATCGATCGCAGGGAATTCCTCCAGCTCGCGGGGCTGGGCGGCGCGGTGTTCGCCTCGGGCCTCGCCGGCTGCGCGGGACTTGGCGCCTCGAGGCAGGACGACTTCTATTTCGTGCAGCTCTCCGACACGCATTGGGGCTTCAAGGGGCCGGCGCTGAATCCCGACGCCGAGGGCACGCTGCACAAGGCGGTCGCCGCGGTGAACGCGCTGGCAGTCGAGCCGGATTTCATCGTCTTCACCGGAGACCTCACGCACACCACCGACGACCCGAAGGAGAGAAGGCGCCGGCTCGCCGAGTTCCGCGACATCGTCGGAGCCTTGAGGAACAAGAACGTGCGCTTCATGCCCGGCGAGCACGACGCGTCCCTCGACAACGGCCAGGCGTGGAAGGAGTTTTTCGGCGCGAGCTACTACAGCTTCGACCACAAGGGCGTTCACTTCATCGCCATCGACAACGTCTCCGACGCCTCGGCGCGCATCGGTGAGGCCCAGCTCGCGTGGATCACGGCGGATCTCGCCAAGAAGGACAGGGACGCGCCCATCGTCGTCCTCGCTCACCGGCCGCTGTTCGATCTCATGCCGCAATGGGACTGGGCGACGCGCGACGGCGCCCAGGCGCTCGAGCTCCTGATGCCCTATCGCAACGTGACCGTGTTCTACGGCCACATCCACCAGGAGCACCATCAGATGACCGGGCACATCGCGCACCACTCCGCGAAGTCGCTGATCTTTCCCCTCGTCGCGCCCGGCTCCAAGCCCAAGCGCGAGCCCGTGCCCTGGGACCCGGCGCAGCCATACAGGGGACTCGGTTTCCGCGAAGTGGATGCGGAAGTCGAAACGGCCGCGTACCGGATCACCGAATACCCGGTAGCGAAGGCGTGAGGCGATGAGACCCCAGCGCCGCCGCGTGCTCGCTGCGGCAGTCGCCGCTCTCGCCGGCGCCGCGTTCGGTGCCGCGGTCCTCGCGCAGCCGCAGGACAAAGTGATCCGCGTCACCGCCCGCAAGTTCGAGTTCGTTCCGGAGGACATCGAGCTGAAGAAGGGCGAGCCTGTGGTGCTCGAATTCACGACCGCCGACGTCTTGATGGGTTTCAACGCACCCGACTTCAAGGTACGCACCGACATCGTCCCGGGCCAGGTCGCGCGGTTGCGCCTAGTACCGGACAGGGCCGGCGACTTCGAGTTTTTCTGCGACAACTTCTGTGGCGAAGGCCATGAGACGATGTCGGGGAAAATCCGCGTCACGGCATGAGTCGGCGCGCTATCATGGCGCCCACGACCGACTCCGCGCCGCAGATGAAACCTTGAGCGAACGCAAGCGACGATTCGAGCAACGTGTGCTGCCGCATCTGGATGCGGCGTACAACCTTGCGCGCTGGCTGACTCGCAACGATCACGACGCCGAGGACGTGGTGCAGGAAGCGGTGCTGCGCGCCTACCGGTTTTTCGACGGACTGCGCGGCGAGGCACGGCCCTGGCTCCTCGCCATCGTGCGCAATTCCTGCCTCTCCTGGCTTCAGGTCAACCGGCCCGCGGAGCTCGCCGGTTTCGACGACCGCGCGCCCGAGCCCATCGACGAGACCAGCCCCGAGACGCTCGCCGTGCGCCAATGCGACCGGCGCATGCTGAACCAGGCGCTCGCCGCGCTGTCCGCGCAGTTCCGCGAGGCGCTGATCCTGCGCGAGCTCGAGGACCTCTCCTACAAGGACATCGCGCGCATCACCGACGTGCCGGTCGGCACGGTGATGTCGCGCCTTGCGCGGGGGCGGCGGCTTCTCGCCGAATCGCTGCAGACCATTGCGAACGCTGCCGCACCGCAGATGCACAAATGACTCGCGAAGAAGCCCACAAACTGCTGCATGCCTACGTGGACGGCGAGCTCGATGCCGCGAAGACCCTCGAGCTCGAGGCGCATCTCTCGGGGAACCCGGCCGCACGCGCGGCCTGCGAGCGGCTGCGCGAGATGTCGGCGGCGATCCGCGATCGCGCGGACTATCACCTCGCACCCTCCGCGCTCGCCGCCCGCCTGCGCGCTTCGGTGCCTGCCGCACCTGAAAAAGCGCCGCGCCTTGCCTGGCGACGGTGGCTCGAGCCGGCGGCGGCGTTCGCCGTGGCCGCGTTCCTCACCTGGGTAGTCGCGGTCCAGACCCTGCGGCCGGGCGTAGACGAGCACATTGCGCAGGAAGTGCTCGCGAGCCACGTGCGCGCGACACTAGCAAACCGCCTGTTCGACGTCGCCTCCTCCGATCAGCACGCGGTGAAGCCGTGGCTGAGCGCGCGGCTCCCCTTCTCGCCGCCGGTCGCCGACCTGTCGTCCCACGGATTCGAGCTGCGGGGTGGCAGGCTGGATTACGTCGGCGGGCAATCCGTCGCGGTGCTCGTCTACCAGCGCCGCCAGCACACGATCGACGTGTTCGTCTGGCCCGCAACGGCGGAGAAGGCACGGCGGGCGCTGACGCTCGACGGTTTCAACGCCGAGGGATTCGCGCGCGGCGGCATGAGCTTCTGGCTGGTCTCCGACCTCAATCGCAACGAGCTAAGCGACTTCGCCCGACTGGTCGCCGCCGCCCTGAGGCCCTAGTCCTCGGAGTCGGGCGCGCCGCCGACGGTCGCGAGGTCTTCCTGCTTGATTTTCTCCGTGTTGAATTTCGCTGCGCGCTCACGCATGGTCTTGAGCACTTCTTCCAGCGGCGGCGGCTCGCCCTGGATCCAGCGCAAGGGGTTGATGCGCGCGACGACGAAGGCACGCAGATAGGGGCTGACGAAGCCGCGCGCCTTGAGCTTCGCGATCACCTCGGCAACACGCGCATCGAGATCCATCAGCATGCCCGCGTGCTTTTCGTGCTCTTTGACGGCCTTAGACAGCGGTTCGTCCGAGAATTTCTCCAGCCTCCGCACGATCGGGTTGTAGGCGCCGCCGGCGAACTTGCCGTTGTGCTCGTAGCACACGCCGAGGGTGACGAGCGAAGCTTCCTCCAGATAGAAGGCGAACTGGTTTTCGGCGCGCTTCGCGTCCTCGTCCAGCAGGCCCCGGTAGATCCGGATCACTTCGAGCGACTTCTCGCGCAGGTTGTGCGCCTTTTCGGTGTTGAGCGCGAGGATCTGCCAGGCTATCTCGCGCTTGGGAACGACGAGCGCCGTGATTGCCCTCGCGCCGAGCCTGCGCATCGCCTCCAGGCGGTGCCGGCCGTTCGGGGTCCAGAAGCCCTCCTTCGGTGCAGTGACCGCGATCACCGGGTCGAGAAACATCCCGGTGCGGTCGAGGACGTCGGCGAGCTTCCTGTGATGGGTCTGCGAAAGATCGCGCTGGAAGGGCGTAGGCTCGATGCGAGCTATGGGCAGGATCGCGAGGATGAGCGCGTTCTTTCCGAGCGGATCGCTGTAGGCTCCGAGCACGAGTCCCCCTTCGCGCGCTATCCTCGCGCGCACCTCCTCGGCTTCGACGGGAAGCGAGTCGAGACTGCACTCGGCGGGCAAGAGGCCGCGCGTGCCCGGCTTGGCCTTCCGTGGCGTGCGCTTCGCCGGGGCGCGCTTGAGTCCGGATTTGCGCTTGGGTTTTGCCGTCGCCATGGGCTAGGATGACCGCATCGGCGCGGGGCCGGGGGCAACGCGTTTTCTCTTTTCGAAGAATTCGAATACCCCGTTGCCGGCTATCACCGCGGCGAGAAAGACGAGGCCCTTCGCCGAGCCGGCGCCGGCCAGAACCAGCGCGGGTCCCGGGCAGATGCCTGCCAGTCCCCAGCCCACGCCGAACACGAGGCTGCCGAGAATGAGCCGCGTGTCGATGCGGCGCGGGCTCGGCAGGAGCAGCGGCGCACCGAGCAGTGTCCGCGTCCGTTTCTTCATGAATGCGAAGGCGCTTGCGCCCACCGCGATGGCGCCCGCCATGACGAGCGCGAGCGAGGGATCCCAGGCGCCGGCGAGGTCGAGAAAGGCGAGCACCTTCGCCGGATTCGCCATCCCGGCGACGAGGAGTCCCAGCCCGAAGACGAATCCCGCGGCGAAGGAGGCGACGGTATACATGGAGGACTTCACGTCGCGATCAGGTGGCGCGCGATGAAAACGGTCGCGAATCCGGCAGCCATGAACGCGACGGTCGCCGCGATCGAGCGCGGCGACGCCCGCGAGACGCCGCATACGCCGTGGCCGCTGGTGCATCCTCCGCCGTAACGCGTGCCGACTCCCACCAGCAGCCCCGCCGCCGCGAGCGCGGGGAAACTCGCGTCGACCCGGATCTCCGGCAGCGCGGCGAGGAGACCCCAGGCGAGCGGCGCGGCAACCAGGCCCGCGACAAAGGCGATGCGCCAGGAGACGTCGCCGGCCTGAGGGCGCGCGAGGCCGCCGAGGATGCCGCTGATTCCCGCGATGCGGCCGTTCAGCACGACGAAGAGGGCCACCGCCGCGCCGATGATCGCGCCGCCGATCAGGGCCGATGCGGGGGTGAATGCGTTCCATGCGATCGACATGGTCCGAGCATAATACAATCGGAGGCAATATGAGACTCGCCCGGATTGTCCTCTCGGCGGTCCTTTCGGGATGCGGTCCGGTCGCGCTCGCGCAATCGGCTGCCGACTATCCCCATCGCGCGATCCGCATCATCGTTCCGCTCGCGGCCGGCGGCAACGTCGACATCGTCGCGCGCACGCTCGCGGACCAAGTTTCGAAAAGCCTGGGCCAGCCCGTCCTCGTCGAGAACCGCCCCGGAGCGTCGAGCCTCGTGGGCACGCAGTTCGTCGCGAGATCGGCGCCGGACGGCTATACGGTGCTCGCGGTGGCGAACACCTTCGCCACGGTGCCCTTGCTCGTAGCGAGTCCCGGCTACGATCCGCTGAAGGATTTCACCGGCATCACGCTCACCTGCCTCGTGCCCCAGGTGCTCGTCGTCAATCCCGCCCTCCCCGCGCAGTCGGTGAAGGAGCTCGTCGCGCTCGCAAAGTCGCAGCCGGGCAAAATCTCCTACGCGAGCTCGGGGAACGGCTCGACCGGCCACATGGCGGCCGAGCTCTTCAACCGCCAGGCCGGCGTCACGATGCTGCACGTGCCCTACAAGGGCAACTCGCAGGCGCTCGTCGACGTGATCAGCGGCCAGGTTGCGATGATGTTCGATCAAGTGAGCACGTCGACCCCGCAAATCAAGGCGGGCAAGGTACGGGCGATCGCGGTCACGAGCCTAGTGCGCTCGGCCCTCCTTCCCGAGGTCCCGACCGTGGACGAGGCGGGCGTGCCGGGCTACGAGGACATCACGTTCAACGGCATGGTCGCGCCTGCGGGAACACCTCGCGCGGCTCTGGTCCGCCTCAACCGGGCGATTGCCGAAGCCGTGCGTGAGCCCGTGCTCTACAAGCGTTTCATCGAGCGCGGCGTCGAGCTCAAGGCGAGCACCTCGCCCGAGGAGTTCACCGCGCACATCAGGGCGGAGTTCGAGAAGAAAGCCCGGCTCGCGCGCGAGGCCGGAATAAAGTCCGAATAAAGAAATGATCGAGCGCAAGCAACTGGGAATCGCCGTGGTCGGCGCCGGGCGCATCGGGAGCCTGCGCGCGCGGCTCGCCGCCGGGCATCCTGCCGTAAACTTCATCGCGATCTCGGACACCGATCCGGCGCGCGCGCGCGATCTCGCGAGAGAAGTCGGCGCGCAGTTCCATTCCGGCGACAACCTCGCAGCGATGTCGCGTCCCGAGGTGAGCGCGGTGGTCGTCGCGACGAGCGAAGGCGAGCACATGCAGCCGCTCATGCGGGCGCTCGAGTGCGGGAAATCGGTGCTCGTGGAAAAGCCGCTCGCCCTCACGCTCGCCGAAGCGGACCGCGTCGTTGCCGAGGTGGAAAAACGCAAGGCGAGTCTCCGCGTCGGCTACAGCCGCCGCTACAAGGAGCGCTACCTGATCGCCAAGGAGCAGGTCCTGCAGGGCCGAGTCGGGAGGATCGTCGGCGCGAGCGCGCGCGTGTTCAACTCGCGCTCTCAGGCGCTCGCCATGCTCCAGCGCAACCCCGGTGCGACCCCGGTGGTGGACGCCCTCACCTATTACGTCGACCTGGTGAGCTGGCTGCTCGAGGGCGCGCAAGTGACCGAGGTTTTCGCGCGCGGGCAGAAGGGTGTCCTCAAAGAAGCCGGCCACGACACCGACGACCTCACCTGGGCGATCCTCACCTACAGCGACGGGGCGGTCGCGAACCTCGGCGTGGGTTACGCGCTGCCGGAAAAATATCCTGCGCTCGGGCACGCGGCGCGGGTGGAAGTGCTCGGCACCGAAGGCGTGATGATCCTGGACGATGATCACACCGATCAGCTGATGTACAGCGAGAAAGGCGTTCCGCACGTCTACCTGCCGGATCACTCCGTGAACATGGTGTTCCTGCAGAGCGGGACGCCCGGCGACTGGGCGCTCGGCGACTTCTGGGGACCGATCGCCAACGAAACGCGCGCCTGGCTGGATCACCTCGCGCTCGGCAAGCCCTGCGCCCTCGCCACGGCGCGCGAAGCGCGGCGCACGCTCGAAGTGACGCTCGCGATAGAACGGTCGGCGAAAAGCCTCAAGCCGGTCGCGCTGCCCCTGGCGAAATAGCGATCCGCGTAGGAACGCCCCCGCAGGGGTCGCGGGTCCGCGTCTGCCCTCAGGCGGAAATGCGTCCGGCTGAATCCCGACGGATGCTTTCCAGGTGGCGTCGGGGCGGGTGCTGGCGCCGCTCTTGTCCCTCCCATGGCTCCTGCCGCTGGCGCCGGTCCAGTGACCAGCGACGGTCCCTGAACCCGGAGAGCGCCGCTTCTTCGTTGGGAAAGCTCCGAACGTTGACCCCGTTGCGTCGCGCAAGAAACTCGATGTATTGCTGGGAGAGTCTCAGCTCGTTGGAATCTCCCGTCAGCGCAATTCTGCATTCCAATATCTTGCCGAACTCTCTGAAGTAATTAGGGAGTCCGTACTGCTCGACTTTGAACAGGGGCTTCGAAGCATGAACCGATATGAGGATCTGCGAGCACGCGTGCTTGCGCGCCTCGGCCGCAATGGCGGCAAGCGCGTCGCGCGCTTCGTCGGGCGTCTGCAGGTTGAACAAATCCGCCTTGAGATAACCCGGCCCGACGGTGATCTCACATAGCATTTCAGTGCACCGAAAGATGTCGTGTCGTGCTCGCGGTACTCGCCCATGGATAGCGTGGCCTACAACCGTAATAAAACATCGTGTCACAATATAGTCCGCATGGGCTATCTCGGCGTCTGCCGTAATATCCGGACATGGGTTTCCATGTCTTGAAAGCGTGCGCGCTCGCCGCGCTCGCGATCTCGGCGTCGGGCCACGCCCAGGTCTATCCGGCAAAGCCGGTCCGCATGATCGTCGCCTACCCGCCCGGCGGCGGCACCGACATCGTCGGACGAATGGTGGCGCAGAAGCTGGGCGAATCGTTCGGGCAGAGCGTGGTGGTGGAAAATCGCGGCGGGGCGAGCGGCAACATCGGCACCGAGCTCGCGGCGCGCGCCACGCCCGACGGTTACACGATCCTGATGGGCAATGTCGCGCCCAATGCGATCAACGTCAGCCTGTTCAAGGAGCTGCCTTTCGATCCCGTTGCGGATTTCACCCCGGTGAGCCTGGTCGCCTCCACGCCCAACATCCTCGTGGTCCACCCCGCGACGCCTGCGCGCACCGTGAGAGAGCTGATCGCGCTCGCGAAAGCGAAACCGGGAACGCTCAACTTCGCTTCCGCGGGCGTGGGCAGCTCGTCGCATCTGGCGGGCGAGCTGTTTCGCATCCTCGCCGGCGCGGATATCGTGCACGTGCCATACAAGGGAGCCGGCCCGGCGATGGTCGACGTCCTCTCCGGGCAGGTACAACTCTACTTTGCGACCATGCCGGCGGCGATGCCGCACGTGAAATCGGGCAAGCTCGTTCCCGTCGCGGTTACGAGCGCGCGGCGCTCCCGGGCCTTGCCGGATTTGGTGACGATCGCGGAGTCGGGCGTCCCCGGCTACGAAGCGTCGACCTGGTACGGCGCGCTCGCGCCCGCGCGCACGCCGCCCGCGGTGGTCGCGCGCCTGCATGCGGAGATCGTGAAGATTCTCGCCGATCCGGCGCTGCGCGCCCGCCTCGCAGACCAGGGCTTCGAGCCGGTCGGCAACTCGCCCGAGGAGTTCAGTGCGTACATAAAATCCGAAATCACGAAGTGGGGAAAGGCAATCCGGGACGCAGGCATCCGGCCGGAATGATCGTGGCGAGCGCGCGGGCGAAGCGGATGCGGCTCAAAAGGCGATGCTGACTCCGGCAAGAACACCGCCGCCGCCGACCTTCACGTCGGTCCCGGTCTTCCCGGTCGTGGAGGCGAGATACTTGTATTGCACCAGCAGGCCGACCCCTCCCAACCGAAATTCCATGCCCGCCAGGCCCTGATAAGCCGGACCCCCCGCGGTCCCCTTCAAGTCGCCGCTGTAGACTGCATCGGCGAACCCTACGCCGACGCCCACGAAAGGACGGAACCAGTCTGCCACGGGGACGTAGTACTTTCCGTTGAGCATAAGCGCGACCACTTGCTGCTTGGCAACGACTCCGGTCGCAACCAGATCGTTCTTGTAGTAGAAAACCTCGCCGCCCACGGCGAAGCCCGCCTTGTGGCGCAACTCCGCCTCGATGCCGACTGCGGGCTTGGATGCAGTGTCGAAGGTGCTCGCGGAGCCAGCGACCGTCTGGTTGGCGTTCGCCAATTTGAACGCACCCCCCTTCGCGATCAGCGCGAAGTTCCAGTCGCCGCCTGGCTCGGCCGATCGAGCAGTCGCCTGTGGAGCGGGACTCGGCTGCACGCGCGGGGCAGCGGCTACCGGCGGGGGCGCGGCGGGCGGCTGGGCGCGCGGTGCGGCGGCGAACGCCGCCGGCGCGGCGCCGACCAGGCGACTCTGCGCGAGCGAGCTGCGACCGTCGACTTCGCTCACCAGACGCACTTCCGTTCGCACCGGCCTCACGCTGGAGACGGCCTCGATCCGCACGAAATAGCTCCGGTTGGCCGCGGCCTCGAGCGTGAACACGGCCACCGCCCGTTCGCCGATGCGCAGGAAAGTCCTTCCGGGATTGACGGTCGCAACGGCGAAGGTGCCGTTCGCCAGGTCGCCGATGCGCACCAGGTTCACGATCACCGGCACCTGCGCGGCGACGGGCTGGCGGTCGCTGCGAAAAACGAACACCAGCGTCTTGCCGGGCGGCGGGGTCGCCCGCGAGGCGTCCTGCGCGTGCGCGGCAGCACCGAACAGCGCGGCAAGCAGGATGACGCCGCTCACCGAAAGACATGCGCGCAGCTCATTCATGGGTGGATCTCCGTAGTGTTTCTTCTTCGCTTTCCTCGCCGGACTGCGGAGGATTTCCCTCTCGCCATTGTAGCGTCCATTGAATAAAAAAACGATAATTCTTTTGTCGCGATCGTTCTTTTTTCGCGATCACAGCGCTGAATCAAACGCCGCGACAACCCCGGGGGCATCTCAATGAGAGACAAGCTATTCGAGCAGGGTCTGAAATTACGCAAGCGGGTGCTGGGCGCGGCGTACGTCGAGAAGCAGCTCAGGAATGCCGACGCGCTCACCATGCCGATGCAAATGCTCGCGACCAAGTCGGCCTGGGGCATGGTGTGGTCTCGCCCGGGGCTGCCGCGCCGCATCCGAAGCATGCTGAATATCGCGATGCTGGTCGCGCTGCTGAATATCGCGATGCTGGTCGCGCTGGGCAAGTCCGAGGAACTGGAACTCCATCTCGACGGCGCCATCCGCAACGGCGTGACGAAGAAAGAGATCGGCGAGATCCTGCTGCACTCGGCGATCTACTGCGGGTATCCAGCGGCTCTGGGCGGATTCAGGACCGCGCGCGAGTATTTCGCGAAGCGCGGCAAGAAGACGGCGGCGAAGAGACGATGACCCGGAAGACCGGGAGCTGCGCTTGAGGCTGCGCGCCGCTGCGCTATTGTCGGCCGCGCTTGCGGCATCGGCGCCGCACGCGGCCGCGGCGGAGGCCTATCCCGCCAAGCCGGTTCGCTTCGTCGTCGCTTTCCCGCCTGGCGGTGGCACCGACATCATCGCGCGCTCGATCGCGCAGAAGCTCTCCGAGCGCTTCGCGCAGCAGGTATTGGTCGACAACCGGCCCGGCGCGGGCGGCAACATCGGCACCGACGTCGTCGCGAAGAGCGCACCCGATGGCTACACTCTGCTGATGGGCTCGGCGGGACCGCTCGCGATCAACGCGAGCCTCTTCGGCAAGATGCCCTTCGATCCGATCAGGGACCTCGCGCCGGTGACGCTCGC
>WNFX01009737.1_pt2 | contig 19784 bp, 13 predicted proteins | sample 5400111 | NCBI WGS metagenome assembly WNFX01 (sample SAMN13153363, study PRJNA577476) | soil metagenome | isolation source: 40 cm soil or saprolite under grassland replicate 1 | place: USA:California | collected 2016-06-15 | reverse complement strand
AATTTCCGACGTATCCCTTCTGAGGTCGGCGATCTAAAGTCCTTGGGACACTCTCCCGTGCTGGACCGCTGGTGTGACGAGAGAGCCGGCTTGATACTGGTGACTGGCGCGAGCGGTGAAGGCAAGAGTACAACGCTGGCGAGCATGGCCCAGACGATAGCTAGACGGCGTTCCGTCAACATCGTCAGCATTGAGGACCCGATCGAATTTGTTCATTCGCAGGGGCGAAGCCTGGTGAACCAGCGCGAGATTGGTTCCGACGCAACCAGCTTCGCGTCAGCGCTCAAGAACGCGTTGAGACAGGATGCGGACGTCATCCTCGTGGGAGAGATGCGAGACGTGGACACGATCCAAACTGCGATTACGGCGGCGGAAACAGGGCACCTCGTGATTGCAACGATGCACACCAATGATGCGCCGACGGCTATCGGGCGGATTCTTGATGCTTTTCCAAAGGAGGGCCAGCAGTTCGTCAGTGCTCAACTTGCCTGGTCGCTGATGGGAGTGGTATGCCAGTATCTCCTGCCGCGAAGCGAAGGATCAGGCCTGGTTTTAGCCACGGAATTGATGACCGTGAACTCGGGAATCGAGTCGTGTATCCGGACCGGGCGCCTTTCGCAGATACCGGGACTTATTCAAATCGGAGCTGCGGACGGCATGCATACCGTGGACGATAGTCTTATCGAATTGCTTCTGGCTGACCGCATCAGTCTCATGGACGCGCAGACTCACGCGAGGGACCCCAATTTTGTAAAGGAGGAGTTCCAGAAAGCTTTGAAGTCCCAGAGAAAAGGGTGGTTTGCGGGAATGTTCCGCAAATGAAGTGCCGGTCTCGTCCGCGTTGAATTCAATGCAAGGCGGCAAGCCTTATGGGAGATCAGTCCTCCGGTGCTCGAGCAATAACAACATATTTATTTGTCTCGTTAGGCCGCATCGGACGCGTGTCTCAAATTTGTTAGTTGCACGAAGCAAATTGAACGCCATGAACATCAAAAGAAGAGTGCCAGACATCAACGTGCTAAGTCACCACAACTGATGCGGCCTAACCAATCGGTTGAACTAACCGATTAATCCGGAAGTTTTCCGCGCAGAACGGTGAGCGAATACGGCGGCAGATCATAGAAAGAAGATGCTTTTCGCGTAAAGCGCGCTGGCGGGAGGCTTCGAATCGGGTGTCCGTTCGGTCCGTCATCACGCCACAGATACTGATCGCGGGAGAGCTGGATTACTTCGACGTCGCCAGCAAAACTCACTTGCCGTCTTGGCTCGGTGAAGTTGAACTGCACAGCAAGTCGCCCTACGCGCTTCGCATCTTTGTTGATTACGATCAACGACCACTGTTTATCCGGCCGGTGCACCGCATAGACGCTGACGACAGATGATGAAGTGGGCTTCTTTTGTTTTATGGTTACGGGGAAAATTTCGTGTGTCTCGTTTGTCGGTTGCATCCACTCTTTTGTGATCAACTGGGCGGCATAGTAAGCGGATAGGCGATTCAGTTGGTCATTTTTTAAATTCAACTGAAGCATCATCAGATTGCCCCAGGAGCACTTGAGCTCATCTTGGAGATAGTTTGGCTCGTAGCCGTATAGGTACGGTTTGGAACCGCCTAACGTCAGAAATGCTCCGACTGTGTCTGCATTGAATAGGGCGCCTTCAATATCTACTTCGTGGCGCCCGGCAAAAACGGAATAGCCGTATTCGGTCATTAGCCAGGGGATGTCAGAAGGCACGCCATCGGCGCGCAAGCTGGCAAGCATCGAGCCGAGGCGCTTTGGGATTTCCAACAGCTGCGGCGCGGCATCGGCGCAGATGTTATCGAACGGATAAAATTCAAACGAAAAAAAATCGAAGCGTGCTCCAGCGCCTCGAACGAATTTCAGAAACCGATTCATCCAGGAACGATTCCCCGACGCGTCCGCCCACGTGAGCATTTTTTCTTCGAAATTTTGCAGGCTTGGCCCTCCGAGTTTTAGACGCGGATTCACCGCGCCTACCCGGCGAGCGACTCCGGTGTAAAGCGCGGCGTAATCCTCTGGCGAAACCCATTGTCCGTCGGGTTCCTCGCCGAGTTCGATTCCTTCCAAAGCATAATTGCGCTGCACCAGATAATTGATCTCAGCCGCTGCATTTTCCGGTGTGTCGTACAAAACGCCTACTGGCGCGAGCACGGGCAAACCGTTCGTGAGCGCGCCGCGCAAAATGAAATCCAATCCCGGCTGTTCTACGCTGAAGTCGATGTCTTCTGCGCGATGCCACGGATCGGTGGATGAGACGTAAATGACTGTTTGCCGATGTCGATCGCGCGCGTGACGAAGGTGATCGTGAAACCGATTGTGCTTGTCGATCGGCCCAACCTCGATCTCGCGAATCGCAAACCCGAGCCGGTCACGAATGTCATTTGAGGGTTGTGCGCTGGTTCGCGAGCTACCGCTCATTACGATTCGCACGAATTGGACCCGACGCGGACGTTCGTCGAGTCGAATGAGTTCATCACCGCCGTGAGCATTATCGACGCTTCCACTCGCGAATGGCTGCCAATCGTCGTCATCATCGCTGTGCAAATGCATTGGATCGTCTCCCGGCCAGTATTCGACGCGATATCGTGAAGCGTACGGCGCACCCCAATGAATGCGGATGGCGTTCACTGGTTTCGACGCGCCGAGGTCTATCACGACCCATTGCGGATGCGCGTCTTCGGATTCGCCGGTGAAGTGAGAATCGAGATACGGATTGCTTTTCCAAAACGATTTTTGATCGCCGTCTGCGATTCGGGAATAACCGTCGTCATTCGCTTGGTCGATCGTGTTTCCTCGCCTTGGCAAGCGATAGCCGTAAGAGAGATTGATCGGTTCTCCGAGCGAAGCGTCCGAGGTCCAGTATCCGCACTGGTGAGCGGGATCGCTCCATGCACCCCGCGGGTTCCAATGCCACACCTCACCTGCAAGCTCAGTGCGCAGCCGGTACGTGAGCGGCCCCAATCCGGCTGATAACATTTCCGCGATGTTCTTGTCCGTAAACATCCGAGCGCATTCCCCTTGCTCGTGGCCGTCAATACCTGCGCCCAACGCTCGGTTTGGGACGCATTGATTTATGGGATGATCGGCAGAGATGATGGCAGAAACTACAAACGGCTTCTCGCCGCCACGCGCACCTGTTGCCAATGCTAAATGGACAAGGGCGGACAAAACTGCTGTGCTCGGCAGCCAGGTTCGTTGCACACATTTTGTAAGCCACGCGCACTTCACGGCGTGCTACATAAGCGCGTATCGCCGACAATAAAAGCGATGCAAAGACCGATTGCACTCCGACTCCGAAAGCCTTCGCGCGCAAAAAGCACCGGCGCAAAACGACACCGGGCGTTTGTTGCGTTTTCGGGAAGCCTTGGGAGTGTGAACCCGTGTCCGCGTCGCTTTTTGTCTATCGCTGCGCTTTCTCCAATTGCTTGCTGACCTCTTTTTTCTCGCGACGAACGTCGTTCAGATGACTCTGGAGAACCGGTAATTGGGAGGCTTGCGGGTTTGGATGGTGGCGCAGCTTCTTACCGACCGAGTACGCCGGTCCCGGTTGCTTTGCCTCACCAATCCGTTGCAGCAAGGCGTCTTCTTCTGCCTGAAGCGCTGCGTAGCGGTCTTGCAGCGCCATGCGATTTTTGACCGCCTCTTGTTGGGCGACAATCGCCTTGTTCTTTGCTGCTGCTTCCTCTCGTTGACGTTGGGCCGCCTCCTGCTGTTGCCTTTGATATGCTGCATAATTCGCAGTCTGCTCACCGGAGTATGCGGTCGCCTTTTGTGGGTCATACCCGAAACGGGCCTGAACATCTTTAGGTAAATCAGTAAAATAAACTTTGGAGACGCCGGACTTGCTAGTTAGCACGATTCCATCAGGCTCGACGCGGCTGACAGTTGCATCTTTGTATTCTTTTCCATTAAGCGTTTTCAAGTCCTCGGAGAAGGCGGCTGTTGTGAAGGATACGATTACAAACGTGAGAACTTTTGTATTCACTTGGAGCTCGGTTTTCTGTTCTCATATTGGAGATTCTTTGGTCAAGGAGAATTCCTAGGCCAGCTGAACCTTTCGCCTCAACATCAACTCCGAGTGCGAATGCCTGTTGAGTGCTGGACAACCCTCGGCTTGCAGAGAACTTGCGAACTCGAATGCGCGTCGACGGGGTTTGTAGAGCGGTCATCACACTAATTGGGTTGAGTTTGCTGCTAATCGGATGCCGCAAGCACCTCACGGTCGCCCAAGTCGATCCAAATGGCCCCGCTGAGGTCATGATTCCCGAGCATGGGCTATACACGGGCGCGTTCATGGATTTTGGCGATGCAGAGGATGACGTCAGTCTGGAGGTGATCGAGGACTTTGAGCAGATGGTAGGAAAACATCAGGCTATCATCGCTTCGTCGAGTTATTGGGGAGAACAAAATTTTCCTGTCGACAATCTCAATGTCATCTGGCGGCACGGCTCGCTGCCGCTTGTATTTTGGTCGCCCTGGGACAAGCCGTATGAGGAAGATCACGGGCCAGACAAATTCAGTTTGACTGAGATTCTTGCAGGCAAGTGGGACGCTTACATCGACAAGTGGGCGGATGCGGCTCGCGATTTTGGTCACCCGCTAATCGTGGTATTCGGCGTGGAAATGAATGGGACTTGGTTCCCGTGGTCGGGAGCTTACTACGGCGGCGCGCAATGGGACCCTGAACACAACAATTGGAAAGGACCGGAAACATTTCGCAACGCTTACCGGTACGTGGTGGATCGTGTCCGTGCGCGCGGTGCTTTCAACATCAAGTGGATGTTTCACACGAACAACTACCCTTATCCTTACGAAAAATGGAACTCTGCGGCCGCGTACTATCCGGGGTCTGACTACGTTGATTGGCTCGGCCTCAGTGTTTATGGGCAGCAATACAAGGACGAACCGAACCCAGATATTCCGTCACTTGTGAACTGGCCATATGAGGAAATGTGCAGGCTCGATCCGCACAAGCCAATCATGATTGCTGAATGGGCGACCGGCGAATTCCCGCTCGCAACAGCTCAGCCCGGTGCAATGCACAAACCGGCCTGGATCAAGCAGGGCTTGGAGTTTTTCCGCACCCGTTATCCGCGGGTCAAAGCCGCGCTTTACTGGCACGAACGGTGGCAAAACGCCGATGGCTCTTACAGCAACCTGCGCGTCAATTCTTCCGTGGAATCGCTGCAGGCGTATCGGCAGGGCGTCGCGCATCCTGATTGGCTGGGCGATTTGATTCTGCGTGCGATTCCGAAACGGTGATGGAGATGGCCCGCCCTCGGGCCGCACTGGCCGGCTTTCCGGCGCGAGGGCGCGCCGGCTCCATTTTCTTTACGCCTCGAGCGAAAGTCTTCTCCTGAGCGAAGTCGAAGGACTCGGAATGACAGAAGCGTGTTACGGTTTTGTTTCCGTCCGCGCGCTCTTTTGGAGATCGAGAGCTATTTTCCAAGCACCATCGGATTCGAGCCGCCAGATTGTGAGATAGATGCCGCGTTGGCTGACGTCGTCGCGCTCACTCGCGTATTCACCATATTCGTAAGCGAGATCAATCGGATTACTCGTGCCCGCGCCCAGCGGTGCGCGCGATGTTTTCGCATCCTCTTTGCCAAGCATTTTCTTGGCAGCTGCCTTTCCAACCGCCGGGAGTTGGCCGCGCCGGTAAACGCGAATGTCGTCGCTGGCATTATCGATGATCGCGTCTCCTTCATCGTCTTTGAGCGATTCCGCAAAACTGGCCTGTGTTTTATCCAGATCCGCGCTGGCAGATTCGGGATGGAGCACCGGCGAGGTCGGTAACTCTGTTCTAATTTCAGTCTCCGCCTCTTGCGGTTGAGGATGGTCCAGGCCAACATCGATCGCGACTTTCCACATACCTCTCGCGTCCTTGCGCCAGATAGTTACGAAATGGCCAAACCCATCCGGGTTTTGTGCTTCATGCGATCTGCTGTATTCCGATGGGCCGGTCGTGTAACCGAGCTCGCCACTCCGCGAGATTGAGGCGAAGATCGGTCGCCAGGTTATGACGGGGTTCTCCTTCGCATCCCGCCAGAATTTTTTGCCGTTGACTGCACTAGGCGCGAAGATTACGGCATCGTCGGCGAAAACAGCGATGGATGCGTCGCGAAATCCTTTTTCGCCGGCAAGTTTACCGTAAGCCTTTTCCGCAGCGATGAGTGAACCGACGGCTTTCTCAAGATCGACATCTGCCGCGCGCGCGCCCGCAAGCGCGACACACGCGACGAGCAGGAAAATTTTCAATGGTCTAGACAAAATCATTCGTTCGCGGCGTCTTGAATATAAAGACCGTGAAAAGGTCATGCAAAATCTGGTCAGCCATGAGAATTGGAAGAGTTGCTTTTCGGAAGCTGCTCCAGGGTTGCTGCTTTTTGCCCGGCAATGGGTGCAATCAGCGGCCGACGCGGAAGACATTGTCCAGGAAGCTTTCATCAAGTTCTGGCGTCGCAACCACAAGATCGAGAACCGTGCGCTGCTTTACGCGGCCGTGCGTTCCATCGCTCTCGATTTTATCCGCCGCGACAGCCGCCGGGCCCGACGTGAGGCCACCGCGGTTGGCGATACTAACGAATTTATCGAGCCAGAGTTTGAATTTGAGGACGACACGCAGCGGGCTCTCGCCGAGGCGATCAACGTCCTGCCTTGCGAACAACGCGAGGTGCTCGTCATGAAAATTTGGAACGAATTGACCTTTGTCGAGATCGCCGGGGCACTTGGCATATCGCAAAACACCGCGGCATCACGTTACCGGTATGCGCTGGCGGCGTTGAGAAACACATTGCAGCTGAAATGAACGACTTTTTTGAGATCGAGAATGAATTGAGGAAACTGCGGCCGGCGCAGCCTTCGCCGATCTTGTTCGAGCGCATCGAGGAAGCCATGATGGATCGTAGCGCGGTCGTTTCGCCTGCCAGGCAACCGGAGCGGTTGCCCTACAATTGGTTGTCTTGGGGCATCGGTCTCGCAGCGGCCGCATTTTTGGTTTTGTTCGCGGCCATCAAAATGGAACGCCAACAGGGCGATGGCAAAGAAATCGCGCAAATTTCACGTGAGCCCGACACAGCGCCGGTATTGAAGCGAGCTGAAGAATCCACAGCCTCCGACAAATTTGTTCCTGAGGGCGCTACGCGGCTGGTTTACAACACGCGCGACGAAGGATTGCAGTTTGGCCGCGGCTCGGGCCAGCCGGTCCGGCGCTTGCGTTATCAGACTCATGAAACGTGGCAGTGGCGTAATCCGACGACCGGCGCGTCGCTTCGTGTTTCTTACCCCAGCGAGGAAGTCGTCCTAATTCCAGTTTCGGGCCAATGATTGCTTCTACTCTTACTCTTTTGCCTGCTCTTGCTCGTGCTGGAAGGGCAAAGAGCCAATTAGAATTACGAGTAAGAATAGGAGTACAAATAAGAATGTCGAAAACAACACCATGAAAATAAAATCCATCGCTACAATTGCAGCCATCGCCTTGCCTTTTGCGGGTTTTGCGCAGACACCGCCTGCGCCGCCACCGCCGCCGGGCCCGCATGGTCCGCCAGGGGTGCCAGGCGGCCACGAGAAAGCGCCGAAGGTGCCGATGACGTTTCTCGGCGTGGAGACATCGCAAGTTCCAGATGTTGTAAGTGAACAGCTTGGCCTCGCCAAAGGGCTTGGCCTGGTCGTCGAGTACATAGTGCCAAACAGCCCGGCAGCATCGGCAGGTATTCAGCAGAACGACATTCTTAAAATGCTGAACGACCAGATTCTGATCGAACCAAGCCAACTCCGAAAGCTCCTACAGACTTTCTCTGAAGGCACTGAGGTGACGCTCACGATTTTGCGCAAGGGTCAGGAGCAAAAGATCACCGTCAAGCTCGCCAAAAAAGAAATGCCGCAGCGTCACTCGCTTATGCCTGGAGGAAACCACGATTTGCATTGGGATTTCGATGAAACAGGCGATCTCGGCGAGCAAATGCAAGAATTGAAAGAACAATTGAAAGAACAATTGGGCGACGCGCAACGCGGCATGATCCGCGGAGCAGTGATCAAAGCTCACGAAGCAGCGAGGCGCGCGCGGGATGATGCCCGTCGGGCCGCGCGGGAGATTCGCATTTTGAGCAACGATAACGGCGCGCTCAGGGGTACAAAGATCGACCTGGGCAAAGCGCAAATCGTTTTCTGCGATGGCAAAGGCGAGATGAAATTGGAAAACGTGAATGGGAAAAAATTGCTCACTGCCAAGGATCCGCAGGGCAAATTGCTCTTCAGCGGTCCGGTCGAAACAAAAGAAGACCTCGATAAAGTGCCGGCTGATGTTCGTCAACGTTACGAGAAATTACAGCAGAATGACTTGCCGGCAGTCGCGCCTCGATCTGACGCCGATGATGGGGATGAAGACGACGACGATGACGATGACGACGAAGGAGAAAGTCGCGGACCGTTGTCGGATCAAGTTTCGCTCAAACTATTTTCGAGTGCGAGATCGGTCTGAATTCAATTTGATTTGAGGCAGAGGAGGAACTCCGCCGAGCATCCTAACCTGGTCTGGCCAGCCGCTCGGCGGAGTTTTCTTTTGCAGCGAAACGTCCACGGTTCACGAACAATTATCTTGCGTCTTCGGCGATCGCCTTGGCATCGTCTTCGGTCCGTGCAGTTCGCACGATGGCATTTTCCTTGCCGCCATGAATCTGCGCGCTATAACCAGACCGCGTAATGATGCGGGTCGTTTTTCTTGTCGGGTTCATTGCGTTGTTTTCTCCGCTGCATGCGCAAACACCGTCGCCCTCCGCTTCACCGTCGCTCGAGCAGCGTATTGCTGATCTTGAAGCTTATGTAAATAATTCAGCGCGCGGCGCCGATACCGGCTCTCCAGTGACCTCGAACGTGGCGGGCCCCGGGCCCGGGCACAACGCATGGATGATGACGTGCGCTGCATTGGTGCTTTTCATGACCTTGCCGGGACTGGCGCTTTTTTATGGCGGCCTCGTCCGGGCAAAGAACGTCCTTTCCGTGCTGGCGCAATGTCTCGGCATCGCCGGCCTGGTCACTATTCTCTGGTGGGTCGCGGGTTATTCGCTGGTTTTTTCACGTGGGTCGCCCTTCATCGGCGGATTGAAATTCACTTTTCTTCAAGGCGTCGGCGCGCGACCCAACAATGACTACTCATACTGGGTTTCCCAGAATGTCTTCGCCATGTATCAGCTGATGTTCGCGATTATAACGCCGGCCTTAATCATTGGCGCAGTTGCTGAGAGAATGAAATTCGCCGCCGTGCTCGTTTTCGTCGGCGTCTGGATGTTTGCGGTTTATTTTCCAATCGCCCACATGGTCTGGGGAATCGACGGCTGGATGAACGGAGTCTGGAATCCGGCCGCGAAAATTACTGCAATCGATTTCGCGGGCGGCACCGTCGTTCACATGACATCAGGATGGTCGGCGCTCGTCTTGTGCATTCTTCTGGGGCACAGGCTCGGCTTCAGAAAAGAAATCATGGCACCCCACAGCATGGTGCTTTGCATGGTCGGGACGGGTTTGCTCTGGGTGGGCTGGTACGGCTTCAACGCCGGAAGCGCTCTTGCGCCTGACGGAATCGCTGCGAACGCATTCATGAGCACCACGCTTGCAACCGCGGTTGCTTCATTTACCTGGGCCATGATCGAGTACGCGCTGCGCGGCAAACCGAGTGTGCTCGGATTTTGCTCCGGTGCAGTGGCCGGGCTGGTCGTAATCACACCGGCCTGTGGATATGTCGCTCCAAGCGGCGCAGTCATCATTGGGATTGCTGCCGGGATCGTTCCGTTTTTCGCCTGCACGAAATTGAAATCGTGGCTCGGCTACGATGATGCTCTTGATACTTTCGGGATCCACGCAGTAGGCGGGACGCTCGGGGCATTTCTGACCGGTTTGTTCGCCACGGCGAGTGTAAACCCAAACCTTTCGTTAAGCCTCGGCGGTTCGCTCAATCCTGCGACGCAAAATGGTCTCGCGCGAATTGTCGGTCACACATTGTGGCTCGAACAGTTAAAAGCAATCGTGGTCACTATTATGCTGGCGGTCATCGGGAGCGCGATTATCGGTGCGATCGTCAGAGGAGCGATCGGCCTGCGCATCGCGCCGGAAATCGAGCGACAGGGGCTGGATATTAATCAACACGGTGAAGAGGGCTATATGACTTCCGGTTAATTTTATGAAGCGAATTCTTGCGCCGTCCATATCGACAATGGCATTTGCGGTGATTTTCATTGCCGCAAACGCCCAGGCACCAGACCAAATCACGGCCGAATCAAAGCGCGCCAGGGAGTTCTTTGACAAATGCTGGGACGAAAATCTAGCGCGACACCCAGTCGACGAATCGCTTTACGGAATCAAAACGCATTACGATCAGTTGGAGGACTTGTCCGACGAAAAAGCCGCGGCAGATCACGCAGTTTGGCAAAAACAACTTGCGACCCTGAAGCGCGACTTCAAACCGGAGCTGCTCGATCCGCAAGCGCAATTGAGTTACAAGCTCTTTGAACGAGAGGCGGAGCGCGAGGCGGAGGAATTCAAGTTTCGTTTCGATGTGTATCCGGTCAGCCAGATGCGCGGTGTGCACGCGCAAATTCCGACGTTCCTGATCAACATTCATAAGATCGACAATGTGAAAGACGCGGAAGCGTACATCGCTCGGTTAAATGCGATCCCGAAATTGTTCGATCAACTCATCGCCAATTTGCAAGTGCGCGAGGACAAAGGTGTAGTCGCTCCACGCCTTGTTTTTCCACTCGTCCTCGATGCCTGCCACAAAGTGATTCAGGGAAAGCCGTTCGATTCCAGCGCGACCAGCAGTCCCCTGCTCGATGATTTTACGAAGAAAGTTGGCGCGCTTAAGGACGTTGATTCTGCTACACGCGATCGATTGCTTTCCGGCGCGACAAAGGCGTTAAACGAGTCGGTCAAACCCGCTTACGAAAAGCTAATTACATTTCTGGAAAGCCAATCGAAGCGCGCAAACGACGACGCTGGAGTCTGGAAATTTCCGGATGGCGTTGACTTCTACAGTTCCGCCCTGCGGCGCACCACAACGACCAATCTAAGCGCCGACCAGATTCACCAGATCGGTTTGAAAGAGGTTGCACGCATCCACGCCGAGATGACGAAGATCAAAGACAAAGTCGGATTCAAAGGCGACCTCCAGGCATTTTTCAAATTCATGCGCGAAGATCGACAATTCTATTTGCCAGACACAGATGAAGGCCGGGCAAAATACCTGGCGCGTGCGGTCGAGATTATCGATGAAATGAAAAAGCGCCTCGATGAATTGTTCGCTACCAAACCAAAAGCCGACGTTGTCGTAAAGGCGGTCGAAAAATTTCGCGAACAATCCGCCGGCAAAGCGTTTTATCAGCAGCCCGCTCCGGACGGATCACGGCCTGGCATGTTTTACGTGAACCTGCGCGAAATGCAGAGCAATCCGACTTACCAACTGGAAGCGCTCGCGTATCACGAAGGAATTCCAGGGCACCACATGCAGATTGCCATTGCACAGGAGTTGGGCGGTGTTCCGAAGTTCCGCAAATTTTCGCACGCCTATACTGCTTACACCGAGGGCTGGGGCCTCTACAGCGAACAGGCGCCCAAAGAAATCGGCATGTATCGGGATCCGTACTCCGATTTCGGAAGATTAGCGCTCGAGCTTTGGCGCGCGGGACGTCTGGTCGTGGATACCGGCATACACCACAAAAAATGGACTCGACAACAGGCGATCGATTATCTGAAGCAGAATACACCGAATTCCGAAGCGGATTGCATCGACTCCATCAATCGCTACATCGTGATGCCGAGCCAGGCGACCGCTTACAAGATCGGCATGATCAAAATTCTCGAGCTGCGGGAGAAAGCGAAAAAGCAACTCGGAAACAAATTCGATATTCATCAGTTTCACGACGTGGTGCTGACAAACGGCGCGTTACCGCTTGATATGCTGGAAGAGCTCGTTGATCGCTGGATCAAATCAAAAGAGAATAAGGGTTCGGATTAACGAATGAACCAGGACGCAGAACACCTACGGCTTCTTGCTATCTTCCATTACGTCGTGGCCGGCCTGGCGGCGCTGTTTTCTTTTTTCCCGCTGCTGTACACGACAATCGGCACGATTTTCATATTCGCCGCGCGACATGGCGCGCCAAAACCAGGCGAGGAGTTGCCGCCCGAATTTCTTGGCTGGATTTTTGTCGTAGTAGGTGCGCTTTTGTTTTTACTCGGGATCGCTATGGCGATCTTTATTTTGATCGCCGGTCGATGCCTTGCGCGCCGCAGATGTTACTCATTTGCCCTCGTCATGGCGTGCATCGAATGTCTCTTCATTCCTTTCGGAACCATTCTCGGAATCTTTACGATTATTGCGCTGTCGCGAGAGTCGGTGAAAGCGTTGTTTGCAGCAGCGCAAACGGCAGTTTGAAAATCGGACGGCTGTAGCCCGAAATCTTTCGGGGCTGTTATCAGCGGACAATGGTTAAGCTGTCGCCTCGCCTGAGCTGCGATGCGCTGAGGACATCGCACACTACAGCATTACTTCGGCGAGACATGAGCGAACACCTCTCCAATCTTGAAAGTGCCGCAATATGCGGTCGCGTTCGAGCAGTTAGCCGCAAGGGCCTCAACGTCCGGAGCCCGCCGAACCCATAGTCTGGGCTTGACGCTGCAATTGTTCGGCGTTAGCTCTCTTGACATTCAAAGCCCCCGGTTCGGTAGCGCCGTCAGGAACTTCGACCCAGCGGCCACCCGTGTGAGTACCTGTAGCCGCAGGCATCCAAACCATGTGCTTTCCTTTCTTTTCCGTGGCGTTTGCTTGCGCGGCGGGCACCGGTCGCAGGTCGAAATTCAGCTGTGTCGCCTGATCCGCCTTGGTTTTTGTATTCGTGATTGACGCCTTCACCGCGCCGTTTACTACCAGGCTGACTCGGTAAACACCCACTGGCAGAGCCTGTGAAATATAGCGACCCTTTGCATCGGTCTTGACCGTGTCCAACAGCTGTTTGCCGTCTTTCGACACAATCCGAACATCTGCGCCTTTAATCGGTTGGCCTTTTGTGTCCTTAACGATGCCCTGAATAGACGATGTCGCCGCCCAGGCGCTCGCAACACAAAGAATCAATCCCATGAACCCAAGCTGCAATGATTTCATAAACATAGTGTTCTCATTAATTCCTACAGGAAATTAACGACGAAGTTCCCTAATAATTTCCCGTGGACGATGGAAGCAGACAATCGGCGAAATAAAAGGTTCAATTTAACCTTAATTACGACGTCGAGGCGCCAGCGCCTGCAGGGGAACGCCTGCCCTCCCGAGTATTAGAAACGCTTCTTCAAAGCAACATACCAGGTGCGGCCTTTGATATTGGCTGTCGCCTCGTCGTACCCGTTTTCGAGAGAGCCCGCCACGAACGGCGGCGCCAGGTCCATCACGTTATTCACGCCAAGAGTGATCGTCGTGTTGTTGAGCCATGCCCGCCAACCACATGGATTATATTCGGCGGTGGACACCGGCGCGAGATTCGTCGCTTTGCCATTGTGCACCGTTACGTTCTTGGCATCCTTCGCATAGCCCGGGACTTCGCCGGGTCCATAGGGCACCGACATGTTGAACGTGTAATTCAGAATCAAGTCCAGCGTTGTCCATTCACGAATTTTCCGCGCCTTAGCGTTAGTTGTGGAAAATTTGTCATCCCAGTACTCGCCGATGTAGTGCACAACAAAGCCAGTGTCGAGTCCACTCAGGCATGAGCCTGCTGGCCCGTCGTAGAATAGACTCGCGTACCAACGATTGTGCGTAAAGGACCCGCCGCCGGCGGTTCCGAGAAAGCCGCCGCCGAACTTGCCGACAACATTCGTCTCGCCGCTATCAGGAGTTGCTTGAAGTACGGCGCGATCGAGATAGGTCCCGTTGAGTGTCGCAGTTAACGTGCCCCAGTTACCGTGGCCCAGCCTCGACGTGTCGAAGGAGTAAACCGCCTCATAATCCCAGCCCTCTTCTATGAACCGGCCTAAATTTTCCTCCGGAAGTAACAGAAGGACAATCGGACCGAAAGGATCATTAGGCCCGGTTGAGGGGCCGCGTATAACCAAGCCTGGAAATTGGTCTTCGTGGTTGACAAGAAATTGCGCGTTTAACTGGACGGTCACACCCCGGATGTCGATGTGATAAAAATCCGCGCTGATTGTTAGTCCTTGCAGCGGGCTCCACCATTTGCCCGGGGAAACGACTGCGCCATAAGTCCATTCATAGGCAGTCTCCGGATTGAGATCTGGGTTGCCGCTGACCAATGCGAGGACTTGCGGCTCGGTAGCTGGACTCCGTGGATCAACAACGAGTGGAAAATCTTGTATTGGCCCGCGAAATAAATCACTCAAGGTAGGAGCATGAAACGCCTCACTGTAAGTGGCACGAAACGTTAGCCCCGAATCGATCGGCTGCCATCGCACGAAAAACTTGGGCCTTTCCGTCGAACCGAAATCGCTGAAGTTTTCATACCGCTCCTGGTAACCTAATTCCAAGCTGTAAAAGCCAGGGTAGTTCCAGGCAGGGCTCGTGATAGGAACGCGAATCTCCCAGTAAACGGCCCAGACATCCCGGCTCCCATTGGTCGGCCCGAAATTGTTTGCCCCGGTGGTTTGCCCCAATGCCACTAGCGCGTCCGGATTATCACTGGCGGATTCACGACGATGTTCACCACCAATCGCAAAGGAGAGCGGTCCAGCGGGGAGTGAGAACAGGTCACCCGTCAATTTAAGGTCCTCGAGATCTAATCGCGTTACGCCAAGGTGATGGGTCGTAACCAGGATCTTGTTAAGCACAGAAGGTGTGTTTAGGTTCATGCCGAATGGGTTAAAGGCAGTCTCCGGATTTGTATCCAGCAGAGCGGCGCGCAAAGCATTGTTGTCCACGATTCCGCTGAAGAGCTCGACACGATCATCTTCATTATGGCGGAAACCAGCTTCCCAATTCCAAGTTTTGAAATAGTCGCCAAACTCACCCAGGCTGCCTTTAAGTCCCGCGGTGAACAGATAATTGTTCGTTGTAATCTTATCCGAGCGTAAACCGGCCTCCAACATGCGATAACGGACGCCGGTAGTAAGTTCCGTACCGGGAGGGACAGCGCTAGCCTTAGTGTCCGGACGCTTAGGGTCAAACCCTCCTGGCGACGTGTAATCTCCAACTGTGAATGGATTGAACGGGTTCTGAATCGGCACACTAATGCCCGCTCTACTTATTCCTGCCGGGTGAGTTACATCCGTGAATACATCAGGCGAAAGCGGAGCGGGCGCCAAGGCGCCATTCCAAAACGTGCGCGCATACTTGAAGTCGGCAAAGACAGTCAAGTAATCGTGACAGATGTCGTGGATAAAAGATCCATATAGGTATTCACGGTCTGTTGGAGCCATTGCGGGTGTGAGGGCCGCGAAGTTAAACAAAAAATAGTTCCCATCTGGATAGGTAGCAATAGCAGAGGGTGTGACATAGTACGGAGATGTTGCCGCATTAGGAGCTGAGTGCGGTGGCGGAGTGCCCTTGTTGAAAAACAGTTTGGGTATTAATCGAAAGTCGCTGACGCGTCCGGCGAAGAAACTGCTGCGATTGTCAATACCGCCCCAGGATAGGTAATCGGCATTGCTCGAGATATCGGCATCGCGCGAATAGATCGCAGCCCGGTTATACACCTCGGCGTAAAACACAATGTCCGTCTTGTCATCCCCAGTCCCAGCAAGGAGGTGTGCTCTTTGTTCACCCATGTCATTGGCAAAGCCGAGGTTAGTGTTGCCATACGTGCCGTAAACTTCGACGCCACGAAATCTGTGGATTAACCAAATGTTGACCACACCAGCTACTGCATCGGGGCCGTAAACGGCAGAGGCGCCGTCCTTCAGAATGTCGATGTGATCAATCAACCCAAGTGGAAACGTGTTGAGGTCAACGGTATCACCTGCGAAGCCGACCGGTGCTAGCCGGCGTGCATCCTGGAGCACGAGCGTCTCTTTAGGAAGAATACCGCGCAAGTTAATCTCGACGCGACCGTTACCGCCGTTGGTCACGTTGTCGTTAACTGCTGCTCCAGTAGCCGCAGGCAAGATCTCAACAAGGTCAGTGGCCGAACGCACACCAAGGCGCTGGATGTCGTCACCGCGGTAGGTATCGACTGGCAGTGGTCCTACTTCTTCAGCAGTGGGAATATTTGAGCCTGTGACAATAACCTCCTCAATTGTCCTTCCCGGCTGGCCCACTGCTTGCGGACTAGGTGTGGGCTCCTGCGCCGGCGTGCCAACAACCGAACAACCGATAACCGCAATGACGCCGAGATAGACGCAGCTATTGTTAGAAGCCGCGGGTCGCATGCGAATGAATGGCGGGCTAATTGCCGGCTGCGTGGAGCGTTAGCAGCTCCGGTGGACTCGCTCGCGAATCTTGTAACTGACCGTCGAAATACACGCTGGCAACAAATCCACCATATCGCCTTTCATCGGATGACCGTTGGCTCTTTGGCCGCACGTAAGTGGCTGCGAGGAACTTTGGCGTCGGGTCGGTCCAATCGCGCTGAGACGTAAGCCAGTAGTAGCTAACCTGCGCATTAGTTGGTTTAAGCTTGTTATCTTTTGTCAGGTCGTAGAAATCAACCTTAATCCTGACAACATGGCCATTTTGAGTTCCGGATCGTGGCCTAACTCCAACTTTAAGGATGAAATGACTCTGCGCGCTCGGATCCGTTGTCTCTGATAGAGTTGTCTCGGTGATTGCCAGGATTGCGTCCTGCAAAGCACTGATTCGCCGTAAAAGATGAGGGAAACGTGCGTCTGAATGGAGCGCACGAAATTCGGGAAGGAACGCGATCCATTGTAACACTCCAGAATGCTCTGCATAGGCGCGTTCGAGTTCGCGAAAAGCTCCTTCCTTGTCGCCAAGCGCGACGGAGACTGCTGCGATCAAAGGCGCCGAGACATATCGCTTTTCCCTCGCCTGTAGCAGCTGGGTCAAGATATTTTGCGCCTCGGTCTGCTGACCCATGCGCGCGTAGGTGATGGCAAGGCCGCTACTCGGTAAATGCGTTACCTCCTGGGCTTTGGTGTAGAGCGCAATTGCTTCAGGGAAATTGCGTTTCTCACGATACGCGGCGGCCAGAACCGAATCCAGATAAAAGTAATTTGGGTCGAGCTGGAGTGTCCGCTCGCCCTCGCTAATTGCATCGTCAATCTGGTCATTGGCCAGGTAAGCGGCGGTGGCGACGTAGCTGATAATGGGCGAGACCGGATCTAATTTCTTTGCCTCCAGGATAAGTTGAAGACCGTCTTCTAGCTCGCCGCGGAAGAGCGGGTGCAGCCCCGACGAGAACAAGTGAGCCGATGCGGAGTTGGGATTGAGCTGCATCGCGTGTTTCAATTCTGCCTCCGCACCAGCCAGGTCCCAGTCGAGAACACGTTTGGCTTCGCTGAGGTAGCAGTGCGCCTCAGCATCTTTTTCATCGAGCGAGACTGCCTTCAAAGCTGCTTCTTTTGAAGCCGCGTAGGCATCAAGTGGTTTTACGTAAACGTCGGCCAGAAAATACCAGATCTTCGAAATCCCAGTCCAGGCACGCGAAAAGGTCGGATCTTTCTCGACGGCACGCTGAAAGAAATCGAGCGCCCTCCGCAAATCCTCCTCGCTGCTCTTATTTGAGAAGTAAAGGCCCTGTAGATAGAGATCGTATACCTCCGTGTTGCGCTGTTCACGGGCGGGAAGCGAAACGGCGAGCTTGATCTTGAGCGCGTCAATAATTGACCGAGTTATTTCATCCTGCAGCGCGAATTCGCCAGCCAGAGCGCGGTCGTAAGTTTCTGTCCAAATATGAAATCCGGTACGCGTGTTAATTAATTCGGCGGTAATACGAATGCTGTCACCCTCACGTCGGAGGCTTCCTGCAAGTACATTTTGAACGTTTAGCTTTTTCCCAACCTCGCTCGCGTTCGCGCTTGTTCCCTTAAATGAGAATGACGAGGTGCGGCCAACGACACGCAGTCCGTCAACCTTCGCGAGTGCGTTAAGAATTTCCTCGCTGATGCCGTCGCAAAAATATTCCTGATCTTTCGCCTGGCTAAGATCGACGAATGGCAGAACCGCGATACTTTTTTCTGGAGGATTAAACGGCGGTGCTCGGAAGAGTTCATCGCGGAATAACCAAATCGAAGCCGCGCCGAGAAGGAGACCGGCAACGCCTGTTGCCACCAACTTCGGGTTACGCCGCGACCAGCGCCATATCCGCGCTGGAGGTGAAACCGGACGGGCGACAATCGGCCGGCCCTCAAGCCAACGTTCCAGGTCAGCTGCAAGATCTGCGGCGGACTGGTAGCGCGCCTTCGGATCGCGCTCGAGACAGTGTGCACAAATGGTCTCTAAATCCCGGTCGAGCGAGGACGCGAGCGAGCGCAGTTTCGGTGCGGGCGTTTCCGAGGCCTGCCGAATCACGGAAAGCGGATTTGAGCCCAAAAAGGGTGGACGGCCAGTGAGCAAGCCGAAGAGAATCGCACCAAGACTATAAACATCGGCGGCCGGAGTAAGATCGGCGGCTGCGCCCTCGGCCTGTTCGGGCGCAATGTAACCGGCGGTTCCGAAAGTAGTCAGCGATTTTGTAAGGTCCGTGTTGGCGTTGAGCCATTTTGCCAGACCGAAATCGCTCACCAGTGGTTCGCCGCGATCGTCGAGCAAGATGTTTCCCGGTTTGAGATCGCGATGCAGGACTCCCCGGTTATGTGCGCACGCGACAGCGCGCGCGACTTTTGCCATAAGTTGTACACACTTTCGCGGTTCGTTGCGCAGAGAAGGAGCTACGTCACGCAAGCTTCCGCCACTTGCGAATTTCATGCTGAAAAACGGAAGCCCGTCCTCGCTTTCGCTTACCTCATATATCGGAAGAATGTTCGGATGATCGACGCTGGCTACTGCTTCGGCTTCGCGCCGGAAGCGCGTCAGCGTTTCATATGAATCAGCCTGAAAACTTAGGACTCGCTTTATGGCGACGATCCTCCGGGAATGTCGTTGCCTGGCGCGATAAATGACGCCCATGCCGCCGCGCCCGATCTCATCGAGAATTTCGTAATTGCCCAGGTGCCATTGCTTATCCAGCGCGTCCACTTCAGCGAGTACGCTCTCATAAGCCGCACTCGATACCTCGCTACTGCTGTCCAATCCCTCGCGTAGGAGACAGCTCACGCAGACTCCGGTATCGAGTCGCGTGGTTGCGCCGCACTTCTCACATTTTGCCGGGTCTGTAGTCACGCTCGGAAGCGAATCAGAGCGCCCGTCCAAATTTCTTCATGAAAGTTAACCGGTTCCCGTTGCAAGAGTCGCACACAAATAGCGGATCTCGTCATCCACGTCAGCAGGATTTTCGACCGTGCGCAAGACTTCAGCGCGCAGCAAGCACCGGTAACGCTGCCGCATCTTGTGCAGCTGTTTTTTCACGACAGTCTCAGCTACTCCGAGGTCGGCAGAAAGATTGGCATATGACACTTCGTCGCGTTCGTCTGTGAGGTGGCGGCTTAGCGCTTGGAAAAGCCACAGCTTGCCTTTGCTTTCGCATTCTTCGCGCAGGCGGCGAAGCGCGTGTTCTACTACCGTCGTGGCCCAACTAAGGTCGAAGAGTCGCTCCGGCGGCAACGAGTCGAGCGCTTGAGCAGAGATGGATAATTGCGACGGCGCCTCCGCTGCCCAATCGTCCCAGGAAACAAATTCCACCTCACCGCCGCGTTTGCGGGTATGCGTTTTCTCGG
>WNFX01002519.1_pt1 | contig 19792 bp, 13 predicted proteins | sample 5400111 | NCBI WGS metagenome assembly WNFX01 (sample SAMN13153363, study PRJNA577476) | soil metagenome | isolation source: 40 cm soil or saprolite under grassland replicate 1 | place: USA:California | collected 2016-06-15 | reverse complement strand
CCCATCGGCCGTCTCGTAGAGGCGACTCACGTCCTCAAACCCACCCGCGGCGCACATTGCATCGGCCCACGCCGGTGACTGGGTCTCGAGCGCGAGAGGATCGCTCCGGAGCACCTCCTCCCAGGCATCCCTCGGGGCAGGGCTGATGGTGTTGACGATCTTGACGCTAGCCGGATTGTCGCGTTGTCTCATGATTGCCTCCAATACTACCCGGGTCTGCCCTGTAACGTTTCCTGCGTCCTCCCATTCTTTTCTCCTGGTTCCTTCATTCTCGATACAGCTATTTAAGCTTATTCCTGTGCCCAACTCTTGAGGGCCTTATAGTTTCCCATAGGCAAATATAACTCTCTATCTTTGCACTTTCCTAAAAAAGAAAAGATAGAGATCCTCGTTCCAACAAGTGGAAATAAGATAGAGCCATAGACGAGCCCTATGTTATCGATAGTGATCTCCCAGTTAAAATCGCGTTCAGCAAGGAAACGAATGATCCCTGACAGATTATCCTTATTTATATCGCCGCTACCGATGGTGATGTGCGGCATCCAACGAGAAGGATGATAGTAATCCTCGATACCAGAAGCTATACTGGAAATTTCCTGCCAGAGTGCTTCATGAAATTGCATTAACTCAGGACTGCGTACAACAGGGATATACAGCACAAGATCAGGTTCGGTAAAGATGCCCAAGCCACCGGCTCTTACTTGAAAAGACATCTTGCTTGCAGCAATTTTCCGCAAGACAGATTCCAGCGACTTTACATTATAGTGCCTGGCAAGCTGGTAAGAAAAATGTGGTTCGGGTGCCTGGTAGACCTTACTTACTGCGAACTCCTTCTTCAGTTCGGCCCAGAGGTCTTTCACCAGCTGATGATGTTTGTGGTCCAGGAGTGAGACGACGCCGTGCATTGGTTTAGGTCTCCTTACAAAAGTGCAAACATAGAGAATATAGCTCAAATTTCTTACCTTTAAGCGGTTGCTTGGAATACTTTACCTCCTCGCTCACGCACATACTTGATAAATGCCAGTACCTCTCTCATCCGTTTGAGACGAGAGGGGTACAATGAAGGTATGGGGAGATGAGAACGGATGCGCCATGCCTCGTCGATGAGAGGGCACCAACGTGTAGGGAGACGGTCTCGCCAGCGCTTAAGGGCTACTAAATACGTGACAATCTCTCCTTCTTCGATCGTCGTCAGCATACGACAGAGGGTGGCTACGGTGAGCACAATCCACCCATCCAGGAAGAGGTAGGGACGTTCGGTTGGGGTCGCCCAAAAGCCATCGTTCAGGTTGTCACGCATCGTTTCCAGCACGTCCTGCCAGGTTACCTCAAAAGGGAGTGAAGAGCGTTCTGGTCCGAGGAGACGGATACCTTTGGTCTTAACGATCCACCACGTGACGGAGCTGAGCTGAGCGTATCTGGCGGGAGAGAACTTTCCAAATTGAAAGGTGGGATAGGCTGCGATCTCTCTATCGCTCTTCCCAAGATTATACAAAGGTATGTAGAGCACTTCCAGACGCTTGCCGAGTTTGTGCGCCCAAAGCAGCTGTGTATGAAGAGCTTTTAATTGTGCAAGCTCCGGAGGGCCCAAGTCCCCGTGAGTTAAGGCAAGGATGTCGATATCACTTTCTCGTTCGTCAAAGCCACCGAGCACAATGGAGCCGTAAATGTAGATACCATAGAAGTGATCATGCAACGGTTCTAGGGCTTGGAGATAGGCATCGATGAGTGATTGAACAGGTGTGGGAATCAATTCATCTGATCTACTGTCCAAACCCCAGTTCCTTTGCCTGGGATGTAGTATACGCCTGCTTTCAGGCTGCAAGGGGTGTTGCTGGAGTTGATCTATATTGGTTGATACATCTATGGGTCGAACAGCCTTGAATACTGTATATGACATGAACATCGCTTCAACATACAGTGCTGCAACCCAGCCGAGGCTCAATCCTGATAAACCGCCGAACCGTCCACCAAGTGTTGCTGCACCCAATTCAAGAAGCGTACCAGCCGCCATGGGTAGTAGAGCATATAAAATCCGACCTTGACTTCGACAAATTGCTACATAGTGGCTTCTGATCAGATATGGCAACGTTCCCAGCGCTAGAATGCGCAAGCTCCATGTAGCCTGTTCAGCGTAGATATGGCCAAATACCCCCAATACCTGCCTGGTAGCAAACTGGAATATACAATTTGCTAAGATAACAGTCACTGCTCCGAGACCTAATGTCAGGCGAGCTTTGTGTGCCAGGATAGCGGGATGAGCAGAACTCATTGCGTAGAGTACGATCGTAAGGGCATTAGCCGCATTAAAGATAAAATTTGCAAGCATAAAGGAAACGTAAAACCATGCATTTACCCTCGCCGAGAGCAGTATCGTGACCAGTACAGGCAAGAACCAGCCTGATAACAGAATCAGCAGATTGAAAATGTGATGTTGCAGAGCAACAGACCCTAGCTTCCCTAGCAATCCCCATTGCGGCAGATAACTTCTAAGCGACCTTTCTCTTTTCAATACAACAAACACGGTGAGAAGTGTCAATGAGAGTGCGTTACCGACTAACCACGTCGTATAAATCGTCAGTCCCACTTTCTGTGACAGCCAAAGGCTTACTACAAAGAGCACAGCAAGTTTTGCTACAGCAAATAAAGTGTTACGCCAGAGTTGCAGCCCACCACGCAGTAGTCCGATCAGGGCGTAGTCAAGAACCAAAGCGATCGTGGTGAGGCTCACTCCAACTGCGAACAGTGATATATTTATGACACTTGCTCTAAGTGCCTGGAAGTCAGTCGCTACAAAAGGTGCAACAAGTGCAAATACAATCCCAGCACATCCTCCTGCTCCCCCAGCTACAATCAAAGATGCGCTGATGAGAGGTCCTTCTTTGCCCGGTTGGCGCGCTAATTCACCAGTTAGCAGGGTACCCAGTCCCAATGTGCTTATTGTTCCAAGCAGTGCCATAGCCGAGATAGCTGCGGAGCCAAGGCCTACCGCCTCCGGTGGGAACCACCTGGCTGCTACCCACCAATACACGAATCCAAGCATCGATGTGACTGCCGTTGTGCTGATTAACGACCCGGCATTGACCAACATGACGATATTCGTCTTTATCCATTGATAAAGCAATGCTCTCACCATGCTAAACTTCCTTCTTCAGAGCCAGGACCCGTCGAATGTATTTGTAAGAAGAGCTCACCCTTTTGCATTATGAAGAGATGGTTACAGCTACCTCTAGTAGTTGAGATTGTGAACGTACTACCTCGCGCATATATCGAGTAATCACATGGGCTAAAATCATATGAGCGTCTTCCTCTTGCTCGACATTCTGCCCTGGAGCAAGCACATATGCATCCACTATATCTTTGATCTTCCCACCCTTTGCACCCAGTAAACCAACCGTAGAAGCCTTGGATGCTTTGGCAAGCTGAAGCGCATTGATTACATTTGGTGAGTTCCCACTCGCGCTTATACCAATAACCAGGTCACCTGGCTCAATCATATTAGCTAATTGTTCAGCAAAGATGTGTTCGTAGGCAGTATCATTGCTCCAAGCAGTGATGAGGGGAACATGGTCAGTCAAGGAAATGGCTTTGAGGCGCGGCGCTCCCGGCATAATCGTATTTTTTGCTAAGTCAAGAGCGAAATGCGAGGCAGTCGCTGCACTGCCCCCATTGCCGATGATAAAGATGCGATGCCCTCTATAGTATGTCTCTTCCAGCAACTGCAACACCTGCTGCAAATGGTGCAGCGAAATGGTCTGTACCATCTGCTCAAGTTCAATGAAGTATCTGTTAATTGGTTCCAATATTTTCCTTCCCTTCTAGATGAGAATAGCAAAGCTCATCACTAACGTACATAAAGCTCAGGTTCTCGCTCCTGGATCGCTTCTAATGGGATTTCAGCGTAGGGAACGACCCAATTCTGGTTAAAGTTTGCCATGTTGAGCACAACCGTTGCCCCTGATTGATCAAATCGGAAGCTCATACGCTTTAACCCCCGATTCTCTAATGCCCGGGTTACGGACTCCTGTGATTGTTCATGGCAGTAAAGTAACAGGAAGCCACCACCGCCGGCACCTGTAATCTTGCCTGCTGAGGCTCCATGTTCAAGCGCCAGGTTATAATACTCATCAATAGAGTTTGTCGAAAGGCCTTGAGCCAGCCGGCGTTTCTCCTGCCAGGAATAATGTAAGAGTCGTGCAAACTCATCCAGATCCCCTTGCTCCAGACAGAACTGTACTTTGGTCGCCACCCGTTTAATATTGTGTAGCGCTTGCAAGACTGACTTATCTTGCTCCTGGGTGGACTTACGCTGGTGCTTGAGAATCGAGGTGGATTCGCGTGAACTGCCAGTAAAGAAGAGCATCAAACGCCGCTCCAGAGTTTGCAGTACATCAGGAGCTATTTTTAGCGGATCGACCATGATCTCATTAGTGGTAAAGGTAAATTTGTTTAATCCACCAAAGGCTGAGGCGTACTGATCCTGCTTGCCAATTGGCATACCCATCTTGTTAATTTCAATATAGGAGGCCAGTTCTGCGACCTGATGTTTTGTCATTGGTTGTTCAATCAGTGTTGAGATTGCATGGACCAACGTGACAGCAGCAGCACTTGATGATCCGAGACCCGTGCCTGGAGGAACTTCACTTGCAACAAAGAGATTGATGCCTCGACGAATACCAAAATGATGCAGAATAGCTTTAGGTAACGCCAGGTCGCCATTCCAGAAAAGGTCATTATACGGCAAGTGTCGAAACAAGGAGCGGTAATCCGCAGAGATGACCTGAAGATCATTAGATTCATCAGTAGTTATTACTGCATAGAAATATTTATTTATTGCTGTGCTGATAACTAAGCCGCCAAACCTGGCATAATATGCCTCAAGATCAGTTCCTCCACCTGCCAAACTTATGCGCATAGGTGCTCTTGCTATTAGCATTTTTACCACTCCTTTTTATTCATTTATCAAGACCTGAAATCGTATATCTTCATTAGCCTAAACCGGCTTCATTCACGTACTGTTGTTTTTACCTTGCTCTCTGAGGATATTATGTATTCCTGTAATTCTATGCTATCGATTGATGCATCATTTGCACGAATTGCCTTATGCACAGTCTGCGACATAAACAACGCCTCAATGCTTATGCCTATGACCCAGCCGAGACTTAGTCCCGATAAACCACCGAGATGTGCACCCAATATGGCCGCCCCTAATTCAAGCAGAGAACCGCCTAAAATGGGTAGTATAGCCTGTGCCATTCGCTTTTGAATACGAAGTACTGCTACATAGTGGTTCTTGATGATAAGTGGGAATGCTCCTAGTGCCAGGATACGTAGACTCCATACGGCCTGCTCAGCATAGATGTGGCCGAATAGACCCAACACTTGCTTGGTCCCAAATAATAACACGCAATTTGCTAATGTAACGATACCTGCTGAAAGAATTAATGTCAGTCGTATATTGTGTGCTAATGCAGATGGCCGTGAGGAGCTCATTGAATAGAGTACAATCGTGAGGGCCAAAATGGCGAGAAATACAAAATTTGCGATCATCAAGGAAACGTAAAACCACGCATTCATCGTGGCTGAAAGCAGTATCGTAACCAATATTGGCAAGATTTGGGATGGTGCCTGAAGTGTCAGATTGAGTATATGGTGCTCTAGAGCAGAACGGCTCTGCTTACGTAGCAATTCCCATTCTGGTCGGAAGATTCTCTTTGACCAATGCCCTTTCAACATAGCAAATACGGCGAGAAACACTAAAGAAAGCACAATGCCCAAGACCCAAGTTGCGTAAATCGACATCCCTACTTTATTGGAGAACCAGAGGCCTATTACAAAGAGGGCAGCAAGTTTTGCCACGGCAAAAAACGTATTGCGCCATAATTGCAGTTCCCCTCGCAGCAGACCGATAAACGCTTGATCAAGGACTAACGTGATCGCAGTAAGACTGACACCAACTGCGAAAAGTGCTATGATCGGAGCGCTTGCTCTAAGCTCCTCGAAGTCAGTTGATAGGTAAGGTGCGACAAGCGCGAATACAATACCAAAGCATCCTCCCACTACTCCTACTACGATCAGCGCTGCACTGATGAGCGAATCTTCTTTACCTGGCTGGAGCTTTAATTCCCCAATCAACAGCGTTCCCAATCCTAACATGCAGACAGTTCCGAGTAGAGTCATAGCCGATATTACTGCGGAAGAAAAACCTACGGCATGTGGTGAGAACTGTCGTGCCGCCAACCACCAATATACGAATCCCAGCATTGATGTTACGGCTGATGTGCCGATTAATGACCCAGCATTGAGGAGCAAAACACTATGAGTTCTAGTCCATTGAAGTAATATTCTCACTGTGTTACATTTCCTTTTCCACGGGTAGAGCTTTGCGCACCTTGACCGGCGCAGGCTCTTTTAAGAAACGAAAGAGGCCATAAGGCATTTGGCTGAGCAAGTCCAGCAGCAGACTTGCGGGTGAGGCGTAAAGCCCAGAGGCTTCGCATATAGGCTATTGGCCCGATCAGCATACCTTTCAATTCCAGTCGGGTTAACTCTTTAGGATAGAAAGGTGACTTCTTGCTATTTCTTGGTGACCTGGCACTAAAGGTGAAGAAGAACCCGTAAGGCACTTTGGAAATGAGGTCAAACAAGATTCGAGGATTTTCAAGTACACTCTTCATTAAGCATGCTGTTAAGCCAGCCCCATAATTGTAGATTTGCTTCCGCAAGTGCAAGTAATCTCTATGATGAAGGTGATATACAACGGAAGCCGGCTCGTACAATAATTTATGGCCTCGTATTACCACCTGGAAGAACATACTTGTATCTTCAGCATATAGCGCTGGGTTGACACCTCCAAGAGCTGGATCAAATCCACCACTACTGCGGAGGAAGGCCGCCCGAAAAGCCATACTTCCACCAGTGCCAAACAGTCCAATAGTGTAAGGATACAAAGGAATCTTTGGTCGATTCTTCTTCATATCAAAGATGCGCCGGCTAAAGCCCTTACCATAGCCCCCATACTCCTCGAACCAGAACTGTGCCGGAGTCTCCAGTTCCAACGGCAAAACGAGCCCGGTAACACAACTCACATCCTCAGACAAACTGAAGCCTTTAACCAACTCTACTAACCAATAGGGATCTGCAAACTCATCGTCATCAATAAACGCCAGAATCTCCCCTCGAGCCGCCATGATGCCACAATTACGTGCCCAGGAGGTTCCTGGACGGTCTTCACGCAGGTAGTGTACCTGCGGCACATCATTGTAAGCCTGCTGAATGAAATCAGCGGTCTCAGAGGTACTCGGAGCGTTATCCACGACGATAATCTCATATTGTGGATAGTGTAACGCCAGGAGAGATCGCAAACAGCGTTTTATTTGTTCTGGACGATTATGGGTAGGAATAATGACACTGACGAAAGGAGCATAGACCAGGAATTGTTCACGCTCCTCAATACAGCGAGGAGCGCAGGGACAGGAAAGTCCTGTCGCGTCCAGCCCACTCACGGAAGGCAATCCATCCCGGCGCAGGTGCTCATTAATCTGCACTTCTAACGTATACCAAATGTGCTGAGCGTAAGCGTCTGCGTGCATGGGGTTTGTGTCTAGCTCGAACTCTATCACTCCCAACGGTATGCTATGCAAGCGAATAAGGCACATAGCACGCTGGTAATGCCTCCCTGTCTTCTCATCCGTGGCGGTCAGTGAAGGCAGCGGCTGCCCGATCTCAATTTCTAAAACGCGGCTAGGAACATAGTCTTCTGTATGTACCTCAATAGAAGAACTTTGTTGTTTGCTTGATAGTAAATGCATTGATATATTCATCTCTTTCTGATATCTATCTCTCTCGCATACTCTGTGCCTCACATACCTCCACAAAACAAGTAAAAGGCATTCATAGAACTCTTCATCTAAGACCAATTGTGCTAGCAGCGCTCCCACTCTGCTTGTAAATACTGTCCTCTCAGGTTCGAAAAGCGCCGGACAAGTCGCCACACAGGAATCCGGGCGCGTTTGTACATCGTTGTTATGGCCAGTGGACAACGCATGGTAAGCAAAGTGGCTAAAGCATCAACACTGGTATCTGAACTCACCTTGAGCCGTGCTAAAGCGAAAGGATCCGTGGTCTCGGTGTTCATCTCATATTTGACTGCACATGCTGATGTGTATCCAGCTTCCCGGACCAGTCGTTGTAGGGCCGCGGAATGATAACCGTGTGGGTAAGCAAAACTCAAAACTTCCTGACTCAATTTGTCTTCTAAAAGCCTCTTGCTTCGTACAATTTCGTCTCGAGCCAGAGACAGAGGAAGAATATCAAGTTGATGATGGCTATAGCTATGCGCACCGATCTCTATGCCACATTTATTAATTTCCAATAGTTGATCCCAGGTAAGCATCGAATATGTACTTTCTCCTTCGTGTTGCATCCAGCGACTTGTGCCATTGATAAACGCGGTTGCGATGTAAAGAGTTGCAACAAAGCCATAGTGCTGAAGTACTGGAAGAGCTTCTGTAAAAAAATCAGCGAAGCCATCATCGAATGTTAAAATAATAGGTCGGTCAGGCAGTCTATCTTTCCCTTGCATACGCATTTGTACGAACTGGGTGACGGTAAGTGTGGTATACCCATGCTGATACAGATAGCCCATGTGCTCAGCAAACAGTATAGGTGACACACAAAATTGCTTGAATTTCTGTTTAGCAGATTGTGAAATGCTATGATACATAAGAATTGGTATTTTTTTCTTTTCAGACTGGATAAACATTGTTATTCCTTTCTCAAGGTAGTGAGAGATATCAGTATTTACTAAGTTTTCCTTCTGATCTGCGCTTCGGCCTCGACGGGTAGTCGTGATTCCAGGTTGTGATGAAAAACTGCTTCTTTTACTTCGGTCTTCTTCGATTTGGCGACTGGAGATAAGAACTTTCCTCTCAAATAGCCTGTAGTTGTTAGGGCTAGCCCGACTACGATGGCACCAGTACGAGCAAGTCCAGTCAAATCATGGTGAAAAAGCGCATCACCTAAACCATGAAGAATCCCTTGAGGTAGCGTTCGGAGGGCATATATGCGTTCAGATGAAAGACCATCTTTTGCACCTATATATTGAGCCACATCTGCCTTTGCCAGACCTTCGACATAGCAGCGCCAACAAAAGTAGCGCCATGATGTACGAATGCCTGGTACGCAGTGAGAAACGCGGGCTTGTGGTTGATAAAGGAATGCTCCTTGAGGCCAGCACTGGCGTGCGCGGATACATAATTCCGTTTCTTCACACGCACCCGCATGTCGTGGACCTATACTCTCAACTCCGGTGCGGAAACCGCCTACTGTTTCGAGAACCTCTCGCCGAAGGGACATATTGGCCCCGATGGGATTACGGATCAAGTGGACGGATTGCGGCATTCCTCGGTAGGTACATCCTATGACCCAGTAGAATTCTTCTGGCATCCAGGTGGGTTTATTCTCCACCCAGCGGGGTATAACCGCTCCGCCAGTACCTAGCACCAGTGGGTCAATATATCCTTCACATAGAAATTTCAACCACTGTGATGTTGCAACCGCATCGTCATCTAGGAAAGCAATGATCTGGCCCTTTGCCGCTGCAAAGCCACTGTTACGTGCGCCTGAAAGTCCAGGTGCTTCTGTGTTCTCTACTGCAATCACGTCTGATAAGTGTTCTTGTACGCGCTTGAATAAACAAGGGTTGTGGTCGATGACGACAATGATCTCGTAGGGTTGGAGAGTCTGTTGCTGAACAGATTCTACAGCCTCAACAAGGTCATACCAGCGATCATCGCTATAGGTACATATGATCACGGAAACATCATTTTCTGGTTGTATCATGTTTCCTCTCTTGATACACGTTTCTAATCATTAAGCTACCTCCTTGGGTGTGAGAGTTGCTGCTCAATGCGAGATGTGGTTACTGGCTTGTATAGATGTGCTCGAGGCGACATTATTTTGCTTCGTTCTCTTATGATCGTCTTTAACACCCGCCAGCCATCACGAAATGTGCGCAGATTGCTTTGACCATGAATACGGAGATGCTCAAAGCTAGGAACCTCGATAATTTTAAGATTTGCTTTGTGGATACGCAGACTGATGAGTGTTTCAACTTCGAAACCATCACAGTCAATTTGCATATAATCAAGACAGTGCTTCCAAAAAGCATTGTAGCCGTAGCACAAATCACTAAACTGTGTTAAGAAAAGCGCATTTACCAATTTGCATAATCCATAGTTACCGAAGCTACGTAAAAGAGTAATATCGTTACTACCTCCCCCTTGAGTAAATCGAGACCCTTTAGCAAAATCATTACCTCTTTGAAGTGCCTCAACAAAACGCGGTATCTCGTTTGGATCGGTCGATCCATCGGCATCCAACATCACGATAATGTCACCGGTGCAAGCAGCAAAACCGGCTTGTAGGGCATTTCCCTTACCTTTCCCCTCCTGCTTGATGATACGGATACCTGGTAGTAGCTGCTGTGCTACGGAGACAGTATCATCAATTGAATGCCCGTCAACCAGAACAATCTCGCTGACGGTTGATGGCATCTGTGGTAATACTTGATAGAGATTTCGAGCTTCATTATGTGTTGGGATCACCACACTGATACGCGGGTGATGCTGATTAGCTTGCATAAGTGATATCCTATCTAAGGTGATGAATTAAGAATCACTTAATGTACACCATTAATCAATTAGCTCAACTTAGTTGTCTATGCCTTGGCTAGACAGACATTCAAATGTTCGGTCAAAACATCGAGATACTCTGTTCTACAAGTGATGTGCGTGCCAGGAAGTGAATGAATTTCTACGTCATTCACTTCTAAAACTTTCCGCCAACCGGCTCGAAATGGAGCATGTTGCGACCAAAAGATCGTGATCTTGCCTGGATACAGATCAGGCTTGTATCCCATTGCTATCCAGTCATATATACCCGGATAATCCTGATGGAGATCCTTCATTGTTGGGATCATTGAACGAAGTTCTGGAAGAGGATTGCCCATGTCGTCACACTCTACATTCTCTAAGGGCTGTGAACTTTTCGATCTTCTAAAGCGCGCACACACATGTGCTTTCAGATTCTCAAAGTACCTGTAAAGGTGGCGGATACGCAGAAACAACTCTAATTGTTTCTCCTGGCTTAGCTTCATCACGCTTCCAAAGTGTCTGATTAAACTGCGAACAAACCTGACCCGGGCAGGATAAACAAGAGTCACTGGATCCATTAACACCAGCAGTCTTATTTCCTTTCCACGAGCATGAAGTTGCCGGGCCATTTCGTATGCCACAAGAGCTCCATTGCACCAACCTCCTAAAAGGTACGGTCCCTCCGGCTGCACTGCTTCCAGCAGCTTGAGATGAGTAGTTGCAATAGTCTCGAATGAGGATGGAACCTTAAGGCCATCAAACTTGTATGGTTCTAGTGCATAAAATGGTTGTTCCAACCCCAACCCCTGTGATAAAGGGAAGCAATAGAAAGCATTACCATTCCACTGCCCATGTAAAAAGAAAAAAGGCTGTTTATATCCATGCGGTTGCAGTGCTACAATGCCGTCAGGTAAGGTAGTCACTTCTTCCTGGGTATTGTCAGTAGTATTTGCCGATTGCGATCGCTTCTCACCCAGATACTTTTCGAGCAGGGAGCGTCTGACTTCAGAAAGTCCAGGTATATTAGTCACTTCATCACCTCCTTTCATGACATAGGTACAGACTCATTATCAATTCCTGCATAACTTTCAAGCCTCTCGTTCCATAATGAAGAAAGCTAAAACTTTACAGGTAGAGTTGTCAGGCCTCTAAACCCCAGGTTTTCACGCCATCTTATCGGTCCTGGCTCAAGCTTCAAATTGGGCATCCGGCGCAGTATCGTCTCAAATACAATCTGACCTTCTAGTCGAGCGAGAGGTGCTCCAAAGCAGAAGTGCGCTCCCCAAGCGAATGCAAGATGACGATTATCTTGTCGGCAAATATCTAATCGATCCGGATCAGTGAACCGTTCTGGGTCGCGATTGGCTGCACCCATTACAACTATCACCGCTTGACGTTGACGAATTGTTTGTCCACCTATCTGTACATCTTTAGGCGTCAGGCGCGAAGTGTACTGGATAGGGCTTTCAAAGCGCAGAAGCTCTTCAATAGACGAGGGGATCAAAGATGGGTTCATCTGTATTTTCTCAAACTCACCTGGGTTACATAGGAGGGTGAGTATTCCGTTGCCAATCAGATTGGTAGTTGTCTCCTGACCTCCTGTCATAAGCATGATACTATTGGCAACCACTTCTTCCTCGATCAGGCTATCCCCCTCGTTTTCGGCATTTAATAAGGCCCCGATCAGGTCATCTTTCGGATGTTGCTGATGTTCATGAACTGCATCGTGGAAATAGTCACACATCTCTTTCAAACTATGCAAAGTATGTTGAGCATGATCTGGATTGTGCTGGAAGTTACCTAAAGCCTCAGCAAAGTCAGTTGACCAGGTTGTAAATTGTCGCCAATCAGAGGCTGGTAAACCCATTAACTCGGCAGTGACAATTGCGGGAAGAGGATAAGCCAAATCTGCGATCACATCCATCTGTCCCTTATCTTGTACTGCATCTAAGAGTTCATCCGTAATTTCCTGAATGTGTGAGCGCAAGAGTTCCACCCGGCGTGGTGCGAAAGCTTTCGATACTAAACCACGTATTCGCGTATGAGCTGGCGCATCCATAAAAAGCATTTGCCGTACCAATACCTCTGCAATGGGAGCTAGGGTCGACAAACCAAGCGCCATTAGCTGTTCGGGTGTAGGTGTTCGCACTGCAGAGAAATGCTGAAGCACTGTTACGACATCTTTATAGCGAGTCACAATCCAAGTATGCAAAAAAGGGTCCCAATACACCGGAGCCTCAGAGAGCAAACGATGGTATAATGGGTAGGGGTTTGCCAACACCTCTGGATCAAGCAAATGGTAGAGGCTCAATGACGGAATCAATTCACCCCGTGGGTTTGAAATTCTTTCAGAGATCGTCATGCTTATTCCTCCAAATGTCAATCACCTACTAATACTGGAACTTATTGAAGAAACTTCTGTGCCTCGTTGTCGTTCATGGCTTCCAGTTCAGCAAAGACTCGTTGTTCTATCTCTTTTGTCAATTGGCGAACAGTGGGGGCATCAAATAATGTGCGTAGGGGTAGATTGACTCCAAACGCTTCATTAACTTGCATGATAATCTGTGTAGCCAGTAACGAATGTCCCCCGAGCAGAAAGAAATTTTGATCTATTCCTACCTGCTTCAATCCCAGCATCGTAGCCACCATTTTTGTCAGCCACTCTTCAAGTGGTGTAGTAGCAGAAACTAGCTTTTCATCCTGCAGCATGTTGCTCGCATTCGGCGTAGGCAAAGCCGCACGGTCAATCTTTCCATTAGGAGTCAGCGGCAGTGCTTCCAATACCACAAAGTTGGTCGGAATCATATAGTCAGGGAGGTGTACGCTCAAAGTCTCCCGTAAGGAACTGGCAGTGACATGGACTCCCGCTCTAAGCACAAGATAGGCAATCAGACGTTTATCACCAGGGGTATCCTCACGCGCTATGACCAGGCTTGTCTGAATAGCAGGATATTCATTGAGTACGGCAACGATCTCAGCCGGTTCGATACGGTAGCCCCTAATCTTGATCTGCTGATCATTGCGTCCCAGAAACGCGATCTGACCATCGGGCAGGAAACGAGCAAGGTCACCCGTCTTATAAAGCCGCGCTTCAGCCCTGGAGCTAAAAGGATGTGGAATGAACCGCTCAGCAGTGAGATCAGGGCGATTGAGGTAGCCCTTAGCTAGGCCAACTCCTCCGATATACAGTTCCCCTGGCTCTCCGAGAGGCACTCGTCGCAACTGTTCATCCAGGAGATATATCTGTGTGTTAGCGATTGGCCTGCCGATCGATGGCGGCCTCTCAGGATGCTCAACAGGCAAGACTTGCCCGCTAGTAGCTACAACTGTGGCCTCGGTTGGACCGTAGTTGTTGACCAGTACAAAAGGCAGAGCAGGTGAGGGATAACGGTGCAACACGTCTGCTCCAGTTAGCAGAAAGCGTAATGTAGTATTCGAGGGCCACTCCAGGGCCATGACACTTTCTGCCAGTGAAGTTGGTAAGAAGGTAATAGTAATCTGGCGCTCCACCAGCCAATCGCGAAGCAGGATAGGTGAGAGGCGGGTTTCCTCGTCGGGTAGATACACGCTTGCCCCTGAGGTGAGATAGGGCCACAATTCCCAGCCAGTTGCATCGAAGGCAGGACTGGCGACCTGTGTAGCTCGATCAGAGGAAGTCACCGAAAAGGCTTTCTGATGCCAGAACACGAGATTGAGTAGGCTCTTATGGGTGATTTGCACACCCTTGGGTCGGCCAGTTGAGCCAGAGGTGTAGATGACGTAGGCCAGGTCATCAGCCGTAGCTTTCGCATCGGGTTCGCTTTCACTCTGTGCAGCCAGAACCAGAGAATTGGTATTGAAGCAGACAAGCCTCAATTCCTGGATAGGTAATTGATTTGCTATATGCTGATACGTCACCAATATTGGAACCGCAGAATCCTCCAGCATAAAAGCAAGACGCTCAGGCGGATAAGCGGGATCTAACGGTACGTATGCTCCCCCCGCCTTGAGTATGCCCAACAGTCCTACCACCATATCCAGAGAGCGTTCGACACACAATGCAACAAGCGTATTGGGTCCTACACCAAGTAGCTGTAGGTAATGGGCCAGCTGATTAGCACACCGATTCAACTCGTGGTAGCTGAGCGCCTGACCGTTTGCAACCAGTGCTACTGCATCAGGTGTGGTGGCAGCCTGCTTGGCTACTAATTGCGGGATGCAGGTATTGGTGGGGTACTCCTCAATTGTGTTCCATATAGCTATCTGCTGCTCATCCTCATTGAGTAATGACCGATCTCCATAATATTCCTTTCCGATTGTAGAGAGGGAACCATTATTCAACCTATTGGTGGAGATAGACTCGATAACCTTGCTTCTCTTAAAAACCATGTTCATAAACCTTACTTCTCTTAGAAAAACACGTTCAAACTTCTCATCTAATGCCCACGAGAAAGACAAACAAAAAGTTTTCAGAAACGTACCAAATAAACCTGCTAGCTTGAGCACGCGGAACAAATAATAATAAGGGCGTTGCTGAGCAGTTTGGCGAGAGTGGGTTTTGCTCTATTTGCATGGTAAAAGAGCCAAATAGGTGCAAAAAGGGTATCAGTGCATACGCAGAAGTCACTTCTAATGCAGAATTGATGAATTTATATATAGTCATTACGGTAATACTTATATATTAAAGTTGAGATAGGTACATATAAACTCAACTTTAATAACAATTTGTTGTACATTCACCCACATTCAGGCAATAAAATGCATCTTAACGTGCATAAGGAAGTGTAACTTCTTCCGTACAAAAATCTAATGGAAACAGCTTTCTCATGGTATTTGGTTGTTATTGTGCAATATCTTGTAAGAATATTGTGCGGCGTGCTACAATCTGTAACAATATCAAATGCTTATCATTAATTTAGCATTTACTATTCACTGATTTATCAACTATAATCACCTATTGATGTGATTATATATGTGTAATGATTACTCAACAATTTTCTAGAACATAGTTGATTGCTTAAAGTGGAGCATGAAAGAGCCTAACAAGATGATGCCTAATTTGCAATTAAGGCGGGAGCGTGAAAGGCGTAATCTCTCTCAAGAGCAGTTATCACAGAAGATTGGTACCACAGCCCTTAGCATCAGCCGTTGGGAAAGGGGCATCACTTCTCCTGGTCTCCACTTTCGTCAAAAACTCACGGAGTTCTTTGGGAAGAGTATCACAGATCTAGGATTGACTGAGGAAGAAATCGATGGCACTGAGGAACAGATTTCTCCTTCATCTACTGACCGGGACTTCATATTTCCCCTCTCCAATCAATTTGTCTATGATCCTGCTATTCCTACTCCGCTCACAATCCCCAGCCTTATTGGCCGCCAACAACTGTTACAGGAACTCGAACAGCAACTTCGTAGCAGAAAGAATCTTGCGATCACTGGTTTGCCTGGAGTCGGCAAAACTACCCTGGTGATAGAGCTTGTCAACATGCGTGAAATCCTAGAGTATTTTCGCGATGGTGTGCTCTGGGCAAGTCTGGGTCCTGAGCCTGATATTTCTAAGATATTTAGGAAATGGAGTAGTCTGCTTGGCATTACTTATGAAGCGATGAATAATCAAGTCTACATTGAAGAATGGACAAAAGCCATCCGTGCAGCGATTGGAACACGAAGACTACTTTTAGTGATTGACAGTGCCTGGTCTATTGAAGATGCTTTAGCTTTCAAGGTAGGTGGGCCAAATTGCACCCACCTTCTCACAACTCGCTTCCCAGAAGTCGCTCTCCAATTCACTGAGGAAGATGCTACGGCGATAAGTGAATTGAACGAGGAAGAGGGTGTGATGCTCATTGCTCAATTCGCACCAGAAGTGGTTGCAAGCGAAACAGACGAAGTACGTGCTTTAGTAAAATCAGTAGGTGGCTTACCATTGGCTCTGACTCTTATAGGAAAGTACCTGCGGATGCATGCGCACAGTGGGCAACCGCGTCGTTTGAGGACAGCGATTAATCGACTTCATCAAGTCGACGAACTCTTGCAGCTAGCTCAGCCGCAAGCACCTGTGGAAACCTTTCCTGGGCTACCAGTTGGAGAACAAATATCTCTGCAAACGGTCATTAGTTTGAGTACTCAACGGCTTGATAAGGACGCTAATGATGTGCTTTATGCGCTTTCGGTCTTTCCCCCCAAACCAAACTCTTTCTCAGAGGCTGCCGCCCTGGCAACAAGTGCCAAACCTGTAGAGCTTCTTGACACATTAACTGATGCTGGCTTGCTAGAAGTTTGTGGGCCGGGCCGTTACACTCTACATCAAATCATCGTAGATTATGCAAGACTTCATCTAAAAGATACGAATGTTGAAAAACGCATGGTTAACTACTTTGCTGATTACGTAGAAATCCACCATCGAGATAATGATGCACTTGAGCAGGAAGCTGACAACGTGCTAGCAGCGCTGCAAATAGCCTCAAAGCGAGGATTACAGAGCGACTTGGTGAGGGGAGTAAATAGTTTTTCCTACTTTCTACTAACCAAAGGAGCATATTCACAGGCAGAAACTCAATTGAAGCTGGCAGAACAAGCTGCTCGTTCCCTCAACGATAAATCTGGCCTGACCACCATACTGCTCAATCTGGGGAAAATAGCTGAAAAACGTGGAGATTATTTTCAAGCAGAAGCCTATTACGAGAAGGGGTTAACCGTAGCTCGGGAGATTGAACATTCCGAAAGGATCAGCCTCTTACTGGCAAATCTAGGTGAAGTGGCAATCCACCATGCCAAATACGAGCAAGCAGTGGCATACTTACGGGAGGGATTAGATTTCGCTCGTCAGGTTGGGCATCGCTCGCTTGTCTGCTATCTCCTCATCAATTGGGGTAAACTGCATTTCAGACAACAGCAATTTGACTCAGCATCAGCAGCTTTTGAAGAGGCTCTGCAATTGGCTCAAGGGGTGAATCAAGAATTGGTTGCTTCTGCCCTTTACGGTCTTGCCCGTGTTGCCTTTGCCAGGGGCAATTTTGGCGAGGCATGCCGCCAGGGTCAAGAAAGTCTGAATATTTTCGCGGCTAGTGGACATGAAAGAGCAGACAAAGTGAGGCAATGGTTAGCTGAGCTACCTGAAGAGAGGTCCGAAGAATTCTTTATTGAGAGAGGAGAATGATCCATGAGCCTGTTGACCGTCAGAGTCTCCCCTACATCTGTCTGCACCTAATTCCTGCAGCGCACGAGATGATTAAGATATAAAAAAGCCCGCCTATGCAGGCGGGTGGAGTGGCAACGGCCTATTTTCCCGTGGGGCTGCCCCCAAAGTATCGTCGGGGCTGAAGGGCTTAACTGCCGTGTTCGGGATGGGAACGGGTGTTTCCCCTTCGCTATAGTCACCACCCCACCCGCTTGTACAAGCGGGTGGACAATTCTTCTCTTTTTACTACTTTCCTGATTGGTGGAGATGAGGGGATTCGAACCCCTGACCTCTGCCGTGCAAAGGCAGCGCTCTTCCAGCTAAGCTACATCCCCTCTCTCACTACACTTGCAGTATCCTCACACGGATCGAACACAAATCACGGCAGATGGTGGGCCTTCCTGGACTCGAACCAGGGACCTCAGTCTTATCAGGACTGCGCTCTAACCACCTGAGCTAAAAGCCCATAAAAACCGAAACATTACCGGATGAACCATCATCAGGCGACCGCAATGGTCGCCCCTACATGTCCGAAATGTAGGGGTGGGGCTTGCCCCCACCCGGTCAACCCCCACCCGGCCCAGTAACCGCAACGGTCATTCTTGCCGGTTGTACCCAAACAACTCAAGAGTGGTAAGGCTTCAAACAAGCACACGATCTTCTATACCTGTCAGCAACAAACTCATTTGGTTTTCAAGTTTCCTCGCCTGCACTTGGTGCAAGCGAGCATCGACCTGGAAGGCCTGCTCGTGTGCACGAGCAGCGCGACTCCCTAGAAAGGAGGTGATCCAGCCGCACCTTCCGGTACGGCTACCTTGTTACGACTTCACCCCAATCACCAACCCCACCCTGGACGCCTGCCTCCCGCCTTGCAGCGGGTTAGCCCAGCGGCTTGAGGTGTTGCCGACTTTCGTGGTGTGACGGGCGGTGTGTACAAGACCCGGGAACGTATTCACCGTGGTGTGCTGACCCACGGTTACTAGCAACTCCGGCTTCAGGCAGGCGGGTTGCAGCCTGCCATCCGAACTGCGACCGCGTTTGCTAGGATTGGCTCCCCCTCGCGGGTTGGCAACCCGTTGTCGCGGCCATTGTAGCGTGTGTGTAGCCCAGGACGTAAGGGCCGTGCTGACTTGACGTCATCCCCACCTTCCTCCACGTTTAGCGTGGCAGTCTGCTCGGAGAACTTCAACCGAGCACAGGGGTTGCGCTCGTTGCGGGACTTAACCCAACACCTCACGGCACGAGCTGACGACAGCCATGCAGCACCTGTGCACGCGTCCCTTGCGGGCACGCTGGTCTCCCAGCGGTGCGCGTGCATGTCAAGCCCTGGTAAGGTTCTGCGCGTCGCATCGAATTAAACCACACGCTCCGCTGCTTGTGCGGGTCCCCGTCAATTCCTTTGAGTTTTAATCTTGCGACCGTACTCCCCAGGCGGACCACTGATCGTGTTAACTGCGGCACGGAAGGGGTCGATCCCTCCCACACCTGGTGGTCATCGTTTACGGCCAGGACTACCGGGGTATCTAATCCCGTTCGCTCCCCTGGCTTTCGCACCTCAGCGTCAGATACCAGCCAGGACACTGCCTACGCCTTCGGTGTTCCTCCGGATCTCTACGCATTTCACCACTCCACCCGGAATTCCGTGTCCCTCTCTGGCTCTCCAGTGCCGTCGTTTTCCGGCACCGTTGGCGGTTAAGCCACCAACTGTCAGCCGGAACGTGCGCCACCGCCTACATGCCCTTTACGCCCAGTAACTCCGGACAACGCTCGCCCCCTACGTATTACCGCGGCTGCTGGCACGTAGTTAGCCGGGGCTTCTTCCTGTGGTACCGTCCGTCGCTCGTCCCACAGAAAAGCAGTTTACACTCCGAAAAGCGTCCTCCTGCACGCGGCGTTGCTCCGTCAGACTTGCGTCCATTGCGGAAAATTCCTCACTGCTGCCCCCCGTAGGAGTCTGGGCCGTTCTCAATCCCAGTGT
>WNFX01003216.1_pt1 | contig 19794 bp, 19 predicted proteins | sample 5400111 | NCBI WGS metagenome assembly WNFX01 (sample SAMN13153363, study PRJNA577476) | soil metagenome | isolation source: 40 cm soil or saprolite under grassland replicate 1 | place: USA:California | collected 2016-06-15 | reverse complement strand
TCTGCGGCCACGGGCTGGGGCGGCTGTTCCACGACGAGCCGAACATCGTCCACGTCGGCCGGCCCGGCGAGGGCATCGAGCTCAAGCCCGGCATGTTCTTCACCATCGAGCCGATGATCAATCTCGGGCGCCCGCACGTAAAGGTGCTGTCCGACGGCTGGACCGCGGTCACCCGCGACCGCTCGCTCTCCGCACAATTCGAGCACACGATCGGCGTGACCGAGAAGGGCGCCGAGATTTTCACGCTGTCGCCGAAGGGGCTCGACAAGCCGCCCTACCGGGCGTGATCCGCGGCAACCTCCGACTCGTGTCCCGGGCGCGGCGCAGCACACCGGGGCCCTCGGGTGTGCCCGAGTTTCGGCCTATTGCGGTGTGATGCGCTGCAGAACCGGGACCCATAACAATTTGCAAAAATCGCCAATCCCGGCATGCTGACGCGGGCGATCGGGCCCGGAGCTTGGCCATGGCGGGGAAGCCGGACCTTCAGGAAAACGCCGCCGTCGCCGCCATTTCGGAGGCGCCGCCGCCGCCGCATTACCACGGCCACCGCAAACGCCTGCGTGCGCGGTTCCGCCAGGCCGGCGCGCAGGGGCTGGCCGAATACGAGCTCTTGGAGCTCGTGCTGTTCCGGGCACTGCCCCGCCGCGACGTCAAGCCGATCGCCAAGAAGCTACTGGAGAAATTCGGCTCGTTCGCCGAGGTGATCTCCGCCCCGCCGGCGCGGCTTGCGGAAGTCTCGGATTTCGGCGAGGAGGCGATCACCGACCTGAAGATCGTCCAGGCGGCCGCGAACGAGCTGTTGCGCGGCGGCCTGCGGGAAAAGCCGGTGCTCTCGTCGTGGTCGGCGGTGCTCGATTATTGCCGCACCGCCATGGCGTACGCCGAGAGGGAGGAGCTGCGCGTGCTCTATCTCGACAAGCGCAACCAGCTGATCGCCGACGAGCGCCAGCAGGTCGGCACCGTCGACCACACGCCGGTCTATCCGCGCGAGGTGGTCAAGCGCGCGCTCGAGCTCTCGGCGAGCGCGCTGATCCTGGTGCACAACCATCCCTCCGGCGATCCGAGCCCCTCGCGCGCCGACGTGGAGATGACTCAAGCGATCGTCGAGGCCGCCCGCGCATTAGGTATTTCGCTGCACGACCACATCATCGTCGGCCGCCAGGGTCATGCCAGCTTCAAGGCGCTGGGACTGATTTGATTTGTGAGGGACCGGGCTTACTCCGGCAACTCCGGACCTGCAAAAGCGTTGAATCTGTTTCCGCAGCTACACCTGGTCGGGAGCAGCGGTCGATGAGCGACATCACCAGCAAGCCACGCACCAAAGTTAAGCTGAAGACGGAACGACCGCGCCTGCACAAGGTCATCCTGATCAACGACGATTATACGCCTCGCGAGTTCGTCGTCGCGGTGCTGAAAGCCGAGTTTCGCATGAACGAGGATCAGGCGTACCGGGTGATGATCACCGCGCACAAGCGCGGCGTCTGCGTGGTCGGCGTGTTCGCGAAGGATGTCGCCGAGAGCAAGGCAACGCGAGCGACGGAAGCAGGCCGCAGCAAGGGTTATCCGCTGCTGTTCACGACCGAGCCGGAGGAATAGATGGGTTGAGCAGGCAGCGAACCCCGTCGGCTCTCCAAAAATACTCTGGACTGCCAGCGCCTGTCCGGCCGCCCACAAGGGGTTTCGCTGCGCTCAACCCATCCTACGACTAACGTTCTATTTCCAGAGGGCGCCGCGACGGATGGCGCACGTGAATGATTTCGACAGTATCGGAACCGATCCGGAAGAAAACCTTGTATCGATGTCGCCGAACCACTCTCATTCGGATCTCGGGATCGTCCGTTTTCGGCGCCGCATGAGGGTTTCTACCGATGAATTCGGCCGCTTCCCGGATGGAACGGAGTACGTTTTGTGCTCCGAGTGGGCTTTTGTCGACCAGATACCGGTATATTTCTTCGATGTCTCTTTGCGCGCGCCCGCTGAAGCGAACTCGCATACGCCGTGGCGTTTCCAGAACGCCTCCATCTCCTCGTCGGACACGAACTCGCCGCGGCGCGCCTGCTCGAGCCCTTCGCGCACGGCCGCGCGTTCTTCATCGGTCATCACATAGGTGCCCGTGCGACGTGCCTTGATTTCACGCGCGATCTCCACAAGCTCGTCCTGATCCTCCTTGGGCCAGGACTCGATTTCTTCGAGAAGGTCTCTCGCGGCAGAAGTCATGACGCTCACTTAGGCGATTGCCGGTGCGCTCGCCAGTATAGCACAGCTGAGCGCCCCCGTTACTGCCGCACCAGCAGCAGCGGCTGGCGGCCTTGCGGAATGCGGTGCCAGGTGCCGCTTTCCTCCTCCTCGAACCGCCACGGGTCGCTGCGCTCGGACAGCACCAGCAGCAATCCGCGATCCATCCGCCAGGATTTCGGCGCGAAATTGGTCACCAGGCTGTCGCAGCCGGGCTTCACCTTCATGTCGAAGCTCTCGGTGTCGTGGGCTTCGTCGAGCAGGCTGATCTGGCACATCGGCTTGCCGCCGGCGCGCATCAAGGCCCAGTCGCCGAACATGGCGTCGGCGGTGCGCTCACGGCCCTGTGCGGCGGCCTGCGTCTGCAGGAACACCAGATTTTCGCTCGGACGCAGCGGTTCGAACAGCCCGTTCTCGACTTCGGTGAGCTCGAAAATCGCTTTGCCTTTGGCGTTCATCAGACGCAGCGTGTCATCCTTGTCGATCACCCAGGCGACGATGTCCCGCGTCTCGGGGAAGGCCTCGGCGCAGCCCTTCTGGAATTCGAGCGCGCGTCCGGCCCCGGCCGCATCGAGCTTGAAATTGATGGTGCAGGTCTTGTCGCGATCGGCATTGGAGAGCTCCCAGGCGCCGACCATCGGCGTACCGGCATCGCCCTGCGCGTGGGCGAGGGAGGCGAAACCGGCGCTCCCGATCGACGCGATCAAAAGCGTGGCGGTGAATTGCGGACGAGTCATAGCCGTTCCAGGGTTCGGTGATCAGAAGTCAGTGGTCGGATGTGGCCGTTCCAGGGATCAGAAATCAGAAGTCAGTAGTCAGAAGTGGCGAAAATATGAACTCGTACGCCGGCCCCCTCCCTACTGATTGCTGACTTCTGACTTCCGACCTCTGACGCCCTGGGACTCCGGAACCGGCGTGAGCGGGCCCTTGCCGGCGGCCCAGGACAAGAGATTGTGGACCACGAGCTGGCCCATGGCGTCGCGGGTGTAGACCGAGGCGGAGCCGACGTGGGGAAACAGCACCACGTTTTCCATCGCCATCAGCTCGGGCGGCACCCGCGGCTCGTTCGCGAACACGTCGAGGCCGGCCGACAAAATCTTGCCCGCCTCGAGCGCGGCGATCAGCGCCGGCTCGTCCACCACCGAGCCCCGCGACATGTTGATCAGGATGCCGTCGGGCCCGAGCGCCTCGAGCACGTTGGCGTCGATCAGATGCTTGGTCGCGGGACCGCCCGGCGTGACCACCATCAGCACGTCGACGTCGCGCGCCATGTCGACGAGATTGGGGTAATGCCGGTACGGCACCCCCGGCTGCGGATGGCGGCTGTGATAGACGACGGGAACGCGGAACGCATCGAGCCGGCGCGCGATCGCCTTGCCGATGCGGCCGAGCCCGACCATGCCGATTGTGCGATCGCGCAGCGTCGCCCTGGTCAGCGGGTAGTCGCCTTCGAGCCACTTGCCGGCGCGCAAATAGCGCTCGGCCTGCGGCAGCTCGCGGACCGTGCACAGCAGCAGGCCAAGCGCCGTGTCGGCGACCTCCTCGGTGAGCACGTCGGGCGTATTGGTGACCACGATGCCATGGGCCGCAGCCCATTTGGCATCGACATGATCGTAGCCCACCCCGAAGCTCGAGATGATCTCGAGTTTCGGGAAGCGGCCGAGAAACTCGGGGCCCATTGGCTCGTGCTTGCCGCCGCCGGCGACAATCGCACGCAACCGCGGCGCCAGGTTTGCGATCAGGGCCTCGCGGTCGGGCGCCTCCCACAGCTTGTGCAGCGTGAACGCCCGGGAGATGCCCTGCTCGATCAGCGGCATCACCGGTCCAACCATCAGGACATCGAGCTTCTCGGCGGCCATCCCGTTCCTCCGTCGCACAGCGTCTCGGCAAAAGGACCCGCGGACTCTCGGCAGGATCGCACGCAAGTCAATGGGAGGCGCTGTTCCTTTTCCCTCCCCCGAAGGGGAGGGTCGGTGTCGAGCGCAGCGAGACACCGGGGTGGGGTCCGACTCCCCACCCGATCGGGCTTACGCCCGATCGACCTCCCTCCGGGAGGTAAAAGAGATCACCAGCTCACGGAGATGTACTGCGTCTCCGTGAACTCCATCAGGCCTTCGTGCGCGCCTTCGCGCCCGATGCCGCTCTGCTTCATGCCGCCGAAGGGCGCGGCGGGATCCGACACCAGGCCGCGGTTGAGCCCGACCATGCCGAACTCGAGCCGCTCGGACACGCGCAGGCCGCGGCCGATGTCGCGCGTGTAGAGATAGGCGACGAGGCCGTATTCGGTATCGTTGGCGCGCGCGACCACGTCGTCCTCGGACTGGAACGTCTGGATCGCTGCCACCGGGCCGAAAATCTCCTCGCGCAAGAGCTGGGCATCGTCCGGCACCTGGGTGATCACGGTGGCCGGATAGAAGAAGCCCTTGCCGTTCGGCGGCTTGCCGCCGATCAGCACTTTGGCGCCCTTGCCGACCGCGTCTTCGACGAGATTCACGACCTTGTTGCGGGTGTCGGCATTGACCAGCGGGCCCACGGCGACGCCGTCCTCGAGGCCGTTGCCGACTTTGAGCGCGCCCATACGCGCGGAGAGCTTTTTCGCGAACTCGTCGTGAATTTTTTCCTGCACGTAGAACCGGTTCGCGGCCGTGCAGGCCTCGCCGATGTTGCGCATCTTGGCGACCATCGCGCCCTCGATGGCGGCATCGATGTCGGCGTCCTCGAACACGATGAACGGGGCGTTGCCGCCGAGCTCCATCGCGGGCTTGATCACTTGATCCGCGGCGCCGTGCAGCAGCTTGCGCCCGGTCTCGGTCGAGCCGGTGAACGAGATCACCCGCACCCGCGGATCGGCCAGCATCGCGCCCACCACGGGGCCGGAGCGGCGCGAGGGAATGACATTGACCACGCCGCCCGGCACGCCGGCCTCTTCCAGCAACGGCATCAGCGCGAGCATGGTGAGCGGCGTCTCCGACGCGGGCTTGAGCACGATTGTGCAGCCCGCCGCGAGCGCCGGGCCGATCTTTCGCGTGGCCATCGCGGCCGGAAAATTCCACGGCGTGACCAGCACGGCAACGCCGGCCGGCCTATGCTGCACCAGGATGCGGGCGCCCGAGGTGGGCGCTCGCGAGACCTCGCCGATGTTGCGCACCGCTTCCTCGGCGTACCAGCGGAAGAACTCGGCCGAATACGCGACCTCGCCGCGCGAATCCGACAGCGCCTTGCCGTTCTCGAGCGTGATCAGCCGGGCGAAGCGCTCGGCATGCTGCATGATCAGCTCGAACGCCTTGCGCAGGATCTCGCCGCGCTCGCGCGGCTTGCGCGCGGCCCAACCCGGAAACGCGTCGCTGGCGGCATCGACGGCGGCCTTGGCGTCCTCGGTGCCGGCGCTCGCGACCGAGGCGATCGTCGCTTCGGTCGCCGGATCGATGACATCGAAGCGCCCCTTGTCGGTTGCCGGCCGCCATTTGCCGCCGATGTAAAGGTCGGTCGGAACGTTCGCGAGAAGATTGTCGTACATGGGAATGGTCCTGGATCGAAGGCTGTCACGTATGGCCGAATGCGAGCCGCAATCGACTCCCTCTCCCCGCAGGGGAGAGGTGATCGGAGCAAGCGGCTCGGTTCAGCCTCTTAGCTTGTGCTCGCGGAAGAGAATGTAAAGCCCCGAAGCGATCACGATTGCCGCGCCCGCGAGCGTCCATTCGCTCGGCAGCTGCCCGAACACCAGATAACCGGCGGTGATCGCCCAGACCAGCTGGCTGTAGATGAACGGCGCCAGCACCGAAGCCGATGCCAGCCGGTGCGCGGCGATCAGCAGGTAATGGCCCAAGCTGCCGAACGCACCGATCAGGACCATGAGCACGATCACGACCGGCTCATGCGGCGTCGTCCAAACGAAGGGGAGCGCCGGAAGCGCCGCAACGGTGCCGACGAAATTCGAATAGAACAGCGTGGTCTCGTTGGAATCGGTGCGGGCGAGCACCCGGGTGGAGATGTTGTAGATCGAATAGCAGATTGCTCCGCCAAGGCAGAGCAGCGCCGCCGGATGCATGCCGCCCATGCCGGGGCGGGCAATCAGGAGCACGCCCGAAAACCCGATCGCGATCGCGGTCCAGCGCCGCCAGCCGGCCCATTCGCCCAGCACGAAGCCGGACAAGAGCGTGACGAAGAACGGCGTCGAGAACAGGATCGACACGGTCTGGTCGAGCTGCAGATAGCGCAGCGCCAGGATGTTGAGCAGCGTCGAGAACAGCAGCAGGAGCGAACGGCCGATCTGAAGCCGCGGCCGCGTGGTCACGATGAGGCCCGGGCGGGTGAGCGGGTTCGAGACCAGGAACGTGAGCAGGAAGGCGCTGGCATAGCGCGCCCACACCACCTGCAGGGTATCGACGTGGCCCTGGAGGAATTTCGCCGACGCGTCGAGACAGGCGAAGCACGCGCACGCGCCGCACATCAGCGCAATCGCCTGCAATCGCCGCCGCCGCTCCTGGACGGCGTCGGCCGTTAGCTCGCGCGGGCGTTGCATCAATAGGTCGCCCGGCCCCCGGATATATCGAACACCGCCCCCGTGGTGAACGAGCACTCCGCCGAGGCACAGAACGCCGCGAGCGCGGCGATCTCCTCGACTTCGACGAACCTCGCGCGCGGAATTTTCGACAGCATGTAGGCGATGTGCTCCTGGGTCATTTGCGCGAAAATCGCCGTCCGGGCGGCGGCGGGCGTGATGCAGTTGACCGCGATGTCGTGCTCGGCGAGCTCCTTGCCGAGCGATTTGGTCAGCGCGATCAGCGCGGCCTTGGAGGCCGAATAGGCGGAGGCATTCGGATTGCCCTCCTTGCCGGCGATCGAGGCGATGTTGACGATCCGCCCGTAGTTCTGCGCGATCATGTGCGGCACGATCGTGCGACAGCAATGGAACGGGCCGTCGAGGTTGACCGCCATCACCGCGGCCCAGGCCTCGGGCGGATAGTCCCAGGTCTTCTGGTTCGGCCCGGCGACCCCGGCGTTGTTGACGAGAATGTCGATGCGGCCGACCCCCGTGAGGGTGCGCTCGCACGCGCGCTCGACGTCGTCGAGCCGGGTCACGTCGACCGCGTAAGGTAGGACGCGGCCGGAATTGGCGAGCTCGCTCGCGGTCTGTGCGGCCAGCGTGTGGTCGCGATCCCAGATCGCCACCGTGGCGCCGGAGCGGAGAAATCGCTCGACGATCGCCCGTCCGATGCCCTGGGCGCCGCCGGTGACCACCGCGACGCGGCCGTCGAGATCGATGCGATTGGTCATGGGGTTTCCCGCTGTTCCCTGCGCCTCCGACGGTCGGACCAAGCCAGCCCTTGCGGGTCAGGTCAACCGCGCGCGCTGCAAGCGAGACATGCAGTCGCCAGCCTGCCGAGCCGGGCCTACGCGACCTCACGGCTCGCGGGCGACCGCGCTTTCGTGCCAACGCCGCAGCACCAGGTGCGAGACGAGCGACATCGCGAAATAGATGACGATCCCGGTCATTGCCAACAGCACGAGCGCCGCGAACATGCGCGGAATGTCGAGCCGATACCCGGATTCGGCGATTCGATAGGCAAGGCCCGAGCCGGCCCCGGCGGAGCCGGCCGCGATCTCGGCGACCACGGCGCCGATCAGCGCCAGCCCGCCGGCGATACGCAGGCCGCCCAGCATATAGGGCAGCGCCGCCGGCAGCTTGAGGTGGCGCAGCGTCTGCCAGCGCGAGGCCCGGTAGAGCCGGAACAGGTCCGCCAGATTATGATCGACGGAATTGAGCCCCAGCGTGGTGTTGGCGAGCACGGGAAAGAACGCGACGATCCAGGCGCAGGCGAGCACGGCGGCCTGCTGCGGCAGGTAGATCAGCAGCAGCGGCGCGATCGCCACGATCGGCGTCACCTGCAGGATCACCGCATAGGGGTAGAGCGAATATTCGACGAGCCGCGACTGGTTGAACAGGATGGCAAGGGCGATGCCGCCGCCGGCGGCGAGCGCCAGGCCCTGCAAGGTCGTCAGCGATGTGACGAGCAGCGAGGCGGACAGCACCGGCCAGTCGGTCACCAGCGTGCGGGCCACCAGCGCCGGCCCCGGCAGCACGTAGGGCGGAATGCCGTTGATCGCGACGACGAGGTGCCAGGCGAGGATCCCGAGCGCGAGCATGAAGATCGGCAAGGCAATGCGCAGCAGCGCTTCCGGCCTGGCGATCCATGCGGCGGCGGAGCCGTTCATGCGCCCGCTCCCGACGCCATGGCGGCGGCGAGCGCCTGCGAGGTTTTGCGGCAATAGCCGGCGTATTCGGCCGAGGTACGAAACGATTCGTCGCGCGGATAGGGCGCGTCGATCGCAATCTCGGCGAACACCCGTCCCGGCCGCGGCGTCATCACCACGATGCGGTTCGACAGATAGACCGATTCGAACACCGAATGCGTGACGAACACGACAGTCTTGCCGAGCGCCCGCCACAGCGCCAAGAGATCGTCGTTGAGGCGGAACCGGGTGATCTCGTCGAGCGCCGCGAACGGCTCGTCCATCAACAGGAGTTCCGGATCGGTCACGAGCGCGCGCGCCAGCGAGACGCGCATCCGCATGCCGCCGGAGAGCTCGCGCGGATAGGTCTTGGCAAAATCCGCAAGGCCGACGCGCTCGAGCACGCGGGCAATGCGCGGCGCCGCGGTGCGCGCGTCGATGCCCTTAAGGCGCAGCGGCAGGAACACGTTGGCGAACACGCTCGCCCACGGCATCAGCGTCGGCTCCTGGAACACGAAGCCGATCGCATGGGAGTTCCGTTCCTGCTCGCGTGGGTGGCTGCTCCATACGACCTCGCCCCGGCTCGGGTCGGAGAGCCCCGCGATCAGCCGCAACGCGGTCGACTTGCCGCAGCCGGACGGCCCCAGCAGCGCTACGAACTCGCCCTCACGCACTTCCAGATCGAGCTCGTCAAGCGCGACGACCGAATTCGCGAATGTTTTCCCGACGCGGCGAAGCGTGAGGATCGGGGGCGATTTCACTGAGCTCGGCTGCAAACTCTTCCCTTCCCCTGAAAGGGGGAGGGATAGGGAGGGGGTCGTAGGGATGCAAGGGCGAAGGACCCCCACCCGGCCGCTGTCGCGGCCGACCTCCCCATTCCGGGGAGGTGAGCGGAGTTTGCCGCCCGGTCGGCGTCGTCAATGCTTCGGCCGCAGATCGATGCCGACGCCCTTGTCGACGAACTGCGGCGTATAGGCCTTGCGAAAATCGATCGCGCGATCGACCACGCCCGCCCGCGCCATCTTGTCGAAGAAGCTCTGCACCCGCGCGTCGGTCATGGCGCCGATGCCGACTTTGAGCGTATCGCCGGAATCGACGATGCCGTAGCGCTTGAGGTTCTCCACCGAGTAGGCGATCAGCGCGTCGGTCATTTCCGGATTGTCCTTGCGGATCAGCGCGCGCGCCGGCGCATTGTCGTCGTAAAGGAAATGATACCAGCCGAGGATCGAAGCCTCGACGAAGCGCCGCACCAGGTCCGGCTTGTTCTCGACAAGGTCGCGGCGCGTCTCGATCAGGGTCGAATAGGTGTCGAAGCCGTAATCCGCCAAGAGAAAGATTTTCGGCCTGAAGCCGCCCTGCTGCTCGATCGCGTAGGGCTCCGAGGTGACGTAACCCTGCATCGCCGAATTCTTGTCGGCCAGGAACGGCTGCGGGTTGAACGTGTAGGGCTTCACCTTGGCTTCGCTGAAGCCGAACTCCGACTTCATCCATTGGAAATAGGTGGCGACGCCCTCCTTGGAGACGAACAGGGTGAGCTTCTTGAGATCCTCGAAGTTCTCGACGCCCGCGTCCGGATGCGCGATCAGGACTTGCGGGTCCTTCTGGAACATCGCCGCGACGGAAATCGTAGGGACCTTCTGGGCGACCGCGTCGAACGCCTGCAGCAGATTGGCGCTCATGAAGAAATCGAGCCTGCCGACCGGCAGCAGGATGCGGTTGTTGACCTGCGGGCCGCCGGGCACGATCGTCACGTCGAGCCCGTATTGCCGGTAGGTGCCGTCGGCCAGCGCCTGGTAGAAGCCGCCGTGCTCGGGCTCGGCCACCCAATTGGTGCCGAACCGCACCTTGTCGAGCTGCTGGGCGAGCGCGGGGGCCGCAAACCCCAACAAGAGCGTTCCAACGAGTGCGGCGATGGTCGCGAATTTGGCGGTCGGCATTCGTTCCTCTGCCACAATTGGGGCTGCAGACACTATTTGAGTTTCGGTGATTTGCCCATTACGTACCCCTGAAAACCAAGGCGCCAAATGGATGCGTGCAGCACCGTGAATGGGGTATAGTGGGATATGGTCAAGACACTCGAACTAGCCATCTCGAAGGCTTCGGAACTGCCGGAGGCCGCCCAGGAACAACTCGGTCGCGAGCTGCTGGAGCGAATCGATACGCTCGCCAAGCTGCGGGCGGAAATCGAAATAGGCCTTCAACAGCTAGACGAGGGCAGAGGAGAGGAATTGGACCTGGAGGCTCTCCTGCGCCAAGCCCGCAGAGATCATGGCAGCGAGTAGGCGGATCGCCTGGGCACCGGCGGCCAAACAGGATTTGCGGAAGCTTTGGCGGTATTATTCGAACGTTGCATCCCCTGAGATTGCCGACAAGCTCGCTGGCGAAATAGAGGTCGCAAGCAATCGTCTGCGCAGCCAGCCGCTCCTGGGGCGCGCCCGGGACGAGGTGGCGCCGGGACTTCGCTCTCTGCTCGTGCATCCGTACGCTGTATTCTATCGGACGAACGACGATGTCGTTGAAATCGTGCGCGTCCTGCACGAGCACCGGGATTTCGCTGCAGTCTTTTCTGCGAAAGAGTCGTAGGTCGGTAAGCCGTTTGGTGGCGAGGGCCATGGAAAAATCGGTGCTGCCCAAGCGCGACTGGGTCGAGATGACCTGGGAGGATTTTGCCGGCGCCGACAGGACGCGCTGGATCGCCGTGCTGCCGGTCGCGGCGGTCGAGCAGCATGGGCCGCACCTTCCGGTCGGGACCGATGCCCATATCGCGGCCGCCTATCTTTCGCGGGCACGCGAATTGTTGCCGTCCGAGCTGCCGGTCAGCTTCCTGCCGATGCTCCCGATCGGCACGTCGGAGGAGCACCGCGCATTCCCGGGCACCTTGACGCTCGCGGCCGATACATTGATCCGCGTGCTCACCGAGATCGCCGAGAGCGTGCATCGCGCCGGCCTGCGCAAGCTCGTCATCGCCAACAGCCACGGCGGCAATGTTTCGGCCGTCGACCTCGTCACGCGGGACCTGCGCGTGCGCCTGAACATGCTCGCGGTTGCCTGCTCCTGGTTCGGCTTCGGTCATCCGGACGGGCTGTTCCCGCGGGAGGAGGAGGTCCACGGCATTCACGCCGGCGCCATCGAAACCTCGATCATGCTTGCCGCGCACCCCGGGTTGGTGCGGACCGGGCGCGTGCAAACCTTCGCTTCCGCGGGAATCGAGCTGGCGCGCGAGTTCCGCCACCTGGGGATCGACCGGCCGGCCCGCCTCGGCTGGATGAGCCAGGACCTCCACGCTTCGGGCGCGATGGGCGACGCGAGCGCCGCCACGGCCGAGAAGGGCAAGGCCGCGATCGAATTCGGCGCGCGCGCGTTCGCCGAGCTGCTGGGCGAGGTCGATCGGTTCGATTTGTCGCGGCTGAAGCAAGGGCCGCATTGAGGCGTTCCCCGGACAAGGCGCAGCGGTTCCTTCGAGGCGCGCGCCGCAGATCCGGGGTCCAGTCGTTCTGGGATCAACCTGAGCCTGGGTCCGGTTCAGCAGCGCGGCATTGCATGCTGCGCTGCGCCCGGACACGAGGCCGTGGGGCGATCACTGCTCGAATCTTTCGATGAACCACTTCAGCAGCCGGATCCAGATCTCGTCCTTGCCGACCGCGTCCTCGATGCCGTGCTCGAGGTTGGGGTTGTCGTTGACCTCCATGACCACGAAGCCGTGGTCGGTCTGCTTGATGTCGACCCCGTAGAACCCTTCGCCGATCGGCTTGGCAGCGCGGCCGGCGACGTCGAGCAGCTCCGCGGGGGCCTGGTCGAGCTCGAAGGTGCGGAACCCGCCCTCGCGCGAGGAGCCGTCGGCGCGGTGCTTGACGGTCTGCCAATGGCCGCGCGCCATCCGGTATTGGCACACGAACAGCGGCTCGCCGCTGAGCACGCCGACGCGCCAGTCGAACTCGGTCGGCATGAATTTCTGCGCCAGCAGCAGGTCGGTCTCCTCGAACAGCTCCTCGACGACGCGCTTGAACTCCTCGGGCGAATTGACCTTGTGCACCCCGCGCGAGAACGAGCCGTCGGGAATTTTTACGACGAGCGGCAATCCCAGCTCGTCCATCGCCCTCGACAGATCGGCGTTCTCGGCGAGCATCAGGGTCTGCGGCATCGGCACCTGGTTCGAGCCGAGCAGCTCCATCAGGAATACCTTGTTGGTGCAACGGATCATCGACATCGGGTCGTCGATGACCGGCATGCCCTCCTGCCAGGCGCGCCGCGCGAATCGATAGGTGTGATTGTCGATCGAGGTGGTCTCGCGGATGAACAGGCCGTCGTATTCGGCAAGCTCGTCGAGCTGCCGGCGAGTGATCGGCTCGATGTCGACCGAGAGCTTCTCGGCGATGCGGGCGAAATGCTTGAGCGAATCCACCGAGCTCGGCGGCAGCTTCTCGTTGGGATCGTGCAGCACCGCGAGATCGTATTTCGACAGCGAACGAGCCTTGGGATCGCGCCATTCGCGCTTGGTATGCTGGTGGAGCGCGTCGCGGAAGAACGTGGCGTCGCCGTTCGCCAGCCGGGTGATGGTGCGCGGGCGGATGCGGTCGATCGAGAGCCAGATCCCCGGATCGACGGTGATCTCCAGCGCCGGGCAGCGGAACCAGTCGAACAGCAGCCGGCCGAACGCCTCGAACCGCGGGTCCGAGGCGATGCCGAAGCACACCAGCAATCGGAGCTGCGCCTCCGGCTGGAAGTCGGCCTTGCGGGCGCAGCGGTTGAGCTCGTCCTCGAGCTCGGGGAGCGCGTGCTCGTAGAGCTTGGCCTCGCGCAGCTCGAGCATGGTTTCGACCGTGGGCACCACGCGGTGGCCGCGCGCTTCGGCGAGCAGCGAAGCGTAATAGCCCTTGGACTGGTAGGCGTAGGACCGCGACAGGTTGACGAGCTTGGGCCGGCCGATATCGAACAGCTTCGGACGCGCGAGGTATTCGCCCGTCATGATCACCTTGTGGGGGGTGTCGGCGTTGGGGAAGTCCTTGGGCTGGTCGACCAGGATGACCCAGCCGGTCATTGGGAAGGCCCTTTCCGGATCAGGATCGTCGCGTTGAGGTTATCGCGGCCAAAGCGGGTCATTTGCGCAAACATGCTGCGGGGAACCGCATAGGTTTCGGCGGCAATCGGCACTCCATTCTCGTCGCCTCGGGCCGCCGGGTCGTGCACCAGGATGTAGCGACTTTCGTGCCCGAACGCGAACACCCAATGAGGCACTCTCCGGCGCACCATGTGATGGCCGGCGACCAGGACGATCGCGCTGGCGCCGGAGTCGAGCGTCGCCATCAGAGCCGATTCGCCGAGCGGAGTCAGGTGGGTTGGGATGCCGAGCTCCCCGGCTTCGCGCTGGAACTCCTGCTGGGTCAGCCGCATCACCCGGCGCCTGTCCTCCGAGTGCACCGTATCGAGGAAATACGGCGGGGGCGCGCTCACGTGGATCTCCGGGAAAAGCCCGTGCCGGCGCAGGCTGACCGCAAGCCCATAGGGCTCGCAGCCGCCATGGCCGGAGCTCATGAAGATCGTCGTCGACTCGCGCCAAAGCCTGAATTCCAGTGCCGGGCTCGGCCGCAAGCTCGGGTCGGCCCAGGCGAGCGCCATCATCACGCATGCGGGCCCGCAGGTGAATTCGGTGGTCTGGTGAAAATACGGCGGGGCATGCTCCAACCGCCGCAACTGCGGCCTGAGGTGCTTCTCGAACCGCAGGGCGTGGCCGCGGTCCGAATAATACTGGAAATGGCGCCCGAACAGATTGTAGCCGGCCTTGCGGTAGCGGGCGATCGCCTTGGCGTTGTTCTCGTGCACTTCGAGCCGCATCGCGATCCGGTCGCGGGCGATCGCGGCCTCCTCGGCACCGGACAGCAGCGCGGAGCCCAGTCCCCGCTTGGCAAATTGCGGCGCCACCGCGATCGAGTAGAGCCGGGCAATGCCGCTCCCCTCCCGGAACAGCACGAGCGCATAGCCGGCAAGCACGCCGTCCTCCTCCGCCACGATCAGGGCCGCGCGCGGCGAGCGCGCGAAACGCCGGAACCCCCGGCGCGAGATCCGGTCGCCCCGGAACACCCGCCGCTCGAGATCCGCAAGCGCATCGACGTCGGCAAGGCGGGCCGGGCGAAGACTGACGTCCGGGGCGGCGCCGTGGGCGAGGGCGGCTTGCATGGCAGCCCAATATGGGTCGCCTCGACGACGCTCCGCAAGGCGCAGGCGAGGCCGGCTCGCTCGCTGCGAGACCAGCCCCGGCAAGACGCCCGCAAGGGTCCTTGTCGGCCGATTTCAGCGCATCCGAGGCCCTTGCGCTCCTCGACTGCGCTCGGCGGGGCCGGAGAAGCGCCCACTTACATTGCCATGATGCGGCACAATATAAGGGTGCTCGATAAGGGTGCTCGCCGAGGCGTCGGCGCGCCGGCGCCCGGCGGCCTCGCGGAACTTCCGGCCTCGCCCTTCCCGCAACGAGTTGTGCATGACCGACAAGATTCCCGTGACCGTGCTGACCGGCTATCTCGGCGCCGGCAAGACCACGCTGCTCAACCGCATTCTGTCGGAGCCGCACGGCAAGAAATACGCGGTCATCGTCAACGAGTTCGGCGAGATTGGCATCGACAACGAGCTGATCGTCGGGGCCGATGAAGAAGTGTTCGAGATGAACAACGGCTGCATCTGCTGCACCGTGCGCGGCGATCTGATCCGGATCATCGACGGCCTGATGCGGCGCAAGGGCAAGTTCGACGCCATCATCGTGGAGACCACCGGCCTCGCCGATCCGGCGCCGGTCGCCCAGACCTTCTTCGTCGACGAGGCGGTCGGACGCCACACCAAGCTCGACGCGGTCGTCGCCGTCGCCGATGCCAAATGGCTCAAGGACCGGCTCCGGGACGCACCGGAGGCGAAGAACCAGATCGCGTTCGCCGACGTGATCCTCGTCAACAAGACGGACCTGGTCACGCCGGAGGAGCTGCGCGAGATCGAGATGCGCGTGCGCGCCATCAATCCCTATGCGAGGCTGCACAGGACCCAGCGCTGCAGCGTGCCGCTCGGCGACGTGCTGGCGCGCAACGCCTTCGATCTCGAACGCATTCTCGATCTGGAGCCGGCCTTCCTGGGATCGGACGGCGGAGCGCATCATCCCGACCACGGCCGCGATGGCGCGCACGCGCATCATCACGACGGCATGGCTCATTATCACGATGAGGAAATACAATCCGTTTCGCTGAGGACCGAGGAGCCGCTCGATCCCGACAAGTTCTTTCCCTGGGTGCAGGATCTGGTGGCGAAGGATGGTCCGAGCATCCTGCGCTGCAAAGGCATCCTGGCGTTCCAGGGCGATCCGCAGCGCTTCGTGTTCCAGGGCATTCACATGATCCTCGACGGCGACCACCAGCGGCCGTGGCGGGAGGACGAGAAGCGCGAGAGCCGGATCGTGTTCATCGGCCGCAATCTGCCGGAGGAAAACATCCGCCGCGGCTTTGCCGCCTGCCAGGTGTATCCTGAATCCGGTTGATCAATTCGTCTCGAACGCGCGGCAGTCTCCCACCTCCCCCTGAAAGGGGGAGGTCGACCCGGCCAAGTCGGATGTTTCCGACTTGGCCCAAAATATATCTGCCGAAATCGGCAAGAGCCGATTTCGGTTGGCGGTCGGGAGGGGGTTGCGATCCCCACCCCGTCCCTCCCCTTTTCAAGGGGAGGGAGGCGTTTGCGGCTCGCTCGAAGCCAAATACGATCGCCCCATGACCGACACCCGCGCCGACACCGCATCCCTGACCGAGCGCACGCGAGCGATCGTGCCGGGCGGTTTGGTCGCTGCGGTATGACCGACACCCGCGCCGACACCGCATCCCTGACCGAGCGCACGCGAGCGATCGTGCCGGGCGGTTTGGTCGCTGCGGTGCACTTCCTGAAGGACACCGCCGCCTTCGTGCTCGGCGAGGCGGCGCTGCTGCTGGCCGCGCCGAACCGCGAGCAGCGCCGCGTCGCGATCCATGACGGCGGCATTCTCGCGGCGGCGTGCGATGGGCAACGCCTGGTGACTGGCGGCGATGACGGCAAGGTGATGGCGACGGATGCCGGTGCTGACAGCACCATCGTGGCGGTCGACCCCAAGCGCCGCTGGATCGACCAGGTCGCGATCGGTTCCGGGGCGGTCGCCTGGTCGGCCGGCCGGCAGGTATTCGTGAAGACCGCGAAAAGCGAGGAGCGGACGACCGACGTCCCTTCGAGCGCAGGCGGCCTGGCGTTCGCGCCGAAGGGATTTCGGCTGGCGATCGCCCATTACAACGGCGCGACGCTATGGTTCCCCAATGCGGCGGCCGCGCCGGAACGGCTGGAGTGGAAAGGCTCGCATCTCGCCGTCACCTTCAGCCCCGACGGCAAGTTTCTGGTCACCGCCATGCAGGAGCCGATGCTGCACGGCTGGCGCCTCGCCGACGCCAAGCACATGCGCATGGCCGGCTATGCCGCAAAGGTCCGCTCGCTCGATTGGACCGCCGACGGCGATTGGCTGGCGACCGGCGGTTCCAATCAGCTGATCCTGTGGCCCTTCGCCGGCAAGGACGGGCCGCTGGGGAAGATGCCGCGCATGCTGGCGCCCGCGCAGGGGCTCGCGGTCGAGGTCGCGTGTCATCCGAGGCAGCCGGTCGTCGCGGTCGGTTTCGCCGACGGCCTCGTGCTGCTGGTGCGGCTCGACGACGGCGCGGAGATCGTGGCCAGGCGCCCGGGCGCGGCGCCGGTCTCGGCGCTCGCCTGGAACGCGACCGGGAGTTTGCTCGCGTTCGGGACCGAGGACGGCGAAGCGGGAATCGTGGATCTGGGGTGAGGCTTGGCGGCCGTCCTTCGAGGCTCGGCGCTACGCGCCTCTCGCCTCAGGATGACGGTCGGTTCAAATCACATACTGCCGCAGCGGCGGGTAGCCGTTGAAGCCGACCGAGGAATAGGTCGCCGTATAGGCGCCGGCCGCCTCGATCAGCACCTTGTCGCCGATCGCGAGCGAGATCGGCAGCATGTAGGGCGTCTTCTCGTAGAGCACGTCGACGGAATCGCAGGTCGGGCCGGCGATGATGCACGGCGCCAGCTCCGAGCCGTCCTTCCCGGTCCGGATCGGGTAGCGGATCGATTCCTCGATCGTCTCGGCGAGCCCGTGGAACTTGCCGATGTCGAGATACACCCAGCGCACCGGATCCTCCGGCGAGCGCTTGGCGATCAGCACCACTTCGGCCTCGATGATGCCGGCGTTGCCGACGAGACCGCGGCCGGGCTCGACGATGGTTTCCGGAATGCCGTTGCCGAAGTGCCGGCGCAGCGAACGGAAGATCGCCTTGCCGTAGGCGTCGAGCTTGGGCGTCTTGCGCGCGTAGCGCGCCGGGAAGCCGCCGCCGAGGTTGACCATGGCGAGCGCGATGCCGCGCTCGGCGCAGGCGCGGAAGATCGCCGCGGTCGACGCCAGCGCCCGGTCCCAGGCTTCCACGTTGTGCTGCTGCGAGCCGACGTGGAACGAGATGCCGTGCGGCACCAGGCCGAGCCGGTGCGCCTGCTCGAGGATGTCGGGCGCATATTCCGGCTCGCAGCCGAATTTCCGCGACAAGGGCCATTCCGAGCCCGAGCCGTCACAATGAATGCGGCAGATCACGCGCGAGCCGGGCGCGGCGCGCGCCACTTTTTCGACCTCCGCCTCGCAATCGACCGCGAACAGCGTGACGCCGAGCCGGTAGGCCCGCGCGATCTCGCTCTCCTTCTTGATGGTGTTGCCGTAGGAGATGCGCTCGGGGCTTGCGCCTGCGGCCAGCACCGCTTCGGTCTCGCTGACCGAGGCGACGTCGAAGGAGGATCCGAGCTCGGCCAAGAGCTTGAGGATCTCCGGCGACGGGTTGGCCTTGACCGCATAGAACACCCTTGTGTCGGGCAGCACGCGCGCGAAGGCGAGATAGTTCTCGCGCACGATGTCGAGATCGACGACGAGGCACGGCCCGTCCTCGCGGCGCTGCTTGAGGAAATCACGGATGCGCTCGGTCATCGGCGCTATCTCCCGTCCAAGGGCGGCATGCGCCGCCTGATGAGCCTGGGGCGGATGGAGCGGCAGGCGCATCGCGCCGCCGCCGATCCAACCCGATGTGCTGCCTTGGTCCGGAACGGGAGATCCCGATCCGCACGCCCGGCAAGGAAGGACAAGCCTCTTCGGTGACCGACAACGCTCGGTCGTGACCAAAAAAGCCCGTTCCGTCGTTGCTTTAAGCCGCGTCCCCCGTGGAGAGCGGGGTGCGCCGGTTCGCCTCCGGCTGCCGGTCGCGGGTGCAAGGAAGCAGGTTCTTCCTTAGGCGGCTGTCCGGCCTCTTGTCCGGATGCCCACCGACCGACACACGGCCACAGGCACGTGCGAAAAAGGGCAATCACGCACTTAGGCGATTCAGACATGCAGTGCAAGCGGTTTGGCCCGCACCGATGCAAATCGAAGTGGATTGCGACATGCGACCGCCGGTCGGCCGCTCCGGCGGCAACAAAGTTGGCGCGCGCGCGCTCAGCCGGTGAACGGCTCGACCCTGCGGGCGGCGCGAATGAAGCTCGCCATGATGAAGAGCCCGATCACAAAGAAAATCGATTGCAGCACGTAGCCGCCGGTTTCGCCGAGATGGAACAGGCCGGCGAGCGCCCAGCCGCCCGCGAAGGCCGCGCCGAACACCTCGGCGCCGATCAGGATGGCCGCGCTCAGCACAGTGAGCACGTGCACCCAGATGATCCGGCGGCGGCGCGACGTTTCCACGGGCTTTTCCATTCTCGCGATCCTTCGGCGGCTTCGGTGACCCCGAGGCCAAGCGCGGCGGCAATCTGGTCCAATCCGATATGGCAATCAAGCGGGCACATTTCGAGCCGCACGCGCGCTTCTCCCCTCGCCCCGCTTGCGGGGAGAGGGTGCCGAGGACCGAAGGTCCGAGGCGGGTGAGGGGGAATTACCTTTTGGGACGAGCCCCTCACCCGATCCTCGCCTTCGGCGAGGATCGACCTCTCCCCGCTTGCGGCCGCTTGCGGGGAGAGGTGAAGCGCGCGAGCGGCAGCACCTCGCACAATCGGCGTCGACTGGTATAAGTTCGCGACCTCGCCATGCCTCTCTATGCTTCCGGATATCGCCGCGGCGTCGTCGCGGCCCCGCATCGGGCCGCGGCCGAAGCCGGCCGCCTGATGCTGGCCGAGGGCGGCAACGCGCTCGAAGCCATGGTCGCCATGGCGGCGGCGATCGCGGCCGTCTATCCGCACATGAACCACATCGGCAGCGACGGCTTTTTCCTGATGCGCGAGCCCTCGGGCCGCATCCGCGCCATTATGGGC
>WNFX01002355.1_pt1 | contig 19794 bp, 15 predicted proteins | sample 5400111 | NCBI WGS metagenome assembly WNFX01 (sample SAMN13153363, study PRJNA577476) | soil metagenome | isolation source: 40 cm soil or saprolite under grassland replicate 1 | place: USA:California | collected 2016-06-15 | reverse complement strand
CCTGCATGTGCAGAACATCATCTTTGGTCGCGCCATATTTGACAGTGCGGATGCCCGCCGCGTTATTTGCCAACATTCCACCGATGGATGCGTTCGCACCCGGGTCGGGAGCAAAAAACAACCCATGACGGGCAAGCTGAATGTTGAGATCTTTATAACCCAATCCCGGTTGTACTGTCACTTGAAAATCATCTGCATGAATGGCGATGATTTTGTTCATCTGCTCAAACGAAATCAGGATTCCACCATATAAAGCAATTGGGTTGCCCTCCAGGGAGCTCCCGGCGCCCCAGGCAGTGACAGCAATATGTTGTTCATTTGCATATGCCAGCACACGCGAGACCTGCTCCACGTTTTCCACCCAGAGAATCACTTCAGGGAGGTGCGCTTCATGCGCACTCTGATCTTGAGAGTGTAAATCCAAGTCTGATTGCCGCGTACTGATGTTTTCCCCACCAACCAGTTGGGCAAGATGCGAGAGAACTTCAGGATTAATGGGTGAGTATATGTTCATGATTGATTTATATCATGAACCGAATGCGACCGCATTGGTATGGGCAATGTGCACATAATCTTACCCGCTAACCTTTTGTCCGCTTGGATCAACATACACGTGGTCGTATTTTACGAGCGCCGCCTTCCCTATTGACTCTTATCTCATAATTTGCTACTATGTTAGCGTTCACGTGAGCGGTAACATGACTTACAAAAACAGGCAAGTGACTATCTCACAAGTGGCGAAAGAAGCTGGGGTTTCCTCTCAGACTGTCTCCCGCGTTATTAATAACAGACAAGAAATTACTCCTGAAACACGCCAGCATGTTCAGGATGTTATCAAACGCCTCGGCTATCAACCCAATGCAATTGCGCGGAGTCTAAGCCAACGGCGAAGTCATACATTAGGGGTTGTCACCTCCGGATTGGAATACTATGGTCCATCACATATCTTAGTGGGCGTCGAACAAGGGGCAAATAAGCAGGGACTCTCAATTTTTCTGAACCTATTGCACCAGCCTGAAAGTGAGAACATTGGACATATCGTAAATGGACTCATGTCACGACAAGTAGAGGGGATTATCTGGGCTGCGCCTGAAATCGGCAATAATCGATCTTGGTTCCAAGAAGCAATACCGCAACTTGCAATCCCAGTGATTTTTCTTAGCACGCGGCCGAGAGATGATCTAAATGTGGTTGAAATTGATAATAGAAATGGGGCATACATGGCAACGGAACATCTCTTGGAGAAAGGCTATCGTAAGATCGGTCTTATTACTGGACCTTTGACTTGGTGGGCAGCGAGCGAACGTCGCCGTGGCTGGGAAGAGGCCCTGACTAGTGCAGGAATTCCGTTCAGCGATTCCCAGGTTGTAGAGGGCAACTGGTCTGCGGAAAGTGGTGAAAGAGGTCTGCATGAGTTATTGGAGAAATCACCCGATGTTCAAGCAGTCTTTGCCTGCAATGATCAGATGGCTCTGGGTTTGATGCAAGCGGCACGAAGTCTTGGAAAACGAATACCCGAAGATTTGGCTGTCGTAGGTTTTGATGACATTCCCGAATCTGCTTTTTACTACCCCCCTCTGACAACTATTCGGCAAGGTTTGTATGAATTGGGTCAAGCAGCAGTTCAAACATTTGTGAGAATAAGAGAAGCGGAGCAAAGAGGTGAACCTACCCTTTCTGCTCAGACTGTATGGTTACAACCCAAACTCGTCATTAGAGAAAGCACATAACTGCATAAGATCAGAAAGGAGCACCTTATCACAAAATCTCCATTTTTCTGTCGGATTGTATCTTCGAATTGTATATAAAGAAGCGCTTGCCTTATGGCTGCGAACCCAGGCAAACGCTTCTCGATAGCGCCAACCCATCGTCATTTCTTAAAGACAGGTCAATTTGCGCGTACTTGATTATACCCAACTTGAGCAGATCCTATCCCGGTATCCTCGTGAGTTAGCTGTCTTTGAGAGGACAAGGAGGTGAATAGAAAATTAATCATCTTTCTATTTACTTCAAAGTTGTAAGACACTCGATCCTTTCATAATACGAGATGAGGAGAAAGAAAATGTTAGGCAAAAAAATATTCAATATTATGGGAATCACCCTTTTGATTGCGGTGATGCTTTCCGCCTGTGCGCCAGCCACCAGCGCTCCCACACAACCACCTGCGACCAGTGCGCCTGTAAGTACACCTGTTGTTACTGAAGCTCCGGCTACTGAGGCACCCACTCAAGCACCTACTGAAGCAGCTAAACTATCTGGCAAGGTCACCATCTGGATGTGGAAAGCCGCGCATGAAGCGCTCACCAAAAGTGGGGTTCTGGATGAGTTCAAAAAGATCCAACCGAATGTTGAGGTGGAAGTTGTAGAATATAACCCCTCCGACGTTTATCAAAAGCTTCCGCTTGCTCTGCAAGCTGGCACGGGTGCGCCTGATATATCCCTGGTGGAAAACAGTCACTTAGCCCAAATCGTCGCATTGGGTGGACTTACCGATATGACGGAATGGGTTACGCCGTACTTGGACAAAATGAATGCTTACAAGTGGGCTGATGCCAAGCTTGATGATAAGTACTATGCTATGCCCTGGGATAGTGGTCCCGTTGTGTTTTATTATCGCCGGGATGTCTTCGACGCGGCTGGTTTGCCCTCTGACCCAGATAGTGTCAGCAAAGCTGTAGCAACCTGGGATGACTACTTTAATGTCTGCAAGACAATCATGGACAAGACCGGTTCAGCATGCTTCTCGAATAACAAAGCCAATAACTATGGCCGTTTGTATGAAATGATGCTCTGGCAACAAGGGCTTGGTTACTATAATGCTGACGGTAAAGTTACAGTGGATAGCCCGGAGAATATTGCTACGCTGGAGACTCTGAAAAAGTTCTGGGATACCAACCTCACCTCCGATCAGTTGGAATGGACTGACGGTTGGTACGCTGAATTGGCAGCTACGACCGATAAGAAACCAATCGCAACGCTCGTTGAAGCAGCTTGGATGGGAGCTTTCTTAAAAGGCTGGATTGCTCCCGGAACCGAAGGGAAGTGGGGTGTAGCCTTGATGCCAGCGATGGCAGATGGTCAGGTCCGCGCGGCGAACGATGGTGGTTCGGCTTTCGTGATCCCCGACCAAAGCCAGAATAAGGATGCTGCGTGGGCATTAACCGAATTTCTGTTTGGCCGGGTTGATAGCCAGGTAGCCATGTTCAAGGCTTCTGACTTCCTCCCATCGTTGGAAGAAGCCTATTCAGATCCTGTCTTCAGCGAGCCGGACCCATTTTTTGCTGACCAGCCTGTCCGTCCGATATATGTCGACGTTGTAAAGCAAGTACCAATTGCCTATGTCTATGGACCTCACTATCCTGAGATGAATGGGTTTGTTGCCACCGCGATTCAGAAAGTTGCCACCGGTCAGATGTCGGCAGCGGATGCACTGAAAGAAGCTGCTGATTCTATTCGATCACAAACTGGTATGCCATAAGAATCGTGCTAGTGAGTTTTTGCACTCGATAGATTGGGGGGAGGCTCTCTCCCCCCAATCGGATGAACCAGAACGCTCTTTTTATTGAGGCTCGTTATGGCTGAAACAAGTGTAGTGAAGCGCCCCCCCATATCTTTGGTCGCAAAGTTCCGACAAATCTATAAGGTGCGTTGGCCATACATATTTATTTCCCCGTTTTATATTCTTTTCCTTATTTTTGGCGTTTACCCTATTCTTTTTTCCCTGTATTTAAGTTTCACAGAATGGAAAGGGCTTGGACCGATTAAGTTTATTGGATTGAAAAATTTTGCACTGTTGCTAAAGGATAGAGTATTCTGGCAGTCCATGACGAATGGCGTCATTTTGTTTTTCTTGTATGTGCCCATCATGACATTTATGGCGCTGGTCTTGGCAGTCATTCTAAATTCCAAGCGTGTACGCGGTTTTCGATTTTTCCGCACAGTGATCTTCATCCCCTATATTATGAATATAGTTGCGGCGGGGTTCACCTTCCGGTTGTTGTTGAATCAAAAATACGGTTTGGTGAACGCGCTGTTGGCAATATTCAACATTGCCCCCGTGCCGTGGCTTGAAAGTGCATGGGGCGGGCGAGTTTCACTCTGTTTGCTCGTCATCTGGGCCTGGCTGGGCTACAACATGGTGATCATGCTCGCGGGATTACAAACCATCCCAGGCGATTTAACTGAGGCTGCTTTGATTGATGGTGCCAGCCCAACCCAAGCCTTTTTTTACGTCACAATTCCACTCATGCGCCCGGTAATCCTCTTTTCTGTGGTACTTTCCACCATGGGAAGCTTCAATCTTTTTAGCGAAATATATAATCTCACAGGTGGCGGGCCAGTGAATGCTACGATCACACCGGTAATTGTTATCTTCAACCAGGCATTTGGTAACTTTCGCCTCGGTTATGCATCGGCGATGGCTTACGTATATTTCATTATTCTGTTCGCACTGACCCTCGTTCAATTCCGTTACTTTGGGCAGCAAGTAGATTAGGAGAATGCCATGCCTATTCGGCGACTTTCCCTCTTACTCACAGACGTCTTGATGTATGGCCTGCTTATTGCGGTATCTACTTTTATGATCCTGCCATTTATATGGATGGTCAGCACTTCACTAAAGCCCCCTGATGAAATATTTGCGATTCCACCGATTATTATCTCGCCGAATTCAAGCCTGAAAGCCTACGCTTATTTACAAGAGCAATACCACATTCTCGGAATTGTAAAGAATACGTTTGTCATTGCCTTCAGCGCCACAATTTTGCGGTTGTTCTTCTGTGCCTTGGGCGGTTATGGTTTTGCTAAATTCAAGTTTCCGGGTCAGGGAGTACTATTTGCATTCTTGCTTGGAACGATGGTGATACCGAGTGCAGTTACTCTTGTACCAGTGTATATTATTATGCGCGACCTAAAGTGGATTGACACCTTCTGGCCGCTTATCATCCCGGGTGCCGCGAATGCCTTTGGTATCTTCTTCATGCGGCAATATATCATGTCGGTTTCCAATGAGCTGATGGATGCCGCGCGGATCGATGGAGCTGGCGAATTCACAATATTTTGGCGCATTATCTTGCCAATCGTTGCGCCAGGTCTAACCAGCTTAGGTTTAATCTTCTTTATGGGATCGTGGAATGATTTCATTGGTCCCTTAATTTACCTGAAGTCACCCGAACATTTCACACTTCCACTGATTATCCGCTCGCTGATTGGTCCGGTTGGTCGCACCGTGTATGATGTACAAATGGCAACCTCAGTGATTAGCCTCATCCCTCTATTAATTATCTTCCTAATCTTCCAACGTCGCTTTGTAGAAGGCATTACAGCCGGTGCAATCAAGGGCTAAGAAATGATCCTTGAGTAAATGCCCCAATGATCGGCTAAAAAATTATGGCTATATCCCAAACTTATCGGGCTTGCATTTCAGCATGAAAATTCTTATGCTGTCATATTAGGAGGAGAAGCATATGTTTTATTTCGGTGTTGATTATTATCCTGAGCATTGGCCTGAAGAGCGCTGGCTAATTGATGCTCGGCTAATGGCTGAAGCAGACTTCAATGTCGTGCGTCTAGCCGAATTTGCCTGGTCCAAGATGGAACCGAGCGAAGGCCAATTTGACTTCGACTGGCTTGACCGTGCGATTGGAATTCTTCACACACAGGGGATCAGAGTCGTTTTAGGAACGCCTACAGCATCTCCCCCTCCTTGGCTCATGAGCAAATCTCCCCAGTTTTTTCGCGTGCGTGAGGATGGTGTGCGTGTGACGTTTGGCAATCGCCGCGAATATTGTCCGAATAATTCTCACTACCACGAATATACTCAGCGTATCGTGACCAAAATGGCTGAACACTATGCCAATCATCCTGCGGTCATCGGCTGGCAAATCGATAATGAATTCGGCGATCGCTGTTACTGTTCCACCTGTGCACAGAAGTTCCAGACCTGGTTGCGCAGCCGATATGAGGCGCTGGATGAACTCAATCAGAAATGGGGAACCGTTTTTTGGAGTCACATCTACAATGATTGGAGTGAAATTCCGTTACCTCTCACAACCGGTGGTTCACCCAATCCTGGGCTCGCACTAGACTTTTACCGTTTCTGTTCAGACTCCTATGTTGGTTATCAACAAATGCAGATTGACATCTTGCGTGCAAAGTGCCCGAGTCATTTCATCACGCATAATTTGATGGGTTTCAGTTATGACCGCTTGAACTACTTCGACTTGGCGCGCAATCTGGACTTCGTTGCTTGGGACAATTATCCGCGCATGCAATGGACGATGGAAAAAGGTGTCGAGCCTAGTTCATCCGCGCTGAGCATTGATACGATGCGCGGACTCAAGTCGAAGAATATCTGGGTGATGGAACAGCAAGCTGGGCAAGGCGGATGGGAAATGTTAAGCGTTACTCCGCGTCCCGGTGAGCTACGGCTGTGGGCGTACCAATCGATTGCACATGGTGCGGATGCAATTGTTTTCTTCCGCTGGCGCACAGCTCGCTTTGGCACGGAGCAATATTGGCATGGCCTGCTGGATCATGATGCATCTCTGAGCCGCCGCTATCAGGAAATTAAACGCTTGGGTGCCGAGATCAAAGAGGTCGGGAATCAGATTCTCGGCTCGCAAGTCAAATCATCAGTTGCGATGATGCTCTCTTATGACTCGCGCTTTGCCTTTCAGATCCAGCCGAATAATCCTCGATTCAGTTATCCGGAGCACTTTCATCAAATCTATCGCTCCTTTTATCAACAGGATGCGTCCATTGATATTGTTGCCCCAAATGCAGATTTATCCTCCTACAAACTCATCATCGCGCCGGCGTTGCATCTTATCTCAGATGTGACCGCGGAGAACTTAAAGCGTTACGTTCAGGCAGGAGGTACGTTAGTCGTAACCCAGCGCACAGGTGTGAAAGATGAATCAAATACTGTGGTCAATCAAAGGTTGCCAGGTCTGCTGGCGGAGGCTTGTGGTGTAGAGGTAGAAGAATACGATTCATTGAGTAGGCAAATGCAGAACAGCCTTGAGTTTACGATACCTGAACTTATGGATGGCGCATGTGTGACTGTCGAGGTGTTATGCGATATTCTGAAACCAACTTCTGCGGCGGTCATAGCACGCTATACACAGGATTACTACGCAGGGAAACCAGCAATTACACTGAATCAATATGGTGCAGGTCGCGCCATTTACATTGGGGCGGTAGGAGATGAACATTTATATGATCTATTCGCCAAATGGTTGCTGAATACAACTGGTCTGCAAAATACGCTCGCGACTCCTCCTGGTGTTGAGGTGACCCAGCGTATACAGGGAGATAAGTCTCTGCATTTCATCTTGAACCATAACGACCATCCACAGACCATACATCTTGAAAGTCCCTATATGAATCTACTGAACGGAATGCAACTTACAGGAGATGTGCAATTGGGTTCTTTGGACGTGCTGATCCTTATTTCATCAAACTCCAAGCAAAAGACTCTACATTCATAATGAGGCAAGCAAATCATGAATGACCGCATCCGCTTTGCAATTATCGGTACAGGGAAACGCAGCGATACTCTGTACGCTCCTTTACTCAACACTCTGAAAGACGATGTAGAGTTGGTAGGCGTTTGGGGCAGATCCGAAGATAAGGCGGGCGAGCTGGGCGAAAAATATCGTGTGCCCTGGTTTACTGATCTTGATCAACTACGGAATGACTTGGAGTTGGATGCCGTTATCGTTTCAGTAGCAAACCCTGCCAATGGAGAAATTGGCTGCCGAGTTATCGAACTTGGGTTACATGCTTTACTCGAAACACCGATTGCCAACAGTTTGAATGATGCAGATGCAATCATCAGAGGCGCAAAAGTCGCCAACCTTAAAGTGGAGGTGGCAGAGCAATATTACCGCCGTCCGATCGAGCGGTTAAAACACAAATTGATTGAGGCAGATGTCTTTGGCAAGGTCTTAGTTGCCTATAACGATTTCATGGGGCACGGTTACCATGGAATGAGCTTAATCCGAAGTTATATAGGTTTCAATGAACCTGTTGTTTCAGTGAGTGGAACAAGCATGAAGTTTTCTGTTGATCCTTATTATTCTTGGATTTCGCAGACTACTGAAAAAGGAGAAGAGGAGTGGCAGCACGCAATCTTGCATTTTGCAAATGGAGCGTTAGGGTTTTTCAACTGGTCCAGCATCGCTTATGAGTCGGCTTTACGTTGGCAACGTTCAACAAGATTTTTTGCGGAACGCGGCATGGCGGATGGTGACCGTTTGACGACATTGACATCTGATGGGAAAGATCCACAGCCGATCGAGATCAAGCGCTTTTTCCATAATGTTGGTGGCATGGAAACGCTGACTGAACTGATCGCGCTCGCCTCGCCAGAAATTGTCTGGCGCAACCCCTTCCGCGCGTATTATATGGATGATGAAATGATTGCGGTAGCTGACTGCCTCATGAGTCTTGTCAATGCGATTCGCGAGGACAAATACCCTGAATACGGCACTCTGCAGGCCAGACTAGATCAGGAGCTTACCCTGGTCCTGCACGAATCTGCCAAGAATTCAGGGGCAAGTGTCAGACTGCCCATATAACAATGAATGTAAGAACCATCCTTTATCGTTATCTGGCTTTCTTCGTACAAGTAGCTTTTCTTATCACTACAGCTGGCTGTGGTGCCACACCCACAACTGAACCAACTCTATCTGAGGTTGTTACGATGACTACCAATCCCATACCCGCGATTCCACATGTTTCTATTCCATTAACTGGAGAATGGTGCTTTTCTATTGACAAGGATCAAGTAGGGGAAGCGCAAGGATGGGCGAATCCTAAATTTGATGATTCGTCCTGGACGACTGTCAAAGTACCACATACTTGGAATGTGATACCTGAGCATTCCGAGTATGAAGGGATTGCCTGGTATCGCCGGACCTTTCCTGTTCCCGTGGAAGCGCAGAATGCCCATCTGCGTCTGAAGTTCGAAGCAGTTTTTTACCTGGCGCGCATTTGGCTGAATGGTCAATACCTCGGTCAGCATGAAGGCGGATATACACCCTTTGAGTTTGACGTAACTTCCATTCCTAAACTGGGGTCTGAGAATGTCATCGCAGTTCAAGTAGATAACCTGCGCGCCACGAACCGCATCCCGGTCGTCATCAGACCTGATTGGTCATTCGATTGGTGGAACTATGGTGGTATCACGCGTGATGTATCGCTTGAGGTGACCAGCCGTGCCTATATTGCTCGCCAGCAGATTATTGCTGTCCCCCATCTTATAGGTATTGATGAAGTGGACTCGGCCAAAGTATCTGCCTCGATTACTATCAACAACACGTCAGATAATGCGCTAGATGGCTCGATTCGAGCTGATCTTGTGAATGATGCGACGGGTCAGTCTGTGCTGACGTCTCCCGTTTCGGCTACTTTCAATGTCGCTACAAAGAATAGCGTCGAAGTTCAGATGGATGTCATAATTGCGTCTCCCAAACTCTGGCATTTCGATCATCCAAACTTATATCGATGGTCAATCTCTCTTCTTGATGCAGACGGACAAGTATTAGATACCAATCAAGTCACAATCGGTATTCGTTCTATAGAGCTGAAAGATGGATACTTTTATCTCAATGATGAACCGGTACGTCTGGTAGGTATCACTCGTCATGCAGATTATCCGGGGCAAGGTTCCGCCGAGACAGTGACTGCCATGGCGGCCGATTACAACGATTTGAAAACACTGAATGAAGTGCTCTCGCGCCCAGTGCACTATCCTCAACATAAATTCATCCTAGATTATGCAGATCAACATGGCATTCTGCTCATCCCTGAAGTTCCAGCCTGGCAGCTTACACAGGAGCAGATGTCTAGTGAACAGATGCGTGAATTGGAGAAACAGCAGTTGAGCGAGATGATTACTGAAGATTTCAATCATCCGTCTGTATGGGCTTGGAGTGTTGGAAACGAGATCGAATCGAATACAGGGTCAGGCTTGGAATTTGTAAAGGAGATGATTGCTTATGTGAAGTCGCTTGATCCTACGCGCCCAGTAGGGTTTGCTTCAAACCGATTGGGTTCACAACCTTGGTTTGATGCTACCGCTGCATCAGACTTTGTGCTGATGAACCAGTATTTTGGCACATGGGTTGGACCTAAGCAGGGACTTGGCCCGGCGCTTGATCTCATTCACAAAACCTGGCCAGAGAAAACGATCATTATTTCTGAGTATGGCTTTGAACCGCATTGGAATGCACTTTGGGGGCCACCTACCTCCAGCCTGAATGCTGAGGATTATTACTTTGTGACGGATGATACTCCTTCAGATTCGGAAGCCGCGGATATCGTGCGTCGCCAATTGATTACTGAACAATTGGAAATTTTCCGCGGGAAGCCGTTTGTGGCAGGTGCCATTTTTTGGACTTATCAAGACTATCGTACTCGCAGTAACTTCATCATGGGTCTGGTGGATTTCAATCGCAATCGACGCATCTCCTGGGAAGTTCTGCGCGAAGAATATGCCCCAGTATTGATCGACTCCCTGACTCTCTCGCCACTGGCTGATGGTCAGCGCGCGGCAACGATTACTTTGCATACCCGAGGCCCTATCGATGTGGATATGCCTTCCTATACTCTACGTGGTTATTCCTTGCATTGGGTAGTGACTTCACCGGATGGCAGAACGAAGTTCTCGGAAGGCGATATTCCCTTGCCAACGTTGGCTCCTGCATCACAATGGTCAGGCGATATCGAATTCACCGCGCCACCCGAGGATTATGTTATTACGGTGAGCATCATTCGCTCCACAGGCTATAGTACGATTGAACGCTCGTATAGCTCCGAGGGTGAGCTCATTCTATGAAAATCCTTCGGCTCCATGCCCCTGCGGTATTGCTAAAGAATCATGGTGTGTTCACGATTGGCAAGAATGCGAAATCGGCAGTCAAAGCGGCAATCATGACGGAAGACAATGCCAAAACCGTTTGGCTTGCTATGCAAATTGGCATACCGGATGAAATTTCACCAGAGGAGGTGGAGAAATTGCACCATCGTTACACTCATGGGTATGGACAATAATTTTAATTATCTGTCATTGCGAGGAGGGCACTTGCCCTTTCCGACGAAGCAATCTCTAATTGTGCAAGGGATTGCTTCGGGCAAAAAACAAAACGCCCTCGCAATGACGGAGAAAAATAAGGAGGTAATATGAAGATTGATTTGAAGGGATATGAAGTCTGGTTTGTGACAGGCAGTCAACATTTATACGGTTCCAAGACACTGGAGACGGTCGCGGAACACTCGCGCGAGATCGCTGCATCGCTGGGTGCTTCTGCCCATCTTCCCGTGCAGGTGGTGTTCAAACCCGTGCTGACCACACCAGAGGCAATCCGCGAACTGTGCCTGGATGCGAACTCAACAAAGAATTGTGTTGGTCTCATCACCTGGATGCATACCTTCTCCCCTGCCAAAATGTGGATTGCGGGCTTGCACTTGCTCAAGAAGCCGTTCTTACATCTGCATACCCAATATAATCGTGAAATCCCCTGGTCTGAGATCGACATGAATTTCATGAACCTCAATCAATCTGCGCATGGTGATCGAGAGTTCGGATTCATCGGCAGTCGGATGCGGCTCAATCGCAAAGTGGTGGTTGGTCATTGGCAGGAAGAAGAGGTTCAGGAAAGTATCGGGATTTGGACGCGTGCGGCTTGTGCCTGGGCAGATTGGCAAGGTGCCAAGATCGCTCGCTTTGGGGATAACATGCGGGATGTGGCGGTGACCGAAGGAGATAAAGTCGAAGCCCAGCTCCAGCTTGGCTATGATGTGTATGGTTATGGGGTGGGGGATTTGGTCAAGGCAGTCAATGAAGTCTCAGACTCTGAAGCTGATCAGTTGGTGCAATCCTATCTGGATGAATATGAAGTTCCTCAGGCTCTGCTGCCTGGTGGCGAGAAGTATGCTTCGGTGTGCGAAGGCGCGCGGATCGAGATTGGCTTGCGCAATTTCCTGAGTGCGGGGGATTTCAAAGCCTTCACGACCACCTTTGAGGATTTACATGGATTGAAGCAACTGCCAGGTCTGGCGGTGCAGCGTTTGATGCGGGATGGCTATGGTTTCGGTGCGGAAGGGGACTGGAAGACCTCCGCCTTGGTGCGTGCCATGAAGGTCATGAGTGAGGGCATGAAGGGTGGGGTGAGCTTTATGGAGGATTACACCTATCATTTCAATAATGGTGCAGGTGACAAAGTCCTGGGTGCGCACATGCTTGAAATCTGCGAGTCGATTGCAGGGAGCAAACCCAAGCTGGATGTGCTGCCGCTTTCGATTGGAGGGAAAGCGGATCCTGTGCGTTTGATCTTCGATGCGAATACGGGTCCTGCCATTGGGGCATCCATCATGGACATGGGGGAGCGTTTCCGCTTGGTGGCAAACCTTGTGGATGTTGTCCCGACTGATGAGCCACTCCCCAAGCTGCCAGTGGCGCGAGCGCTCTGGCTACCGCGCCCGAATCTGAAGACAGCCGCCGCGGCCTGGATTTATGCCGGCGGAGCGCATCACACTAGTTTCAGCTATTCGGTCACTGCGGAACATCTACGCGATTTCGCTGACATGGCTGGCATTGAGTTCCTACTCATCAATGAAAATACCTGCTTGGAAGATTTCAAGAAGGAATTGCGCTGGAATGACCTCTATTACCATCTAGCAAATTGAATTTAAACATTCTTAAACAGAAATGGTTATTAGGCGCCATTACTCTTTTGCTGGCTTCATTCTTATCCTGATAAGTTTGATTCTGGTCGCCTGCAGTACATCCGTCGACGCTGTAACTCCTACTGAAGCCAGCAAGCCAGACTGGTTCGATATAAATTTGACTGATGCACAAACGAATGAAACCTTCACTATCAACGATTTTGCCGGGAAAGTGGTGCTACTAGAGACAATGGCGATGTGGTGTCCCACTTGCCTCTTTCAGGCGAACGAAGTCAGAAAGCTCCACAAGTTGCTTGACAATCCCGATGATTTGGTTTCCATAAGTCTGGATGTTGATCTGAACGAAGATCAAGCCTCACTCCAGGAATACGTGCAGGAATATAGTTTCGAATGGCGTTTTGCCGTCGCGCCGCTTTTGGTTGATCGCGCGCTTGGAAACTTATACAACGCGGAATATTTAAACCCACCACTTTCACCGATGTTGATTATTGACCGCGATGGTAACGTGCATCAGTTGGAGTATGGAACCAAGGACGCTGAAACACTGAAGAAAAATCTTCAGGATTATCTGACTCCCTGACCTATTATGGATATTGCGGTCACATCCTTTCTACTTGGAATGCTAGGCACAACAAATCCATGTATCCTTCCGCTCTACCCTGGGTTCCTTGCTTATTTGAGCGGCCAAACTGAATCAGGAATAGGAAGACAGCGATATTTTCTCGGTCTGTTCGTACTTAGTGGGGTACTAAGTATGATGCTGGCATTGGGAGGCTTGATTGCCCTGCTTGCCATTCCCATTGCACACATGTTAGCATATATCATTCCATTGGCGGATCTTTTAATCCTGTTGCTTGGTATTCTATTGCTATTCAATCGCAACCCTTTCAAAACTCTGCCGCAAATTCAAATACCGCTCTTGCGTCATCCGCTTCTGAATGCTTACGTATACGGTTTGCTCTATGGCCCCATTGCGCTGCCATGCTCAGGTCCACTTGTGGTTGGTATTTTTGCTCTATCCTTTACAGCAGCAGAAGCCTTTAGCAAACTTTGGGTCTTTCTATGGTTTGGGTTGGGGTTTGGAATTCCCTTATTCATTCTCTCACTTCTTTCTACCACGTTTCAGCATCAGCTTACAACCCTATTTGCAAGACATAGCCGGGCCGTCAATATCATTGGCGGATTGTTATTGGTTAGTATCGCTATTTACGATCTACACCTTAATTGGGCAATGTTGAGATTATTCTACATCTAGAGGTAGTATGAATTATGGAGAAATCCCTGGAGTAAATAAACTGGTCGCGCGAGTTGTGCAAGGCGGGACAATGATTGGAAGCGATCTAGATGAAGCCCAGAGTTTCGCGCTGCTCGATCAAGTTTATGAACTTGGCTGTAACACGATTGACACCGCCCATGTATATTGCAACGGGGACAGCGAGCGTATTATTGGAAAATGGATGCAAGTACGAGGTCTGCGCGAGAAGATTGTCATCATCACAAAAGGGGCCGCTCCTTCTCAGGATCGCCGCAGGATGACACCTTTCGATATCGCCTCAGATCTGCACGATTCTCTAGCGCGCCTCAGAACCGATACTATTGACCTATATCTACTACACCGCGATGACCCTGATCTTCCACTTGGGCCGATCATTGACGCATTGAATGAACATCTACAAGCTGGTCATATCTGTGCATTTGGCGCTTCGAATTGGTCTCACCAGCGAATTGAGTCCGCGAATGCCTATGCGCGAGCGAATGGTCTGCAGCTGTTTGTAACAAGCAGTCCGCAATTCAGCCTGGCTGAGTCGCTGGATGAGCCATGGCCACTCTGCCTATCGATTAGCGGTCCTGGCGAGGCGACCGCACGAAGGTGGTATGAACAAACACAAATGCCCATGCTCGCCTGGTCTCCGCTGGCAAGCGGATTCTTCTCGGGGCGCTTTCGCCGCGATAACCTCCAGACCTTCGGCGAGCGAGAATGGGATGAGGTAGCTGTGAGAACTTACGCGAGCGAGGCAAACTTTCAACGTTTCGATCGTGCGAGCGTTTTGGCTGCCGAAAAAGGGCTCAACGCTGCTCAAGTCGCTCTGGCTTATGTAATGAATCAACCTATGAATATCTTCGCGGTAGTAGGTCCACATAGTGGTGAGAAGTTTAAAGCGAACATTGAAGCGAGTGAAATTCAATTGACCCCACAAGAAATGGCTTGGCTCGATTTGAGGATCGAGAGTCGCTAAATAACTAACAAGTATCTAAGATACTCGTGGAATCCACACGCGCATGCTTATCAAGCCCCGATTTCCCCAAGCGTAATATGGGACGGCTGTCAATTTCACCTTTTGATCGGAGGATTCATTATCCTTGTTTGTAGCCAATGGACGGTAAAGTCCATCTGCTGACCAGTCAGATCGATCTGACTGATACCCTGTCCCTTCTAAAGTCGTCACACCGCCTAGTAGATCGCCCTGCCAATGACTGGTCAATCCTTCAGATGGATCAATCTCTACATCGAGTAAATTGACTCTCTGCTCTTGATCCTGTTCTTCTAAGCAGTATATGATGGGACCGCGCTGTAATGCCACACAACCTCGTATGCTGTCAACTCGTGGATCGCCTTCAATCATGAATGGAGGCATATCAAACTCGACTTCGATGACATCACCCACATTCCAATTCCGTTCTACGATCACATATCCTTTTTGCAGGTCGTCGTATCCCTCATGTCCATTGACACTCGCTGAAAATTTCTCGCACCAACTCGGCATGCGTAAAGCAAGTTTCCATGGTTCGTTGCTGGTCTCTCTCACAGCGATTTTGACATGTCCATCCCATGGGTATTCTGTTTCAACAGTGAGCGCAACCGGAATCCGTTCCGCTAGCTGGGCAGAGATTTCCATCTTACTGTATTGATGAATTTGAATACCTGTCTCGTTGCTCGTAGCAAAATAATTGGATAAGCTGGCACGCAGGCGCATCGTATTCGATGGGCAGCAAGCCACACTATGCCATTCTGGTCGACCAGAAGCCTGGTGCTCTTCGGGTGGATTGGCGGACAGCCGCACATACCGGCCATTACGGAGCATCAGTGGGTTTACATAAAAAAAGCTAGCGCCTTCCAAACCTGGGCTGCTCAAAATCCCGTTATAGAGTAACCGCTCCATCAGGTCGGCGTAGCGCCTTTCACCAGTGATCAGCAGCATACGCCAGTTCCAAAAGAAACTACCAATGGCCGCGCAGGTTTCGCAGTAACACTGGTCTGAAGGAAGCTCATAGCTTTCGCCAAACGATTCGCCATCATAGCGTGAGCCTATGCCGCCCGTAATATACATCTTCCCTTGTGTCATGTCATCCCATAACCGGTGAGAGGTTTCCAGCAGAGCTTGTTCACCAGATTCCATGTAAAGATCCGCTATCGCCGTTGCTAGGTACATTTGGCGCACGGCATGGCCAGCGACGCCTGCTGCCTCTCGAACCGCCACGTGATCCTGATGATATTCCGGTCCGTTGGCTCCTAGTCCCCGCATTTTATTTTTGCCCCGCTGATCCACAAAGAACTGCGCTAAATGTAGGTAGCGTTCTTCACCCGTTAAACGGGATAATTCCACCAGAGCCATTTCGATTTCGGGATGTCCACACGCTTCTTCTTTTTTGCCGGGACCAAATACAGACGCAATCAGGTCAACAAAACGGCAGGCAATTTTAAGTAAGCGGTCATCGTTCACTGCGCGTTCAAATGCGATCGCTGCCTGAATCAGATGACCTGCGCAATATAATTCGTGACTGAAATCGAGATCAGACCATTTTTGCTCTGGCTCTACTACCTGATAGTAGCTATCTAAATAACCATCTGGCTGTTGAGCCGCAGCGATCAGGGAAATCACCTCATCAGCCAAGGCTTGTAAATCACCGTCCGGCGACCGACCGAGTTCCCAACCCAGTGCCTCCAGCCACTTGTAGACCGTCTCATCCGAAAAATTCATGCCGCGATATGTGCCAGATTCCAGCCCCGCAGCCATTTTAAGATTGTGAAGATTCCCCGCTTTGTTTAGCATGGCATAGCCATGTTTCAAGCTGACTTGATGATTCACAGCTTGGCGTTCTGCCCAAAAGCCGTTTGTAAACTTTACCGCTCCATTCAACAAAACTTTATAAGAGCTATGGGCACTATGTGAATTGTCAACGGGGCCTGTGGTTTTGTTTAACGCGTCCGCCATGCTGATCTCCTGGAGCCTCTACAATAGCGAGGGAAAGAATTTGCATTTTTAATAAAAATCTATTTGATTGCCCCACCAGTAAGACCACGGACAATAGACCTCTGAGAAAGTAGAACTAAGATGACGATAGGGATTGTCATGGTCACGCCCACTGCCATAATTAATTCCCATGGTTTGCCCCATGGGGAATACCCAGCATATATTTCAGTGATGGCAACACTCAGGGTCTTGGCAGAGGGAGAGGTCGTAAATGAAAGCGGATACAACAGATTATTCCAGGCGTTCACAAAGTTGATCAGTCCCATCGTCACCAGACCCGGTATGGTGACTGGAAGGAGGATATGCCATAGAATCTGAGGCAGTGAGGCGCCATCGAGGATAGCGGCTTCCTCGATTTCATACGGTACCTGCTTGATGAATGAGATCAGCACCCACACCGTAAAAGGCGTCAATGTGCTGGTCAACACCAGGGTGATCCCGCCAATACTATCTGATAAATGCAGCGTTTTAAGGATCCGATAAAGTGGAACAATCGTGCCGATGTCAGGCAATGCCATCGAAAGTAACAGGATCAAGAGTAGCACGCTGCTACCCGGAACGCGAATGCGGGCAAATGCATACGCCGCCAAATAGCTGACAATTAATGTCATCAGCGTAGTGGATATAGCGAACAGCAAGGAGTTACGGAGGTACAGACCAAAAGGAACTTGTTCTAATAGAGTGGCAAAGTTTCGAAGCGTTGGCTGGGGGAAATAAACCAAAGGAAGTTTAATCAAATCAGTGGAGGTAGCAAAAGCTGACCGTGTCATCCAATAGACTGGCAGCAGAACCAAAATCGTGAATACAATAAAGGCGAGATACAGCGGGACAGAGGTCAATGTGCGGCGCCAAGATAGGTTGATAGGTGGTTTGCTAATGGTCATGGTTCATCTCCAGACTCAATAGGTTACTTCAGATTTTCTGAATAACCACAGTCCAACTACGCCAATGATGGCCACTAGAATAAGCAAGATCACGCTGATGGCTGATGCAAAACCAAACTTAAAGAATAAGATGCCTTCGCGGAAAACTTGCAAAGCCAGCACCGAAGTGGACACACCCGGCCCACCGAAGGTTAGACCGTAGACTAAATCGAAACTACCGAGCGACCATACCAGCCTGAACAATCCCATGGTAATGGTTAGTGGCATAATAAGCGGGACTGTCAGGGTCCAAAAACGCTGCCAGCCATTTGCACCATCCACTCTGGCCGCGTCATACAGATCCTCAGGAATCCCTTGCATACCAGCCAACAGAATAATGGACATAAATGGCGCATCCTTCCAAGCATGCACCAAAATCACTGCAATTTGTGAGGCGAGGGGATTGATAAAAATAGCCGGACGCAAACCAGTCAGCTGCGTCGTCCAAAATGGTAAGAGTCCGAACTGGTCATCGAGCAGCCATCTAAAGGCATAACCCGCCACAATTGTTGGGATCGCCCAGGGGATCAAGTTGATTGTGCGCGCAAACGTCCGTCCACGGAAGTTAGCATTGAGTAGCAGCGCAATCAGCATTCCGAAGACCAAATCCAAAATCGTGGTTGTAAGGATAAAGACAATCGTGAAAGCTGTAGCACTCCGTACCCCAATGTTGCTTCCCATTGCCAAATAATTCTTCAGACCAATAAAATCATTCGTCCCTTTAAGGATTGAGAGATTGGTAAAGCCCAGATAAATAGTTTGTAAGATCGGGTACGCCGCAGTAATCAGTCGCAACAGAAATGCCGGCGCGACCAACAAAATGAACAGCAGATACCGCCGACGTGTCATTCTGGATAAAGAAGTCCGCGATGAGACCGTAACAGTTTTCCCCTCGGATAGGTTTATTGCTTTATCCATAGACTTTCCTTTTGTATTCTTTACATAGTGTAGAATAGAGTCTGGATCGAAACCTGACTGAGGCCGATCCTTCATAAAAGACACGGTGGGTACCTGGATGAGGAGCCGATATCCCCATCCAGGTAAGGAGAAGATCAGACACTGTTTCGCTTGTGTCTAGCTCAGAGCTGCTAACTGATCCTTGGCTTGCTTCATCGAATCCTCCAGGCTAATCTGGTTCGTCAGATAAGCCGCCGCCGTGTCTTCGAGGATCGTCAACGCTTCCACAAATTGCGGGTGATGGGGACGTACGCCAATCACATTCGCATCGGTGTACATATTTAGTGCCTGTACCAGCCAGCTATCAGCTGGAGCAGCAGCCAAGACGGATTTGCGGGCGTTCAAAAACCAGAAGCCAACTTTGACTGCTTCTACTGCGGTCTCTTTGGAGACCAGGAATTTGAACATTTCTTTCGCCGCGTCCAGATTGGGGGAATTCTTGACGATGCCCCAACCCCAGCCTGCTGCGTATGTGGAACCACCCGCGCCTCCTGGTCCAACTGGTGGGAGAGCAATTGCAACTTTGTCCTCACTGAACCAGGCCTTGTTGTCGTCACTGCGCGCCACATCCCCAAAGAATGGCCATTGCCTCATAAAGGCTACTTTATCCGCGATGTAGTCGCCATTCTGCTGGTTGTAATCCTTTTGCAGGGAAGCTGGGTTGAGCACCTTACTTGTGTACATCAAATCATGAATATATTCGAGGGCCTGCTGGTATTCGGGACCAACATCGAATGGATTGCCACCAGCTTGCAAGGTGACCCAAGCCAAATAGACATTCAGGAATGCGCCTTTGATGAGCCCATCCTCGGAGGCCCACACGCCCGCCCCTTCATCGGTGAAAACTTTGCCCAAGGGCTTGACATCATCCCAAGTCTTAGGAACTTCCACACTCTTAGAATCAAACCAGTCCTTGCGGTAGAACCAGTAGGGCATTTCCCAGTTGTGAATCATGCGGAATACTTCAT
>WNFX01002200.1_pt1 | contig 19795 bp, 20 predicted proteins | sample 5400111 | NCBI WGS metagenome assembly WNFX01 (sample SAMN13153363, study PRJNA577476) | soil metagenome | isolation source: 40 cm soil or saprolite under grassland replicate 1 | place: USA:California | collected 2016-06-15 | reverse complement strand
TCGGTGGCGATCCGCACGGGCGGCGAGGTCACGCCCGCGGCGACGATCCGATAGACGCCCGGGCGTCGCAGCGCGCCGAAGTCGAGCCGGTAGGTGGTCGCACAGGGTCCGAACGATCCGCTCGCGCTCGCTGCTGCAGGTCCGAATACGGTGCGGTTGCGCTCATCCACGATCCGGAAGTTGGTAATCTCGCGCGGCGTGAGTGCGCACACGACGGCCACCTTGTACCCGTCAGGTTGGTAGCCCAGCTGGTTTACACGGATCGCGACGGCGGCGTCTCCCTGTGGGGCGGGAACGCCACGTCCTGGCGGGTGGCAGGACAGGCCGAAAGCGACGAGCAGCAGTAGGCGTCCTACTGTGGCGTCTCCAGCGGATGGTTGCTCCGCTCGTAGAACTCATGCTGCAACCGCAGGCTCTCCTGGTCCGCTTTGACCGCGCGGATCGCCTGCACGACGCCGTTGATCCACGTCCTCGCCTCGAACTCACCGAGCTCGCGCGACGCCGCGGCGCCTTCGCCCGCGTAGTGATTCGGGAAACGCGCATACCACCAAATGCCGGTGTACACGCCCTCAGGCAGCTTCAGCCGCGCCTGATCGGCACCCGATTCCTGCGGCGCGCGATCGAGGTGGACGAGGTCGGGCCGGGCAATCATGCTCAGCGACGTTTCGCTCTCGCCGGCATGCATATCGGTCGCCGGGTTCGATTTGTGCTTCGGCTCGCCCTGCGCGCTGCGCATGATTCCCACGACGTACACGACGTAATCATGCGGCGCCTCGAGCTGCGTCTGCGCGAAAAAGGGCAGCAGGCTGTTGTTGCCACCGTGACCATTCACGATGATGACCTTCTTGCAGCCATTGCGCGCCATCTCGTCCGTCGTTTCTTGCAGCAGTTGCAGCTGCAGTCCCCTGCTGTAGGCGACCGTGCCGGGTTCGTGCTTGGCTTCGAAGATTTGCCCGAAGTAGTACTCTGGAAAAACGATAGCGTATTCCTGTTGGGCGGCGTTGAGTGCGACGTATCGCACGTTGAGCAGATCGTTGCCTAAGGGGAGGTGCGGCCCATGCTTCTCCATGATGCCGAACGGGAGCAGGCAGGTCCCTTGCGCGCGGGCAATGCCGTCGCGGAAGTCGGCTGCCGTCAGCTCCTCCCAATGCACCGACAGCTTGCTTTGTGCCGGCGCGGGTGAAGGCGACTGCGCCCACACGATCGAGACGCAGAGGATGTTGATGGCGGCCAGCGGTGACTTGTACAAGTGTCCTCCTATCGATTGCTCGGCACTTCGTCGTTGGTCTCGAGCAGCCCGATCGAACGCGGGACGACCGCTCGCTCAGGGTGTGGAAAGACCCGCGCAACCAGCTGCGCGGCCGATTCTCCGTTGAGACGTTGCGGGACGGCGGGATGATGAACGCCGAGCGCAACCAGTCGGGCGACCGGCCCGAGAAGCCCGGCTGCGACAGCTTCCTCGAGCACTGGCGCGCGCCCCTCCCCCCCCTCGGCGATGAGCGCCACCGCCTCATCGAACAGCCTGATCTCGAGTACGTCGACCATCGAGTCACACAGGGCGGTGGGAACCGGCCGGGCGAGCGATCTCACGGCTTCGTAGCCTCGGGTCGCCCAGTAGAATTGACGTTGCAGCCGTTCGTACAGTCCGGCATCCGGCAGGAGATGGGACCGATCTCCCGCTATCGCCGCGGCTTCCTCGACGAGCGGCCAGGCCAACTCCGGCTGGCTGCTGCCGAGGTACACCTCCGCCCTGGTCAAGAGGGCGGTGACCCTGTGCCGCCACAATCCCGAGCGCTGCGCACCTTCCTTGCACCGCTCCGCCGCCGCTTCCGCCTCCGCCCAATTGGCCAAAACCACGGCCAATGTTGCGATGCAGGAGTACGCCTCGACCGCTGCGCGCGGTGAAGTCAGCGCGGCCAGGGCAGTCAACGTCGCGCGGAAGCAGCTGACCGACGAATCGAAGAAGGCGAAGTCGTGGTACAAGTTCGCGAGAACGGTGCGGCTGTGGCCGATGGCTCCCGGATGACCGTACCGTTCGGCAACTGCCACTGCTTCACGCAGGGTTCGTGTCGCGTCGTCGAATCTTCCCAGACCCTTGTAGCAGATGCCCAGCACGTGCAAGGCCAGGCGCAACTCCGCCAGCAGCCCGAGCGATTGCAGAACGGGGGCGGCCGCGGTGAGTCGTTCCACACCCTGGACGAGCTCGCCGCGCGAGAGTGCAACCTGGCCAAGCGTAAGGCCGGCCAGGGCGACGGACTCGGGGGTTGCACCGGACGCGGCGATTCTGGCTGCCACTGATGCGGCTTTCGCCCGCGCTGCCAGATCCCCGGCATCCAAACTGACTTCCAGCTGTATGTAGTTGGCTCGGACAAGGAACGATTCCGTATTGGCCCGTTCGGCCAGCGCAATCGCCTGCTGCGCCGCCGCGATGATGCTCTCGTCGTCGCCCAAACGGGAGCGTTGCAGTGCCTCGGCGCGGAGCAACGCCGCGAGGGCATGATCAATCGAGGATGCCGCGTCGGGCCGCCAATCCGCCAGGGCATCCAGCCCGCGCTGGTACTGACCCGCGGCCACGAGCGAATGCGCCAGGAGCAAGCGCAGCCTCGAATCGCGCGCCACGTCGTACGCGCGCAACAAGCGCGTCAGGACCCGTTCGGCTTCCCGCGGCGCACCGCGCGCAATGGCGAGCTCGGCTGCGTGCAGCGCGGTCTCCATGGCTTGCTGTTGCATCCCCGCGGAGCTGAAATGATGCGCCAGCTCGAGCATTGGCTGAAGGTGGTCCCGGTCCTGAGAGCCGGCGAGCAGCTGGGCGAGCTGCGCGTGATGGTATTTGCGCCGATCCTCCCCCATCGCGTAGTACACATACGCCCGGTGCAGCTCGTTCTTGAACGAGAGCCGTCCTGCTTCCACGCGACCGACGCCGCGATCGAGCATCTCGAGCGCGGCCCGCTCGACGACGCCGCCGTCGAGTCCCAGCAGAGTCCCGAGCTCGCCGGGTGCCATCGCCTTTCCCGCGACCGCGAGTACCTGCAGGACGTGCTGCACGTCGGTCGCGAAGCCGCCGTATTGCCGAGCGAAGGCGGTGCGCAGGTCCTCCGGCGGCGCCCACGAGACTACGGCGGCATCGTCTGAGCTCTCAGCCGCGACAAGCGACGTCGCTTTGTGGGTGCGCCAGTGCGACAGCAGCATCTCGATGTGATACGGATTTCCCTGCGCCAGCCGCACGATCGTATCTCGGATCTGAGCGCTCACATCGTCGGAGTCAGCCGAGAGATCGCGGACCAAGCTCAGCGCCTGAGGCCGATCGAGCGGCTGGAGCGCAATGGTTTCCTGCCAGCCTAATCCGCCGCGCGCGACATCCCCAGGTCCCCCTTCTAACTCCGCCTCAGCCGCGCGCGCAGCGGCCAGGATGAGGGTGGGCATCCGCTCCAGCCGCCGCGTAATCAGGAACAGCACATCCCGGCTGGCCGGATCGAGGAATTGCAGATCATCGAACGCGAGCAGCACGGGACCACGGTCCGCTATCGATTCCATCATGCGGACGACGGCCTCGGCCACGCGCAAGCGAATCGACTCGGTGGGGGCGTCGGGCGCTGCGGGGATGCCGGGATAAATCGTCCGCAGACCGGGACAGACTCGGCTCGCCTCCGCCAGCCAGAGCGGGTCCGTGCCGCCCGCCGCCGCATCGCGTCCCAACGCCGTGATGAGGTCCGAGACCGTGGCGTAGGGAATGCCCTGGCCGATTTCCTGACACGACACCACGAAGACCGGCCACGCGCGCGCCTCCAGCGACGTGGCGAAGCACCGAATCAGCGAGCTCTTGCCGATGCCCGGCGCGCCAATGACCAAACACGTCTGGTAACCAGCGCCGGCAACACGATGCCACGTCGCTTCGAGTCGTGCCAGCTCGAGCTCTCGGCCCACCAGGACATGCGGGCGACCGAGCTCGGGGATCGGAGAGACCTGAGCCAGCAACGGGGGGCGTTCCCCACGCTCCAACCGCCGGACGAGCCGGGCGATCTCGGGATTCGGATTGGTTCCGAGCTCCGACTGGGCGCGCCGCCCGTGATCCTTGAGTAGCCGCATCGCGGCCACCGTATCCCCGTCCAGCAACGCCCGCTCGGCGAGCGCGGAGACCGCGTCCGTGCAGAGCGGGTCAACGTCGTAGAGCGCGGTCGCGAGACGATGCGTCTCCGACAGATTGCCCTGGGCTCGCACCGTCTGGAGCGCCGCGCGGAGGGCGTCTCGTGCCTGGGCCTTCAGCCGGATGCGCGCGCCGTCCACCCAGTGGGCGAACTCCGCACCCCCGCACTCGTCGAGTCCCTGCAGCGGTTCCGCCAAGCCCCCCGTCGCGGCTTGCCCCTGGCGCAGCGCCGACAGGTCCGACGGCAACTCCGCGAGTAGCTGCACGTCGTGCTCTCGACCAGTCACCGCGCCTGTGCCCAGGCGAGTCCGAATCGCGAGCAGGGCCTGCGACAGCGAGTGCCGGCCTTTATCGGGCGGGACTTCGGGCCACAGCAGATCGACCAGGCGATCACGCGGGATCGAGCGCGCCCGTCCCTCGACATGCAGGTAGAGCAGAACGGCCAGATGCTTCTTGGTCCGGAAGCGGACGGGCGAGGAGCCGCCGCGAACGAGTTGGGGGGACCCGAAAAGGTTGAGCTGAAACTGAGCGACCATTGCGCCTCTCAAACCCTCCTAAGCGTTTTCGGAACAACGTGTTGAGATGGCGGTGAGGTCAGCCGGCCACGTTACCCTTCGTCTAACGTACCGCCGGGCGTGTGGCGTCGTTAGGGGCTGCTTCGGCCGACGGTTCACACTCAGGAAGGGGGTGACGCTCGATGGCGTTATTCGAACTGCTGCTTGAGGCTCTTTCTAATTACGCACTAGCCTGGTAACGAAACCGCTGAGGTCTCCCGAGACTCCCCCCGCGGAGTCTCGGGAGGCTCACAAACCCTTCGCGTTTACCCGCTACTCACGCCCGCGCCGTCCCGTTACGATTGGCAGAGAGAACCCCTCCGGCAGAGGAGCACTGATGCACAAGCGGAAGCTCGGAAAGCGCGGGCTCGAAGTGTCCGCCATCGGGCTCGGGTGCATGGGGATGAGCCAGAGCTACGGTCTCCCACCGGACACGCAAGCGATGATTGCGCTCATCCGCACGGCCGTCGAACGCGGCGTCACATTCTTCGATACCGCCGAAATCTACGGTCCGTACAGCAACGAAGAGCTCGTCGGCGAGGCGTTGGCGCCATTGCGCGCACAGGTGGTGATCGCCACCAAGTTCGGCATCAAGATCGAGAACGGACAACAGGTGCAGGACAGCCGGCCCGAGCGCATCAGGCAAAGCGTCGAGGGTTCGCTGAAACGCCTCAGGACCGATGTGATCGACCTCTATTATCAGCACCGGGTTGACCCGACCGTACCGATCGAAGACGTGGCGGGAACGGTCAAGGAATTGATTGCGCAAGGCAAGGTGAAGCACTTCGGCATGTCCGAAGCCGGCGTGCGCACGATCCGCCGCGCTCACGCGGTGCAGCCGGTGACGGCGGTGCAGAGCGAGTATTCCCTGTGGTGGAGACGCCCTGAAGAAGAGCTGCTGCCAACTCTGGAAGAGCTCGGCATCGGGTTTGTGCCGTTCAGTCCCCTCGGCAAGGGGTTCCTGACGGGCACGATCGACGAGAAGACGACGTTCGTGAGCTCCGATTTCCGCAACATCGTGCCGCGCTTCACGCCCGAGGCGCGGAAGGCGAATCGGACCATCGTGGATGTCCTGCGGAGCATTGCGGAAAAGAAGCAGGCGACACCGGCGCGGATCGCGCTGGCATGGCTGCTCACCCAGAAGCGCTGGATTGTGCCAATCCCCGGCACGACGAAGCTGGCGCGTCTCGACGAGAATATCGGCGCAGCGGCGATCGCATTGAGCCCTGAGGATCTGCGCGAAATCGAGAGCGCTGCCTCACACATCACGATCCAGGGCGCGCGGTACCCGGAACAGCTCGAGAAACGAACGGGTCTCTGAGATGCGAGTCGGCATTCTCGGTTCAGGACTGATGGGCGGCAAGCTCGGCACGATCTTCGCGCGTGCCGGGCATGAAGTCGTGTTCAGCTATTCACATAGCAAGGACAAGCTGGACAAGCTCGCACGAGGCGCGGGGAAGAAGGCGCGGGCGGGGACGCCCACTGAGGCGGCGCGGGACGCGGACGCACTCTTGTTGGCCGTACACTGGTCCCGTGTCGACGATGTCTTGAAGCAAGCGGGCGACGTGTCTGGCAAAGTCATCGTGAGCTGCTCGCTGCCGATGAATGCCGATGACACCGATCTCGTCATCGCGCACATCTCCTCGGGCGCTGAGGAGCTTGCAAAGAAGGTTCCCAAGGCGCGGGTCGTGTCGGCGTTCGGCACCGTGCCGAGCGAGGTGCTGTTTGACGTTTTCGGGCGGCGACGCAACGCCACGAAACCCAGCCTCGTGTACTGCGGGGACGAGCCGAAGAGCAAGAAAACTGCGGCCGAGCTGATTCGCGACGTGGGATTCGATCCGGTGGACGCTGGACCACTGCGGGTCGCGCGTTACACCGAACCCTTCACGCTGCTGATCGCCCGGCTGGCATACGAGGGAAAGGGCGGCCCTGAGCTGGCGTATCGTTTCGAGCGGTTTGGGAAATAGGATGGCTCCACATGGCCCCGATTGACCCGTGTACGAACCACCAACAACTTCATATGTCCCCGTAACAGACCAGCCATCGTCATGAGCACGACATTCGACCGCCGGGAATTCATGCAGACGTCCGCGGGAGTCATCGCGGCTCACCTCCGTCCGACCTTGTTCACCCAGCTGAAGAAGCCGCTGCGTCTCGGCCTGATCATCGGAATCGGGAGCGATCCTGAGGCAGCCATCGCCAAGGTGGACGATCTTGGCCTGCCGACGTGTCAGGTGTACGTGGAGGATTTCACGCAGGGAGTGAGCACGCGACTGCTGCAGGCTCTCGACAAGCACCACATCGAGGCGACCTCCGTCGTGGTTGGTGGACCAGGTCGTGAGGTGTGGGATTTCTACGAAGGACCGCTGACGATCGGCGTCGTTCCACGGGACACGCGCGCCGCGCGCATGGCCCGGATGAAGCAGGGCTCGGACTTTGCCAAAGCATGCGGCATTGCAGCGGTGCAGAGTCACGCCGGGTTCATTCCGGAAAATCCTAACGACCCGGTATACAAAGAGACGGTCGCCGCGATGCGCGAAGTGGTGGAGTATTGCCGGCGCAACGCTCAAAACTTCCGCTATGAAACCGGGCAGGAAACTCCCGTTACGCTGGTGCGCACGATGCAGGACGTCGGTCTCGACAATCAGGGCGTCAACTTCGATTTTGCCAACCTCATCCTCTACGGCAAAGCCAATCCGGTCGACGCCATCGAGCTCCTCGCGCCCCATGTCCAGGGAATTCATGCCAAAGACGGTCTCTGGCCGACGAACCCGAGGGAGCTGGGAAAGGAAGTGCCCATCGGCCAAGGCAAAGTCGATTTTCCGCGCCTCATCGCGCGTCTGCAGCAGCTCAACTACCAAGGTGCGGTCACGATTGAGCGCGAGGTTTCCGGTCCCGAGCAGATCGAGGACGTTCGCGCCGCGAAAGTCTACCTGGAAGGGCTCATCGGATAATGCGGAGGACGTATGTCACGCGATGCTAAGGACGTCGATCGCCGGACGTTCCTGGGTACGACCACGGCCGCCGCCGCGGCCATGTTCATCAAGCCGGCACTGGTGCACGGCACGAAAGCGAATTCCGCCATCCGCGTTGGCGTGCTCGGCTGTGGCGGCCGTGGGACGGAAGACGCGGCGAATCTGGTGGACACCGGCGGTGCGCGGGTCGTCGCCCTGGCCGACTTGTTTCAAGACCAGCTCGATGCGGCACACGCACAGTTCGATCAGATGCAACAGGCAAAAGGGTACGCGGCGCTCGATGCGCGGCAGCTCTTTGTGGGTCCGCGCGCCTACGAGCAAATCGCGGCCTCACAGGAAGTGGATGCGATTGTCATCGCCACGCCTCCCTACTTCCATCCACAGCACCTCGACACCGTGGTCGCCGCGGGCAAGCACGTGTACCTGGAAAAACCGGTGGCGGTGGACGTCCCCGGCGCGAAACGCGTCATCGAGATTGGGAAGCGCGCCCAAGGCAAGCTCAGCCTCGACGTGGGATTCCAGATCCGTGACTGCCCTCCCTTTGTCGAGCTCGTCCGCCGCATCCACGCGGGCGCGCTCGGCGATATCGTCTGCGCTGAAGCGTATTATCTGACCGGGTACATCGATCGCCCGCCCTGGCCCGACGCCTCGCCCGCGGAGCGCCGGCTGCGGAACTGGGTGCGCGACCGCGTGCTGTCCGGTGACATCATCGTCGAGCAGAACATCCACGTGATCGACATCTGCAATTGGATCCTCCAGGCGCACCCCCTGAAGGCCACCGCCACGGGTGGACGCCAGGGCCGCGCCGCGGATGACGGCGATTGCTATGGCAATTACAACGTCCTGTTCCGCTACCCGAACAACGTGGCCGTCACGTTCAGCTCCACGCAATTCGCCAAAGGCTGGTGGGACGTGAGCGAGCGATTCTTCGGCACCAAAGGCACGGCGCTCTCGCCGTACAGCGGTCCGCTCGGCATCTGGGGAGATGAGCCATGGCAAGCGCCGCTTGCACTCCAGTCGCAGAGTCAGCCCGCGGCCTTTTCCGTGACGGGCAACTTCACATCGAACCTGCAGTCCGCTGATCCCGAAAAGAAAACGGCGTTCATCGAGAGCATCAACAGCGGCAAATTCCACAACCAGGCCGACAAAGGCGCCGAGTCCGCGCTCTCCTGCATGATGGCGCGCACCGCTGCGTACACGGGACGCGAGGTGACGTGGGACGAACTGTGGAAATCAACGGAAGTCTGGGATGCACGACTCAATCTGGACCGGCTGCGCTGAGGAGTGCGCATGGAAACCACGCGTCGTGACTTTATGAAGACATCATTGGTCGTGGCGGGGTTTTCGGGACTGGCGTTTCGGGAGGCCCCGCCTGCGATCAAGAAGGGCCTGGTCTTCGACATGGTGCCCGCCCACCTGAGCTATGCGGATCGATTCACATTGGTCCGCGACGCCGGCTTTGAGGTTGTGCAAGCACTCACGGAGCCGGACGAGCGCAAAGCGGCAGAAATGAAAGAGGCCGCGGCAGCGGTCAACATCCGCATCGATTCCGTGATGAATGTCGATCATTGGCAGTATCCGCTCTCGGCGAGCGATCCCGCGGTCGTCGAGAAGAGCCTCAGCGGCATGCGCACGTCGCTGCGCAACGCCAAGCTCTGGGGCTCGGATACAGTCCTGCTCGTCCCCGCCGTGGTGAATGCGCAGACCTCCTATCGGGATGCGTGGACGCGCTCGCAAGCGCAAATTCGCAAGCTCATTCCGTTCGCGGCGGAGTTGAAAGTTGTCATCGCCATTGAAGAGGTGTGGAACAAGTTCCTGCTCAGCCCGCTCGAGATGGTCCAGTACATCGGCGAGTTTCACAGCCCCTGGGTCCAAGCCTGGTTCGACGTCGGCAATGTCGTGCTGTACGGCTATCCCCAGGATTGGATCCGCACACTGGGCAAACGCATCGTGAAAGTCCACCTCAAAGATTTCAAGCGCAAAGAAGGCGGCTACGAGTGGGTCAATCTCGGCGACGGCGACGTGGACTGGCCCGCGGTGCGCCAGTCCTTCACCGCAATCGGCTATACCGGAAGCGTCATCGCAGAGCTGGAGCAAGGCGACGAGACGTATCTGCGCGACGTCAGCCGCAGAATCGACCGCTTGCTGCTCAGCTAAGGGTTTTCATTCGGAGGTAACCATGCGTAATACGTCATCCGAGTCCGGCTGCGCGCGCGATTAGGAACAACCCCGCCGCCAGGGCGAGGGCCCCGGTGGCTCGCGCGACGCGCTCACCGGCGGGCGCGAGGCGTTCGACGGTGATAGCAGCCGCAACGGCAGCCATCGCGCGCAGGTCCATGACCCCGAGACCAAAGAGGATCGCCATCAGCCCGGCACTAGACTTGGTGCAGTGGATGCCGAGGCTCAGGCCGTGTTGCCAGGCGGTACGGCCGCGCACGGGTGCCGCCCGGCAGCACGCGAGATGACGTGCCTTCCAGGCAGTGAGCTGGAGGAAGCCGGCCATCAGGACGACCACACCGACCACGATCGGTGTGGCGCGCGCCAGCGCGGCGCTCAGCGGAAAGGCAACCATTCCGATCACGGTCCAGACGAAGAAGTAACCTACACCCACGAGCGCGGTCAGCCCGCCGAGGCCGGCCTGGCGGTAGCGCCACAGCGCCGGGATCAAGGACGGCAGCATCATCGCCACCATCATCACGACCCACATGCCCAGGAACGACGCCGCGGCGCCGAGCCATGTGTGTCCGGACATCGGCATCGTGCTCATCCTTTGTCGTACTCATCGTGGCGGCGCCACCACATGCCCGTCTCATTGCGCCCCTTGGGTGCGCGGTCAAGCCACGAATACATGCCCCACAGGGCGTCCAGTCCGCGCGCATACGCGGAATAGGTGTGGTAGACGACGCCGTCCTCGAGCACGAACGCGCTCACGCCCGGCCGCTCGCGTGTGTAGGTCGCCACGTCGGTTCCGGTCATGGCCGCGTTGTCGGCGACAGGCCCCTCGCCGCCTTTCGTGAATGAGTCGCCGATCCCCTGTTCCATCAACGGCGGCTCGCGCTCGTAGTTGTATTCGATGGCGCCCTTACGCTGTTGCTCCGCGGTGAACGAGACGCTGAAGTCCGGGTTGAACTCGCCGCCGAACGAGGACGCCCAGGGAAACGTCCACCCCATCCGCCGCTTGTACGCCTGCAGCTTCGCGAGCGGCGCCCGCGACACCGCCGCAAGCGTGACGTCGTGGTTCGCCAGGTGCACGGCAAAGCCGTTGAACCCGTCCGCGATCGTCGAGCAGGTTGCACACCCCGCCGTGTAGTCAGGCCCGAACATGTAGTGATAGACGAGGAGCTGCGAGCGCCCTCGGAAGAGGTCTGCCAGCGAGGCGCTCCCCTCCTCGGTATCGAATTTGTACTGCTTGTCGATCCGGACCCACGGCAGCTCCTGCCGTCGCCGCGCCAGCTCGTCGCTGCGGTGCGTCAGCTCCTTTTCGGCCTGGAGCAGCTCGAGCCGAGCTGCAAGCCACTGTTCACGTGTCCCGGTCTTGTGCTTCGTCATTGCTCTTTTCCCCCTTAGTCATGGTTTCTCTTCGACGAACGCCCGCAAGCGTTCCGCTGCGTCGTCCCATTGTGCTGCGATCTGGTCCAAGTACCGCTTGGCTCTCTCCAGGCGTTCACGATTCAGGTCCCAGAGCCGCTCGCGCCCCCGGCGGGCGTGGCGCACCAGCCCCACGTCGCCGAGGGCGTGGAGGTGGCGCGTAATCGCCTGCCGCGTCACTCCCGTCCCTTCACTGAGACGCGTAATCGACAGCGGCCCGCCTGCGAGGCGTCCCAGCAGGCGGAGCCGCGTCGCGTCACCGAGCGCGGCGAACAGCGGTGCGGCGCTGCTCTTACTCGACATACTTCGCGAGATGCTTGATCTGCCCGGTCCACCCGTTGTCGTTCATGCGGAACGCTTCGGCGCGACGGGCGGGCGGGATGCGATCGAACCCGGACTCGACGATCGTCAGTTCAGTGCCGCCGTCCGTTTCCTCGAGCGTGAACTCGACCAGCGTGGTGGGCTCGGCCGAGTAGTCCAGAGCGGGATCGACGGCGTAGGGGTGCCAGCGATAGGAGAAGTACCGCTCCGGTTCAATGCGCTCGATCAGCATTTCCAGCGACACATGCTCGTAGTCCGGTATGGCCATCCTGCCTCGAATCGGCTTGCCCTCGGCAAACGCGCCCTCGAGTTTGACCCGGAACCAGGTGCCGAACTCTTCCGCGTTCGAAAGGGCGCGCCACACGCGGGCGCGTGGGGCTTTGAGCACGACCCGTTTTTCGATCCGATCGGTGCTCTGCGTGTCGGTGGGCGCTTGTTTCACAGCCATGGCTCGACTCCTCTGTTTTGGGATATGCAACATTCGTGTTGCGTATCATACCAGGCCCACCGTTTAAATGCAACCCCGAGGTTGCGCTTTACTTCCCCGCGGTTTGGAGCGAAGACGTAGCAAGTCGCTACCGGGGGTGTCACCGTTTCCTCCTGTCGAAGGTTGCATTACAGGCCCCACAGGCATCCTGCGATGTACAGCGACGTCCGACTCTCACTGGTCATCCCGGTGTACAACGGGGCCGGCTCGCTGCCCGGCAGTCTCGCGGAGCTGAGCGACTGGCTGCCGCGACAACCCGTCGGTACCGAGCTCGTGCTCGTGAACGATGGCAGCAATCCCCACACCGCGACCCTGTTGCGCGATTTCGTGGCGTCCACGCCCGGGGTGAAGCTGCTCGTCAACGAACGCAACGGCGGCAAAGGGCTCGCGGTCGCGCGTGGCATGCAGGCCGCGACGGGACGCTTGCGGATCTTCACGGACGCCGACCTGGCGTACTCGCTCGACGATGTCGCCGACACCGCACGGCAGCTCGAGACGGGGAGCGATGTCGTCATCGGCTGCCGAGTCCTGCCCGACTCGCGCTACGATATCAGTCCTGAGTTCTTCCGCTATCTCTACACACGTCACGTGATGAGCCGGACTTTCAACTGGGCGGTCCGGCATGGACTCCTGCCGGGAATCCTCGATACCCAGGCGGGGCTGAAGGGCTTCACCGCACGAGCCGCTGAAATCGTGTTCCCTCGCTTGACGGTGCCAGGATTTGGGTTCGACGTCGAGCTCTTGTACGTCGCGCGCCAGCACGGCCTCACCATCTCGCAGAAGGCGGTGCACTACCGCTACGATCATGAGCCGAGCACGCTGCGCTTCACGCGGGACGCCATCACCATGCTGGGCGACCTCCTGCGGATTCGCTGGAACGGCTTCCGGGGGCGCTATCGCTGAGCGGAAACTGGTGGTGAATGCGGATGACTTTGGACTCTCGCCGGGAGTGAATCGGGGCATCATCGAAGCGCATGAGGTGGGCAGCGTCACGTCCACGTCGCTCCTCGCCAACGCACCTGGCTTTGCCGACGCGGTCGCCTGGGCGCAGCGGGCCCCGCGACTCGGGATCGGGTTGCACGCGAATCTCACCGTGGGCGCGCCGGTCGCGCCGGGGGCGGCCGTGGCGAGCCTGTGGGATCCGCGTACCGGGGCGTTCTACCCGCTGTCTCGTCTCGTGCGGCGAACCTTGGCCGGGCAAATCAACCCACAGCACGTGGCGATCGAATGCGCGGCGCAGCTCGCCTGCCTCCAGTCGGCGGGCATCGCGGTCACCCACATCGACAGCCATCGCCACGTCCACATGCTCCCAGGGATCTGGCGCGCGGTCGTGGCCGTCGCGCGGCAGGCCGGCGTCCGCGCAGTCCGCGTGCCGCGCGAACCTGGAGTGTCGATCAAACGGATCTGTCTCGGCGCGGCGTGGTTCGTCGCGGCGCGCGGTGACCGGGGAGATGATGTCCGCCTGGTGCGGCAGTTTCGCGGCCTGTCGCTCATGCATGCACCGGACTACGAGCTCGGTCTCCTGCAGGTACTCGACGACCTCCCCTGCGGCGCGACGGAGCTCATGGTCCACCCGGGACACGCCGATGCGGCTCTGGTAGCGTGGGACGACTATGCAGGTCCGCGCGAGCGGGAGCTCGCCGCACTGCGGTCAGTCGAGGTGCAGGCCCGTTTCACCCGCGGCGACATCGTGCTGCGTCACTTCGGCCAGTTGTGATCTCGGCCAGCTCCAGAGCTCCACCTGCATGACGAACCACACGAGCGCACACGAAAAGGCGTCCAGGGCGTGGGCCTTGATCACGTCGTGGTAGAACTGGTGCGGGAAGAAAACCAGGTGCGACACGGTGACGGCGAGGAGGGTGAGGGCCAGCAACGCGCCGCGCCACCATTCACGCCGGCTGGAGACGTACCAGATGGCGATCCCACTGGTCGCGACCACGAACGAGGGGGACTCCGCTTGATGGTTGAAGATCACGAGAAATACAAGCAGGGAACAGAGAAACAATCTGCGGAAACGACTGTCGACCCACAGATCCCGGCGCAGCGCCACCGGAAGGAGTAGCAGCAGGGTCCCGGCGAGCTGGATCGCCCAGTTCGGCACGGTGCTGCCGAACCAGTCGGAGAGGATCCGCATCACCGATTGGCCCTGCAACACGGTGTCGCGCTGCAGAATCGCAAACCATTCCTTGTAAACGGCAACGACTGCGGCGGGAGACAGGACCAGCAGCGGGAGGGCGGCGAGCACGAGCCCGCTGACGAGGGACCAGACGAGGAATCGAACGCGCCGCGCGGGAGGCGCGAATATCCCGAACGTCCCCGCGGCAATCGGATAGACCTTGATAAGCGCGCCGGTGACAACCGCGGTGGCGGCCGTCGCTTCCCGCCCCTGTTCGAGCGCGACGAATGCGATGAGAATGAGACCGGCCACGAGAGCGTTGCTCTGGGTGGCCTGGAGGGAGCGCGCTACGTCCAGGAGCACGATGGCCAGTGCGAGTCGCGCCTCTCGCGCCGGCAGCAGCCGTGTGAGCCCATAGTAGACCGCCAGGGCGTTCACGCCGGTCCAGAGCAGGACGCCGAGCGCGAATGGCCAGATCGCGAACGGGCCAAACAGGAGTGCGAAGGTGGGGCTGTACAGAAACCCGCTGATCTCCCCCGGCGGCGGATAGTAGATGTCTGCACCCGAGATGAGACGGTAGAACGTCTCCCGGAACAGCATGTAGTTCGCGGCGTGCCCGGTGATCACTCCCTTTTGCAGCGTCACGAGGAGGATTGCCAGCAGGTACACGGCGAGCGGCCAATTGAAGGTTCTGCGCACCGGCTGTAATCTAGAGGTCCCTTCGACCACGGCACGATGACCACGCCCGCCAGCGATCAGAACGCGACCGTCGCCGCCGGTTTCCTCGGCTGGATGCTCGATGCGTTCGATTTCTTCCTGGTCGTGATGACGCTGACGGCCATCGCGAAGGATTTCGGCAAGTCGGACGCCGCGATCGCCCTCTCGATCACGCTTACCCTCGCCTTCCGGCCAGTCGGCGCATTCATCTTTGGCCTGCTCGCCGATCGCTACGGCCGCAAGATCCCGCTGATGGCCGACCTCGTGTTCTATTCGGTGATCGAGGTGCTGTCGGGCCTGGCGCCGAACTACACCACCTTTCTCGTGCTGCGCGCCTTGTTCGGGATCGGCATGGGCGCGGAATGGGGCGTGGGCGCTTCGCTCGTCATGGAAAAGGTGCCGCCGCGACTGCGCGGCGTCATGTCAGGCCTGCTGCAACAGGGCTATGCGGCCGGCTATCTGCTGGCGGCGCTGTGTTACCTGCTCGTCTTCCCCCACTGGGGCTGGCGGCCGCTGTTCTTCATCGGCGGCCTGCCGGCGCTGCTCGCCCTCTTTGTGCGCGCGCGCGTGCAGGAGTCGGACGTGTGGCGCGCGACCCGTCATGAGAACTGGGCGCATCTGGGACGGGCGATCGCGTCGAACTGGAAGCTCTTCCTCTATCTGACCGGCCTGATGGCGCTGATGAACATGGTCTCCCACGGCACGCAGGACATGTATCCCACCTTTCTCCAGCGGGATTGGGGTTGGGGGCCAACGGCACGCGCCGCGTTGACGGCGTTCTCCCAGGTGGGCGCGCTCGCTGGGGGCGTGCTCTGCGGTCTCTATTCCGACCGGCTGGGCCGCCGGCGCACCATCGTGCTGGCGCTCGTGGGAGCGCTGCTTGCGATCCCGATCTGGGCATTCGCGCCCGCCACGCCGCTGCTCGTGGTCGGCGCCTTCGTGATGCAGTTCTTCGTCCAGGGTGCCTGGGGCGTCATTCCGGCGCACATCAACGAGCTCGCGCCGGACGGCGTGCGCGGCTTCCTGCCGGGCTTCGCCTATCAGTGCGGCGTGGCACTCGCGAGCCAGATCCCTCACGTGCAGGCGTTGTTCGCCGCGCATACGAGCTACGCGCAGACCATGGCGCTCTCGGCGGCACTGGTGTTCATCGTGTGCGCGGTGGTGGCGGTGGCGGGCCCGGAGCGGCGCGGCGTGGCGTTCGGGCGCAGCGATTAACGTTCACGCAGGTCGACCAAGGAGGAAGAGTGCACGCAAGGTTTCTCGCCCTGGCACTGCTCGCTGCCGCGTGCAGTCACGCGGCGCGTTCGGCGCCGCCCACCACCCCCGCGACGGAACCGGCGACGACGGTGAAGGTCGTGAACGACAACGTGCTCGACATGAACGTGTTCGTGGTCAGTAGCGGCCAACGCTTCCGGTTGGGCAGCGTCAATGGCGGGCATACGGAGGTATTCACGCTGCCACGCGCGATCGTCCACTACTCCACGCAGCTGGTCTTCGAGATCCGTTCAATCGGGAATGGGGCTGTCGAGCGGACCGAGACGATGACGGTGTCGCCGGGGGATCAGATCACCCTGATGATTCCGCCGTAGCGCGTCTACCTTCTCAAATACGCGTCCGTCTTTTTGAGCCAGTCCTCGCGCGGCGGATAGAAGATGTCGACATCGAGGGTATCTTCGAGCGCGTGCGCCTCGTGCGGCACGTTGCCCGGCAGATGGAGCACCTCTCCCGCGCGCACGACGATCTCCTCGGCCCCATCATCCCCCACCAGGAACCGCAGCGCACCTTCCAGGATATAGGTGAGCTGCTCGTTCATGTGGGAGTGCTTGGGGACGACACAGCCCTTTTTCAGGTAGACATGCGCGAGCATCAGCTGATCGCCGGTGATCAGGCGGCGCGACAGCTTGTCGTGCAGGACCTCGCGCTCCATGTCATCCCAGCGGTACCACGTGGCCTTGGCGCTCACGACGATTCTCCACGACGGAGTTGAGCGACAACGCTACGGTCTACCCGATGCAGCGTCAAAACCGTCCTATCGACACGCCGGCACAGCTTCTGGATCCGACTGCTTCGCCGGCGGGAATGGGGCCGCCCCGCCGACATAGATCCCACATTCCACTTTGGTGTTCGCGTTCGTCATGCGGGCCGTCCAGCCACCTTGACGGGCCTTGAGCTTGTCGAGCGTGTTCCCGCGCGACGCGCACCACGCGACGCTCCCCCCTGCCGGCGGGGTGTTGCAGTCGGTCTGCTCGCTGTACGCCGTCGAGTCGGCGAAGTAGGCCTCCTCCGCGGTCACCAGGTTCCGGAGGTCCGACTTCATCGACGCGATGTACGCCTTCTCCTTTGTGTTGCCGAACTTGGGGATGGCGATCGCGGCGAGCAGGCCGATGATCACGAGCACGATGAGGATTTCGATGAGCGTGAAGCCGGTGCGATTCATGCAGTCCCTCCAGCGGAATCACCCACTCGGGACGCACTCACCGCAACAACTATGCTTAGGGCGGCTCGTCGCCTACAACCAGCGATCCCCCATCGACCTATCACACTGACCCAACAAGCCGGTCACATGTCGATGGCGCATGGAGTGCGGTGTTTTGCGGGATTTCCCGCACCGCCCGGGGGGGAAGCGAAGGAGAAGTCCACCTCGTACGCGTCGAGCCAGGCGCGGAGGGCGTTTCCCGCGGGCGTGTTTGGTATTGTGCTCGGGCCGCGCAACGGCATTGCTGCGATGACGAGGGTGACGCACAAGACCAGGGAGCGGGGGGACGACATGCTCAACGATGGTCGAACAAATCACTGATACGCAAGATGGATTGTCTTCATCTCGTGGCCACAAACGACGGTGGTCTACACCTTTTCAAGGGCATGGCAGCAAAGCCAAGGAGAGCCGATGTCCAAACTGCGCGTTCACAACTTTGCGATCTCACTCGACGGGTACGGCGCCGGTCCGCGCCAGGATCGCGAGAACCCACTCGGCGTCGGAGGTGAGGACCTGCACGGCTGGTTTGTCGGCACGCGCGCGTTTCGCGAGATGCAGGGAAAGACGGGAGGGACGACAGGTCTCGACAACGATTTTGCCAAGCGCACCGGGGAGGGGATCGGTGCCTGGATCATGGGCCGCAACATGTTCGGCCCCGAGCGCGGGCCTTGGCGCGACGACAAGTGGCGCGGCTGGTGGGGGAAGAATCCGCCCTATCATGCGCCGGTGTTCGTGCTGACGAGGCACGCGCGCGAGCCGATCACGATGGAAGGCGGGACCGTTTTTCATTTCGTCACCGGCGGGATTCAGGAAACGCTCCAGCGCGCCCGGGAGGCCGCGGGCGACCTCGATATCCAGGTCCTCGGAGGAGTTTCCACGCTGCGGCAGCATCTCGAGGCGCGGCTCATCGACGAGATGCACGTCGCGATCGCGCCGATCCTGCTCGGCGGTGGCGAGCATCTGTTTGTGGGGATCGATCTGCCGGCGTTGGGTTATGCGTGCACTCAGCATATGGCGACGCCGGGCGCGACGCACGTCGTACTCACGAGAAAAGCGTAGCCCCCCCAAAAGCAGGTCCTTCGCTTCGCGCGCGTTCCGCGCACTCCGCTCAGGATGACATGCTGGAGCGCGCTTTTGAAACAAGAGATAGGATGTAGGCTCTATGCGCGACATCCGTGTAGCGACAGTCCAGTTTCAGCACGCCGCGGGCGACAAGGCGTACAACGTCGGCCGCATCCGCCACTTCGTGACGGAGGCCGCCCGCGCGAGGGTGGAAATGATTGCGTTCCCGGAGATGTGCCTCACGGGCTACTGGCACGTGCGCAAGCTCGCGCGCGCGGCATTCGAGGCACTGGCCGAGCCGGTCCCCGACGGGCCGTCGACGCGGGACCTCCTGGACCTGTCCCGGGAACACGGCATGACGATCGGCGCGGGGTTGCTGGAGCGGGCGCCGGATGGCGGCGTCTACAACGCCTACGTCGTCGCCATGCCGGATGGGGCGTGGGCGGTCCACCGCAAGCTGCACGTCTTCGAGCATCCGAACATTTGCGCCGGGAACCGCTACACCGTGTTCGACACGCCGCACGGGTGCCGCGTGGGCGTGCTGATCTGTTACGACAACAACATCGTCGAGAACGCCCGCGCCACCGCGCTGCTGGGCGCCGAGATTCTGCTCGCGCCGCACCAGACGGGCGGGTGTAACTCGGTGAGCCCGCGCGGCATGAAGCCGATCGACCCCGCGGTCTGGGCCCGGCGCCATGAGGATCCCGCAGGGTGCGAGGCGGAGCTGTGCGGGCCGAAGGGCCGGGCGTGGCTCATGCGCTGGCTCCCGAGTCGGGCGCACGACAACGGCATGTTCCTGCTGTTCAGCAATGGCATCGGCCCGGACGACGATGAGATCCGCACCGGCAACGCGATGGTGCTCGACCCCTATGGTGACGTCATCGCGGAGTCGCGGGCGCTGGGTGACGACATGGTCGTCGCGGATCTCGACGCGTCGGTCCTGCCCACGTCATCCGGCAGGCGCTGGTTGCGGGCGCGCCGGCCCGAGCTATATGAGTCGTTGGCGCGGCCGACGGGGCAGGAGCAGGAGACCAGGCGGGTGCGGTTCGGCGAGTGACGTGACCTCCTGTCGTTAGACGTACGTCTTGCTCTCCTCAAAAGCAGGTCCTTCGCTACGCGCGCGTTCCGCGCGCTTCGCTCAGGATGACAGGCTGGGGCGCGCTTTTGTGAAAAAAGAGATAGGATGTCCCCCATGATTATCGGACTGCTACTCCTCCTGCAGCTCGGCACGCCGCCTGTCTACGACCGTGTGCTCCTCGGCGGACATGTGATGGATCCCGCCTCCAGGCTCGACGCGGTCCGCAATATCGGGCTCACGGGCGGACGCATCGCCGTCATCACGACGCACACCATCC
>WNFX01003503.1_pt1 | contig 19805 bp, 12 predicted proteins | sample 5400111 | NCBI WGS metagenome assembly WNFX01 (sample SAMN13153363, study PRJNA577476) | soil metagenome | isolation source: 40 cm soil or saprolite under grassland replicate 1 | place: USA:California | collected 2016-06-15 | reverse complement strand
ACTGGCCCCTGTCGCCCGCATAGCTTTTTACCAGATCTCTGTAGACGTTCTCGTAAGCAGATTTGGCATCCTTCTTGAAAGGCGCCGTGTTGAGCAGCTCTGAGCAGTACTCCTGGAGAATTTGCCTCACCTCTTCCGCACCGGGCGCGTAAGCCTGCTTGCATTTGCCGCACAGTCGCTTCGCCAGCCGCTGCGCGAGGATGCCGAGCAGGGCGTCGGCGAAGTTGAACGGGTCCATGCCCATGTCGAGCAGCCGGATGATCGACTCGGGCGCGCTATTCGTGTGCAATGTGGCGAAAACGAGGTGGCCGGTCAGCGAGGCCTCGATACCCGTGCCGGTGGTTTCCTTGTCGCGCATCTCGCCGACCATGATGATGTCCGGGTCGGCGCGCAGGAACGACTTCATTATCGTATCGAAATTGAGGCCGGCCTTTTTGTTGACCTGCACCTGGCGCAGGCCCTTCTGGGTGATTTCGACCGGATCTTCAGCCGTCCAGATCTTGGTGTCCGGCGTGTTGAGAAAGCCCAAGACCGAGTGGAGCGTCGTCGTCTTGCCCGAGCCCGTCGGGCCGCAGACGAAGAACAAGCCGTAGGGCTTGCTCACCGCGTCCTTGAGCTTGGGCAGGTTCGTGTGCGAAAGCCCGAGCTTGTCCAGCGGAATCGGCTCGCCGGCGGCGAGGATACGCATGACCACATCCTCGACCCCGCCCTGAGACGGGATCGTCGCGACGCGCAGCTCGATGTCCAGCGGTCCGAATTTCCTGAACTTGATCTTGCCGTCCTGGGGTTTCCTCTTCTCGGAGATGTCGAGATCGCACATGATCTTGATGCGCGCCACGATGGCGTTGCGGTAGGAACTCGGGACCTCGATGTAGGGCGCAAGCGACCCGTCTTTCCTCAGGCGGATCTCGGTCTTGGCCTTGCCCGGGTAGGGCTCGATGTGGATGTCGGAGGCCCCTTGGTTGTAGGCGTCGATGATGATCTTGTTCACGAGCTTCACGAGCTCGTTGTCGGCGGCGGCGGACACATCGTCGCTTTCCCCGGCGGCCTCGCCGACGCCTTCGTCCTGTTCGAGGTCCGAGAGCATGTCGCCGATGTCGCCCGTGTCGACCGCTTCCGCGCCGTAGAACGCTTTGAGCGTTTCCTTGAACTCCTTGAGCGTGGTGACGCGATAGACGAGCTTGCGCCCAGGAAACACGTTCTGGACGATTCTGGAGCTCCTGATCCTCTCAGGGTCCATACAAAGGATGACCAGGCCCTCTTTTGCCTCCTCGATCGGCACCCACTGGTTCGACTCGACGTACTCGCGCTTCAGGTTTTTCAGCAGATCCATCGGTTTGATGCGATCGGGCTTGAACGGCTCGTAAGGCACGCCGAAAAACTTTGCGAGCGCCGCGCCGATCGCCGGAATCTTGACCTGGAACTCGTCGATCAGCACGTTTTCGACGTCGACCGCCTTCTTGCGCGCCGAGCGGGCCGCGAGCTCGAACTCCGCGGCCGAGATCACCGCATCGCTCACCAGGAAATCGTACTTTGTCTTGAGGACCTGCGGCTTCTGGCGCTGCTTGAACGCAATCGCGAGCGTCTGGGAGAGCTCGTTGACCCCCTCCTCGGCAAGCTGGCCGAACGGCATGCCGGCCTTGTTGTTGATCAGCTGGACCACCCCGACCAGCTCGGTGCTCCCCGGCTCCACCACCGGTGAGACCAGCATCTGCTTAGTGCGATAGCCCGTGCGCTTGTCGACTTCCTGCAGGAAGCGCAGGTTCGGGTTGTGGGACTTGAGCTCGGCCTCGTCGTAGACGTCTTTCAGGTTGAGCATCTTCTTCGACAACCCGACGTAGCCCGCGATCGAGTGCTCGGCGATCGGCAGCTTCAGGTCCTTGAAGGAGTTGAGGCCGGTCTTGACCTTGGAAACGATGGTCTGCTTGTCCTCGCCGATGGTATAGATCGTCAGCCGGTCGGCGTTGAACAGGGTGCAGATATCGGCGCTGACCTCAAGCATGATTTCGTCCACGTTGCTGGTCGCGTGGACCTTGTTGGTGACGATCTGGAGGTTCTTTTGAAACGTCAGCCGGCTGTTGACGTCAGCGGCCGCGCCCGGGTGAGTTTGCAATACCGCGCTCATAGGCAATCCACCTTAAAGTTCACCACCCCAAAATATCCCGAGAATCAATTACTTTACCACTGTTCTGTCTCGTGGCGGAGGAACGAAGTCAGCTTATGGGCGTTTCCCCGTCACTTTTCCCCCTTTGCGTCTCCCCAAAGCCCCCCAGCGAGCAGGAAGGCACGGTAGCCGCGCTGGGCAAGGAGAAAAGTCGCGGCGGCGCTGCGCCGCTCGCTCTGGCAATAGAGCACGTACTCCCTGCCCTTGTCCAGCAAGCCGAAGGCGTTGCGGATCTCCGACAACGGTATATTGATGGCGTCCACGAGCTTGTCATATTGATATTCCGAGGGGTACCGCACATCGACCCACTGGCCCCCATTGGCGATCTTCTCGCGTGCCTCTTCCACCGCAACGCGATGAAGCAGCGGTTCGCGGAGCAGCTCGTTGAAATCCTTCTTGGCGAGCTGGAGCAGCACGCCGTCGGATTTCATCACGATGGTGGCGTTGCGCTTGGCTTCCGAGACGAGCGCTTCCTCGCCGAAGGCGTCGCCGCTTTTCAGTTCCGCAAGGAACATCGACACGCCGCCGATCATGCGCTCGACCTTGCATCTGCCTGTTTCGATGACGTAGTAGAAATCTCCCTCGGCGCCCTCGCGAACGACGGTGTCGCCCTTTTTGACGTCGATGCGCTTGAAACGCCGCAGCAGCTCGTCGATGTGAGCCGACGGCAGCTGCGAGAATGCGCCGTATTTGAGATTGTTTACGCTGAACATTCCCGACAGGATGCTCCAGTCGACGAGCGGCGACTGTCCGCCTTCGTTCGTTTCCCGCCGGGCCGGGGGTTTGGGGGTGGCGAGCTGATCCCAGGTCACTATCATGTCGAGCAGTTCATCGTCGATGCGTACCAGCTCGACGTCGGTGACCGCCCTGGCGCTGGTGAACATTGCGCCACGCCGCCCGAGCGGGGTTCGCGCCTGATCGGAGCCGCCTGACAGCACCGTCGAGGAGCCGTCGGGATAGGCGAGCGCCAGCTCGCCCTTCACGAGGTATACGGTCTGGCCGGCGATACCGCGCTCCAGAAAAGGATCGGAATTCCTGCTCACCCTCTCCATGCGGCACAGGCCGGCCAGCTCCCTGAGCCTGGCTTCGGACAGCGAAGCGATGGGCTCAAGGGCCATGAGCGTTTCAACGCGTACCGTGGCTGCACACATCGCCCGTTCCTGGTTCATCACGGATACCGGAGGTTCCGCGTGCTCCTTCGTCAAAACTCGAAAACCTGGCCGTTTTGCAGCATGCGCGGCCGGTATTGGCCCGCATCCTCCTCGACTTCCTGCATCGTGAGCTCGATTTCACCGGGCTTCAGATGCGTGATGTAGATCTCCGCGGTACGCTCGAGTTTCGCGAGCTCCTCGGCGAGCATGCTCGGGCAAAGGTGTTTCGAAGTGACCGCCAGCTCCCTTTCGCGATTGCAGAAAGCGGTTTCGATGATCAGATACTTCAGGTTGGAGATCCTGTTGACCACCGCCCAGAGCGGATCGTTGGTGGTGGTGTCGCCCGTGAATACCAGGCTTCCCTTGCCGGAGTCGAGGTGATAACCCACCGCCGGCACGACGTGATTGGCGGGCAGCACCGTGAGCCTGCGCTTCTGCAGCTCGACCGTGTCGCCGACCTGGATCTCCCGGTACCGGAGGAACGGCTTTTCGGGGCTGGGGATCTGCGCGAAATCGGGCCAGATGCTCCAGTTGAAGATGTGGCTGCGGAGGATTTCCAGCGTTCCCGGAACCGCCCAAAGCGTGAGCGGCTGGTTGCGCATCCCCCCGACGGTATCGACCATGAACGGAATGCTCGCGATGTGATCGAGATGCGAGTGCGTGAGAAACACGTGATCGATCAGGGAGAGCTCGGTGAGCGAGAGGTCGGCGACCCCCGTTCCGGCATCGACGAGGATATCGTTGTCAAGCAGCATGGACGTGGTGCGCAGGTGCCGGCCCCCTATTCCGCCGCTGCATCCGAGGATCCTCAGCTTCATGGACCGGCGCCCACCGCTATTTTTCGTCGAACACGGTCACGCCGTTCCAGTCGGCCGGCGGCGGGTTGCGGCGCTTGTCTGCCACTTCCCGGGCGTAGAGCTCGTAGAGGGCGCAGCCAGAATTCATGCGCTGCAGGTTGAGAAGGCCTACCTCCACCTCGTCCCAGTGCTGCGCGCGGTATGACTTCAGAATTTGGTTCCAGAGTTTCAGCTCTTCCCGCGTCTTCCTGTCGACTTCGACTTCCAAGCCAACGGGCTCATAAACAGTCACTGCATCGTCCTTGCCTTTCACCTTTATGCGGTCGACCTCGCGGAACACGACGTCCGTGACAGCCGCCTTCGTGGCCTCGCCGACGAGGATTGCCACGCCGTAGTGCTTGGTGCGGCCTTCGAGCCGGGAGGCAACATTGACCGGATCACCCATCACGGTGTACGCCCTTCTCACCTGAGACCCCATGTCGCCGACGCGCACGCCGCCGGAGTTTACGCCAATACCGATCTTCAGCGGCGGCCAGCCGCGGCGCGCGAACTTCTGGTTCAAGGCCGCGCATTCGCGTTGCATCTCGAGCGCGGCGAGCACGCCGTTGCGCGCGTGATCCGGGTCCTCCACCGGCGCTCCCCAAAACGCCATGATGGCGTCGCCCATGTACTTGTCGAGCGTCCCCTTGTACTTGCTGCGGATGATGGTGCTCATCTCGGTCAGGTACTCGTTGATGTACTCGCGCAGATGTTCGGGGCTGAGCGCCTCGGAAATGCCGGTAAAGCCGCGCACGTCGGAAAACAGGATGGTGAGCTCGGCGTTGCGCGGCTCCATGTTGTACTTTTCCGGGTCTTCGGCCATCTTGTCCACGAGCTCGGGCGGAACGTACTGCCCGAACAGCTCGGTGAATTGGCGCTTGGAACGCGCCTCGACGAAGTAGCCATAAGCCATGTTGACGGTGTAAAGAGTCGCCGTCATCAGGATCGATGTAGCGAGCGGCAACACCGATCCCGCATACGACCAGACCCCCAGGTTGATCAGGGTGATCAGGGCCATGCCGATTACCGCGGCGACCGTGGCCCAAAGCGGTGCCAGCATCGGGATCAGCAGCGACAGCACGACGCCGCCGATGACGAGCAAGACCACCTCCGCTCCCAGCATGTACGGCGGCTTCTGCTTGAGTTTGCCGTCGAGCATCCCCGCGATGAGGTTGGCGTGGATTTCGACGCCGGGATAGACCTCGGCCACCGGCGTGGACCGCAGGTCAAAGAGGCCCTGTGCCGTGGTGCCGATCAGGGCAATCTTCCCTTTCAGCTTTTCCGCCGGCACGTTGTCGAGCCAGACGTCGGCCAGTGAAATGTAGGGGAAACTGCCTTTGGCGCCGCGGTAAGGCACCAGCGCACTGACGTTTTCGTCTACGGGGATCCTCAGCGGCCCGACTTCAAGCCATTCCAGCCCGGAATAACCCTTGGTGATGAAGCGCTCCGGAGGAAACCCCGGTATGACCTTGGGAAGGGTAACGATCTTGCTGTTGCTGCGCGCTGCTTCCTGCATACCGACGTACAGACGTACCACTGCGAGCGACAACGCTTCGTAATACCCGCCCTTGAATTCTTCGAGCATCGGCACGCGCCGCGACACGCCGTCCGGGTCGACCAGGGGATTGGTGTGCCCGGTGTTTGCGGCGCTCGCTTGGAATTCCGGCAAAACTCCGCCGTAGCCTTTCCAAGTGGTGAAAGCGATCGCCCTTCCCGCAAACGTGCCCGCGGGCAGGACAGGTTCCGGAAGCGCGCCGCTTTCCGTCGCTTTCTCCTCGCTGCTGAAGTAGTAGCCGAGCACAACCGGTCGGCCCCGGATGAATTTCGCGAATATCGCATCGTAGTCCAGCTGAGAGCGCAGCTCGTTCAAGGCCGCTTGGAACGACGGGACCGCCTTCAGCTTCGTCCTCGCCAGCCGTTCCAGCACCGGCAAACCCGAGCTTGTGTCCGGCTCGGCGAAGATCACGTCGATACCGACGAGAAGTACGCCGTACTTGTCGAAGAGCTTTTGCAGCAAGGCCGTGATTTTGTCCCGCCCCCAAGGCCAGTGCCCGAGAGCACGCGGGTCGATGCTGCGCTCGTCGATGTCGAGGATGACGATGCGGTCATCGACGGTTGCCGGCATGGTCAGCCGCAGCCGGTAATCGTAGATGATGTTGTCGAGCTGGGTGATGAAGCCGACCTGGTAAAGCTTCGCGGCGTGGCCTACCAATACCAGCGCGACCAGCAGGCCGAGCGCGATCCGGACGATGTGCTGCTTCAAGCTCCCTCCTCCGGGTGGGCTCGGTGAGACCTGGATCTCAGGTCTTGAAGAAGAATTCCATCTTGACCCCGGCCAGTTCGATCACGTCATGGTCGTTCAAAGCGTGCGCCTGAGCATCGATGGGCTTGCCGCTGACGACCGGAAAGCTTGCCCCCTCGACATGGGTGATGAAAAACCCTTGCGGCCGCCGCGTGATCACGGCGACCTGGACACCGGGTTTGCCAAGCGTGGTAAGCGGCTTGGTGAGATCGAGCTCCTTGCCGGCGTTGGGGCCCGAAAGAAGCTGCAGCGCCGCGTTCTTCTGCGCCGCGGGCGTGGCGGTTGCGACCGGCGCGCCCGTTGTCGCACCCTGACTCACCATCGTGTCCCCGAAGCTCTTCGCTCCGCCGGCAGTCGCCGCCGGGGCAGCGGCGGGCGCGGCCGCCGAGGCGGCGATCTTCGCCGCCCCGGGGCGAAGCACCATGGTCTTCTCGAAATCGGCCGCCTTGGCTTGAGGCGCAGGAGCCTCGTTCACATATTTCAGCTTGTATTTGCCGAGCTCGATGATGTCGTTGTTCTGCAGGAAGTGCTTCTTGACCGGCTGGCCGTTGACCACGGTGCCGTTGGTGCTTCCGAGGTCCTCGAGAAACGAGTCCTGCAGGATGGTGACGATGACGGCGTGCTCTCCGCTCACCGCGAGGTTGTCGATCTGGATATCGTTGTGCGGCTTGCGGCCGATCGTGGTACGTTCCTTGCTCAAGGTGATCTCCTTGAGTATCAGGGCGTCCATGCTGAGTATCAGCTTCGCCATAGCAGTATCCCTCTGCTCGAACTATCTAAACCAGCCCATCATCCTGCCCATCATGCCGCGCGGCGCCGGATAGCCTCGCAGCACCCGGACCAATATCACCGAAACATTGTCCCGGCCGCCGTTGTCATTGGCCGATTGCACCAGGTGCTGGGCACATAATTTCAGGTTGGAGCTGAGCGTCTGCAGCGCCAGGCCGATATCGTCGTCGCTCACCATATCACAAAGGCCGTCGGAACAGAGCAGATAGATGTCGCCCGGTTGCGTGTCGTAGTCGTGGATCTCCGCCTCGACAATCGGGTCGATGCCGAGCGCGCGGGTGACCAGATTCTTGTTCTGCGACTGCTTGGCCTGCTGCAGCGTGATCACGCCGCTGTCGATCTGCTCCTGGAGGAGCGAATGGTCTCTGGTCACCTGCTTGAACTGGCCGCCTCGCAGCCTGTACAGGCGCGAATCCCCGATATGCGCGACGGTCATCTTGTTGTCGTAGAACAGCGCGACGACCAGAGTCGTTCCCATCCCCGCGTACTGGGGCTGGCTCTGGGAGGCCTGGTAGATCGACGTGTTCGCCTTGGCGATCTGTTCGCGCAGCAGCTGGTGCGCGATCACTTGGCCGCTGTGTGCATCGGTCTCGTACGGCACCTTCTTCTCCAGCAATTGCTGCAGCTCGGTAATGATCACCGTCGTGGCCATGCCGCTCGCCACCTCGCCCGCGTTGTATCCGCCCATGCCGTCGGCGAGCACGACGAGGCCCTTGTCCCCGTCGGAAGCGATCGAGTCCTCGTTGTGGGACCTGACCATTCCGGGATCGGTGCAACTCGCGATCTCCAGCGCCCCCGATAAAGTCATGATGCTCAAAGAGTCTCAGAGACTGATGTCAACCCCGGCACCGGTCGCCGCCGCAGCGGCGCCGCCCAAGGTGGCCCGCAACGCAGCCGCGAATTCCTCGCCCGTCTGGTAGCGCTCGCCCGCTTCCTTGGACATGGCTCTGTCCAGGAAAGCGACGAACGCCGGCGGAAGCGACGGGTTGTATTGCAGGATGTCCGGCGCGTGCTCGTTGGCAATCTTGTACATGAGCTGCGCCATCGAATCCCCCTCGAAAGGAAGCTTTCCGCAGGCGAGCTGGTAGAGACTCACCGCGAGCGAGAACAGGTCGCTGCGGCCGTCGATCTTCTTGCCCTGCAGCTGTTCCGGAGACATGTAGGAGGGCGTCCCGAGCACCATCCCGGTCTTGGTCTTGGACGAATCGGTGATGCGGGCGATCCCGAAATCGGTCACCTTGACCACATCGTTCTCAGGTTCGTACATGACGTTGGCGGGCTTCACGTCCCGATGCACGACGTTTTGTTTGTGCGCGTAACCGAGCGCATCGGCCACGCGCCCCATGATCGACACGACCTTCTCGATCGGCAGCGTATTGCCCTGCTTGGTGAACGGAACCAGGTCCTTGCCCTTCAGGAGTTCCATTGCGATGTAGCACAGGTCGTGCTCCTCGCCGGCGTCGAAGATGGTCACGATATTGGTATGGCTCAGGCGCCCCGCGGTCTCGGCCTCGCGGAAGAAACGCTCCTTGACCTCGGCGAGCTCGTCGGCCTCGAACTCCTGCGAAAGCGCCATGGTCTTGATCGCCACGACGCGCCCGATTTTCGGGTCCTTGCCGAGATACACGACGCCCATGGCGCCCTTGCCGAGCTCTTTTTCCACCTGGTAGCGACCGAGCATCGGCTTCTCGGTGCCTGCGCCGAGCGCAAGCGTGCCGCCGGGGTGGGTCTGCGCGCCGCCGAGGATGACCGTTTCCGACATCTGCTTGGCGCGCGACAATTTCGCCTCGAGATCCCGGAATTTCGGGTTGTAGTCGGCCATGTAGCGGAACGCCGCTTCGGCCTTGTTGAACTGGCGCTTGCGCTCGAAGTCGAGCGCGAGATTGTAGAGATTGTCCATCACGGTGTCGTCCAGCGGCACCTTGCGGAAGTAGTCGAAGGCCATGTCGAGCTGGCCTTGCCCCTGGAAGGCGAGGCCGAGCATGCGCGCATTGGCGGCCGACTGCGCGTCGGACACTTCCTTGCCGCGCTCGGTGACGACGAAGCGTTTCGTCACGAGCAAAACGTGGCCGACCACCAAGAGAGCGAGCGGCTGCATCAACTGCAGCCACACGCCCTGGCCCGTCATGAGGACGAAGTGCGCGGCGAGCAGAAGCGCCGCAACGCCGATAGTCGCCCCAGCCCCCACGCCCGCGGAGAGCCGTGGCAGCAGCACGATCAGGTAGGCCGCGATCAAGACAAACACCAGGAACTCAACCCAGATTCCCCAGGTCGGGCGCACAAAGAAATGTTCCTGCAGTATCGACGACACCGCGTGCGCGAGCGTCAGCACCGGCGGCATTGCGGGCGAGATCGGTGTGGCCGGAAGCTCCGTCTGGCCAGATGCGGTAAATCCAATCAGGACGATCTTGTCCCGATACTTGTCGACCGGGATCTTGCCGGAGTAAAGATCGTAAAACGAATCGACCTGGAACGCCGGTCGGCCGTCGCGATCCTTGTAGAAATATGTGTTCATCAGCAAGGCCGAATCGGTCGTGATCTTGAGCTTGCCGAGCCGCACGCCCTCGCCAAGCTGGACCGCGATGTCGCCGACCCCCAGATTGAGGCTCCTCGCCGCGATCATCATCGACAGCGATGGAAAATAGTGATCAAAATAAGCAACAACGAGCGGCTCGGATCGAACAGTGCCGTCGATGTCTTTCCAGAGATTGAGATGGCCGAGACCAACAGCTTCTTTGCCGAGGTTCTCGATCGGATATTGCAAGGCCCGAGTCAATAGCGGAAGATCTTCGCCCGTTGATACTTTCGGCAGCGCGTTTTTCACGACGAACTCGGGTAATGGCCTGTCGGGTTTCCCGCGCGGTTCGCCCCACGCGACGTCTATGGGCAGCAGGACGTTGCCGGCTTTTTCGAAGCTCTCGGCGAGCTTGCGGTCGGGGTTGAGCGCGCTCTCGGCTTCGCGCAGCGTTGTCCCGATCTGCGCCAACTCGGATGAAAGACCACGCGGCGGCTTGTTCGGGTCAGTACCCGCGGGAACGAGCCGACCGTAAATCTCTTGAAGCTTGTTTACGTAGACGAGACCGGGATCGAGCTGCGGTTCGAAGAACAGCACGGTATTGGCGATAAGCTTGGCCTTAGCCACAGCAAGCTTATCCGTCATCTTTGCCATGACCTCACGCGACCATGGCCACCGGCCGATATTGCTTAAGGATTGATCGTCGATCGCGATGATCGCCACCTTGTCGGACGGAGCACGCGAAGAGGCCCGGACGCCCCAGTCGTAGGCCGAGCGCTCGAGGCCCTGGATGAGCTGGGAGCCGCCTGCAAACAGCAGCGCGAGCGTAACCCCCAGACCGAGAAACCAGTCTTTTTTCCAGAACCCCGCTTTGCTCATTGCCTCTCCGGTTTGTTCTTATTGTTGTTCAACGAGGGAATGTGCCCCCGAGTCGCCCCTGCATTTTACGCTAACCCCCTTCTGAAATCGGCCCTCCCGGAGCGGCTGGGCGCTGCTTCGCGGGTGCACCGACGGGATAAATACAGAAGCTCGTCGGCCCGGCGGAAAGCGCTTCCTGAGGCCGTGCCTGAAAGTCCGTAAGTTATTGAATAAACAAAATCCTGGGCGACATTTTTACAGTGAATAGTGGAACAGTCAAATCATCCTGAGCGCCCCGCACCCGGACCGGAGCCGGCTGGGGAGCCGTGATGGGCGCGATGGTTTGCGCGGGGCGCGCAAATTTTCAGGAGCACCCGCGAAGGAAAAACGCGACGCGAGACGGGCGCTTTCGCCGCGGGCCGCCGGCGCCTGTTCGGGCCCGGGTCAGTTTCCGAGCATGGTGCCCGGAGTAAGTCCGTTCTGGGCCACAAATTCCGCTGCGGAGAGTTTCTTGCCGTCTTCGTGCTTGGCCTTGAGGACTTCGATCCGCCCCCCCTGGGCGGTCACGAAGAAACTCGCGGCGCCGATTTCGGAAATCTCGCCGATCTTGCCTTTCACTGCGCCGAAGGTACGGAACACATGCTTGCGGCTGTCGAAGATCTGCAGTTTCTTTCCGTTCAACGTCGTCCAGGCGCCGGGAGCGGGGTTGCAGCCGCGTATGAGGTTGTAGATGAAATCGACGTGGCTCGCCCAATTCAGTCTGGCCTCGGCGGCGCGGCACCAGCCTTCATAGCTCGCGCGGGCTTCCTCCTGGACTATTTCGCGGTGCTTGCCCGCCATCACCAGGTCGGCCGCTTCGAGCATCGCCGCCACCCCCATCGGGAACAAGCGATCGAAATAGACGCTGCCGAGCGTGTCATCCGGGCCGATCGGCGTTTCCTTCTGCAATATCACGGGGCCTTCGTCCAGACCATCGGTCGGCCGGAAGATCGACAGTCCGGTTTTGGTGTCGCCGCGTATGATCGGCCAGTTGATCGAGCTCGGGCCGCGGTACTTCGGCAGCAGCGACGGGTGATACTGGATCGTGCCTTTCCTCGGGATTTTCACGAATTCCTGCGGCGCGAACTGCAGCACGAAGGCCATGATGCCGAGATCCGCGTTCAGTGCGCGCATCGCGTCCATAGCTTCCTTGTTGCGCAGGGACGCGAACTGGAAGATCTTGAGCCCTTTTTCCTGTGCCGCCACCTTCAGCGGATCGGCCTTTGCGCCTTCCTTCTCGGGAGCGCAGAACACGCCGGTGACCTCGTCGCCGCGCGCAAGAAATGCCTCCAGCACGGCTTTGCCGAAGTCCTGCTGCCCGATGATCGCTATCTTCATCGCTACGCCGCCTTCTTCGGGGATACCGAGAAAGCGCCCGCCCGCCTCAGACCGGCGATTTTGGTTTCGTCGTAGCCGAGAACTTCCTTGAGAACCTCGTCGGTATGCTCGCCCAAGAGCGGTGAGCGCTCGATGCGCGCGGGCGAATCGGAAAGCTTGATCGGCATGCCGACGTTGTACCACTTGCCGCGCTGCGGGTGGTCGAGCTCCACCCACATGTCGCGCCCCCTCACGTGCTCGTCGTTCGCCAGGTCTTCGGTGCCCATGATGGGACCGCAGGGCACGTCCAGCGGGTTCAGGATCGCCATGTATTCGCGCTTGGTGTAGTTCGCGGCGAACTTCGTGATCAGCGCCCACATCTCGTTCTGGTTCTTGCGGCGATCGGCGATCTTCGCGAAGCGTGGATCGATCGCAAGGCCCGGCATGCCGAGTTCCGGACCGATGCGGTTGGCCAGCCCTTCCCAGACGGCTTCCTGCACCACCACGTAAAGCCAGTCGTTGGGCCCGTGCGGCTTGCAGTGAATGGCGTTGCCGAGCTGGCCGCCGCCCGAGTCGTTGCCTGCGCGCGGCACGTCACCCATGCCTTGCCGCGTCGGCACCGAGTACTCGGAAAGGTTCCCGCGCGTCAGCCGCTGATGGTCGCGGAATTTGACGCGGCACAGGTTCATCACCCCGTCCATCATCGCGACCTCGACGTATTGCCCTTTTCCGGTGCGATCGCGCTGGTGCAGGGCAGCGAGCAATCCGATGGCCAGATGCAAACCCGTGCCCGTGTCGCCGATCTGGGCGCCGGTCACAAAAGGCGGTCCCTCCGGCACGCCGGTGGTGCTCATGGCGCCGCCCATCGCCTGCGCCACGTTCTCGTAGGCTTTGAAGTCCGCGTACGGCCCGGAAGAGCCGAAGCCCTTGATCGAGCCCATCACGATGCGGGGGTTGATCTGGTGAATCTTCTCCCAACTGAAGCCGAGCCGGTCGAGCACGCCGTGCCCGAAATTCTCCATGATGATGTCGCACTTCCCCAGCAGGTCGACGAACACCTGCTTGCCCTCGGCGGTCTTCATGTTGACCGTGATCGAGCGCTTGTTGCAGTTGAGCATCGTGAAATACAGGCTGTCGGCGTTCGGCACGTCGCGCAGCTGCCCGCGCGTCGCGTCGCCCTGCGGATTCTCGAACTTGATGACGTCGGCGCCCATCCAGGCGAGCAACTGCGAGCAGGTCGGCCCCGCCTGCACGTGCGACATGTCGAGGATCCGGACTCCCTTCAGTGCTTCCATTATTTCTTTTCCCCGCTTTTCGGATTCAGGCTCGTGATGCGACCGCTTTCGGTGCCGGCGGCTTCGTCGATCACGGCATTGATGAGCGTGGGCTTGCGCGAGCGGATGGCTTCTTCCATGGCCTTGCGCAGCTCGTCCGGGGTCGTGGCGTGCACGCCCACGCCGCCGAAGGCCTCGATCAGCTTGTCGTAGCGCGCCCCCTTGACGAACACGGTGGGTGCCACGTCGGGGCCGCCGGTCGGATTGACGTCGGTGCCGCGGTAGACGCCGTTGTTGTTGAAGACCACCACGCACACCGGCAGGTTGTAGCGGCAGAGGGTCTCGACTTCCATGCCGGAGAAGCCGAAGGCGCTGTCGCCCTCGATCGCGATCACCGGCTGGCGGCTGACCACGGCGGCCGCGACGGCGAAGCCCATGCCGATGCCCATGATGCCCCAGGTGCCGACGTCCAGGCGCTTGCGCGGCTTGTGCATGTCGACGATGCTGCGGGTGAAGTCGAGCGCGTTGGCGCCTTCGTTGACCAGGATGGCGTCCGGGTTGGCCTTGATGATGTCGCGCACCACGTTCAGCGCGCTGTGAAAGTTCATCGGCGAGGGATTCTTGGCCAGCGTCTCGGCCATCTTGGCGATGTTGTTCTTCTTGCGCTCGGCGATGGCGCTTAGCCACTCCGCCGGCGGCTTGGGCCAGCTCGCGCCGATGCCAGCGAGCAGCGCCGACACGCAGGAACCGATGTCGCCGACGACGGGGGCGTCGATGCGCACGTTGCTGTCGGCCTCCTGCGGCGAGATGTCGACCTGAATGAATTTCTGCCCGCCCCAGCTCTTGTGGTCCTTGCCGCCCCAGGTCTTGCCCTTGCCGTGCGAGAGCAGCCAGTTGAGGCGCGCGCCGATCAGCATCACCACGTCCGCCCCGGGCAGCACGAAGGACCGGGCGGCGGAAGCGCACTGCTCGTGCGTGTCGGGCAGCAGGCCCTTCGCCATGGACATCGGCAGATACGGAATGCCGGTCTTCTCGACGAGCGATCGGATCTCGTTGTCGGCCTGAGCATAGGCAGCGCCCTTGCCGAGAACGATCAGCGGCTTCTTCGCGCTCTTGAGCAGGTCGACGGCGCGCTTCACGGCGTCCTGGGCCGGGATCTGGCGCGGCGCCGCGTCGACGACCTTGATCAATGAGGTCTTTCCGGCCGCCGCGTCCATCGTCTGCGCGAACAGCTTTGCCGGAAGATCCAGGTACACGCCGCCCGGGCGGCCGGAAACGGCGGCGCGGATCGCGCGCGCGATGCCCACGCCGATGTCCCCGGCGTGCAGCACGCGGAAGGCGGCCTTGGCGAGCGGCCTGGCGACGGCCAGCTGGTCCATCTCCTCGTAGTCGCCCTGTTGGAGATCCACGATCTCCCGCTCGGAGGAGCCGCTGATAAGGATCATCGGGAAGCAATTGGTCGTGGCATTGGCTAGCGCCGTGAGCCCATTGAGGAAGCCCGGCGCGGACACCGTCAGGCAGATGCCCGGCTTTTGCGTCATGAAGCCGGCGATGGCGGCGGCGTTGCCGGCATTCTGCTCATGGCGGAACGAAATCACGCGCAGGCCTGCGGCCTGTGCCATGCGGGTGAAGTCGGTGATCGGGATGCCGGGCAGACCGAAGATCGTGTCGATGCCGTTGAGCTTGAGGGCATCGATGACCAGATGAAAGCCGTCGGTCACTTCTTGTACGCCGCCCGATTGCGCGACTTGCGGTTCAACGGTTCCCATACCGCCTCCTTAGAGAGATTCCCGCATTTTGCGAAGGGATGCGGGTCCCGCGAGACGCCAAAAAATCAACTCTGAAAGTCTAGGAGTCTGGCCGTCAGTCAACCTTGACTGGGGTCAATAAATCCCGCTTAATTGCCCGTTGCCCGCGTCAAATTCCGGCAGCCGTGTCGACCATCGTCAACCATCCCCAGCGCAACACGATTCGTCTGCAGCTCAAGCAAAACCTGGTGCTGCGCGAAATGCCAGCCTCCGCCTGGGATGACCTGGAGCCGCAGCTGGAGATCGCGGAATACCGCAAAAGCGAGCCGCTGGTGCGCCAGGGCGGCACGAGCATGGAGCAGTTCTTCATCCTGGAGGGGATCCTGAAGCGGGTCGTCAGCAACCCCCAGGGCAGGGAGATGATACTGCGCTTCGCCGCTGAAACCGATATGGACACCTCCTACGCCGCGTGGCGGTTGAAGACCCCCATCCCCTACAGCATCGCCGCGGTCACCAAGGTCCGCGTAGCTCGCCTGTCGATGCCCCACTGGGCCCACTGGGTCGAGTTCCTCGAGCGCCAAACGGACGTAAAGTTGCGTTTCGAGTACGAAGTCATGCGGCTCATGTCCGAGGTGATGGCGCATACCATCACGCTTCACCTGCTCGATGCGCCGGGACGCCTGGCGCGCTTTATGCGCAAGCACCAGGACCTCCTCGGCCGCATCCCCAAAAAAGAACTCGCTTCCTACCTCAATCTCACTCCCGAGACGCTGTCCCGGCTCAGGCGGCGCGTCGGCGCGAGCGGATGATCGAGCTTTGAGGAGTGGCGGTCGCTCCGCATGCGCGGCGCGCTCAAGTGCGTGTAAATCGCAGGGGCGCACCTGCCTCCCGCATGGTTTTGTCGAGTAGCTTGACTGAGGCGTAGAGAGCCTTGATCGACGGAGTGGGAATTCCGATCAGCTCGCCAAGCTCGGCGACCGCTCCGACCAGAGCATCGATCTCCAATTCCCGTCCGGCCTCGACGTCCTGAAGCATGGACATCTTGTGCCGACCCAGCTTTTCGGCGCCCGTGATCCTGCGTTCGATGGGCAAGCGGATGTTCACGCCGAGGGCCTCGGCCACTGCTTGAGCCTCAAGCATCATGTCGTTGATCAGATTTCTGGTCAGGGGATACCGGCACATATCGATGACCGTCGCGTGAGTCAGGGCACTGATCGGATTGAACGTCACGTTGCCGAGAAGCTTCAACCATACTTCTCCGCGCGTGTCTGTCAAAACCGGCGCCTTTAACCCGGCGTCGATCAGCAGCCGGGATACTTTTTGCACCCGCTCGGTTACCCGATCATCGAGCTCGCCCACCGGGAAGCGGTTGCCCTCGTGATGATGGACGACGCCCGGCGCCGCCACTTCCGCGGCCGGATACGCGACGCTGTGTATCACTCTCCTTGGCTCGATGTGCCGGGCGATGGCGCCTCCCGGATCGACTGTTTGCAATGTGTAACCCTCGTGACGGCCGCCTTTGCCATGGAAGTACCACCACGGAATGCCGTTTTGCAGCGTCAGCACGACGGTAAGGTCGTGGAACAGCCGGGGGATTGCGGTGGCGACGGGAGGGATGTGATGCGCCTTGAGGCCGACGATGACGAGATCGTGCTGGCCCGCTTCCTCAAAGCTGTCCGTGGCGGGCACGCGCGCGTTCCGCTCGGCGCCGTTCCGGTAAACGAGGCGAATTCCGTGCTTCCGAATGGCCTCCAGATGCGGCCCGCGAGCGATGGTCGTCACGTCGTGACCGGCGGCCGCCAACTCCACCGCCAGATAGCCGCCGATCGCTCCTGCACCTACCACGCAGATTCTCATGCGAACCCGCCCACTGTCCGTGTCGGCTTCGCGAGAGCGTCATGACCTCTCGCGAACGGTGCGGTTCTTGCAGTCGATACGGTGTTACGAAGGAAGTGTCCTGCAGGAATCGATTTCGATCAACAGTACGAAGAAATCCGCGCGGTGCCGCCGACCCTCAAGTGCCCCGGCGCGGATTTCGAATCGGCTAGGTGAGCTTCTCCATGAACTTGTGGCGCATCGGCTTGAGAACAAACCAGGCCATGAGCGCGGCAACGGCATTCATGACGCTCGCCACGACGAAGACGGTGGTCCAGCTGCCGGTCGCAGACGCCAGAACATTGCCAAAGGGCACCAACAGCGATGCCGTTCCCTTCGCCGTGTAAAGCATCCCCGCGTTCGTCGTCGCGAACTCGGTACCAAAGGCATCGGCCGAGGTGGAGGGAAACAGGCTGTAGATCTCGCCCCAGGCGAAAAACACCAGCCCTGTCAAAAGTACGAATGTAACCGGGTCGCGTCCGTATATGCTCAAGGCCATGATCCCGATCGCCTCGAGCGCGAAGGCGATAAGCATGGTCAACTCGCGGCCGATGTTGTCCGAAACCCAGCCGAAGAACGGCCGCGTGATGCCGTTGAGAATCCGGTCGATCGCGAGCGCGAAGGTAAGCGCGGGAAGCGTGATTCCGACCAAGCTCACCGGGATTTCCGCGATCGCGAAGTCTTTTGCGATCGGCGCGAGCTGGGCGGTGGCCATCAGGCCGCCGGCGCCGACCAGGACGAACATGACGTACATGACCCAGAACGTGGGCTGCTTCAGGACTTCCATCGGCCGGAATTGGCGGCGCGTCTGCAGAACTTTCTTCGACTCGGGAACCTCGCCTTTCTTCGGCGCGGCCAATATCAGGGACAGCACCACCACGATGACGCCTTGGCCGATGCCGAAATACAGGAACGTCGATTCGTAGCCGCTGGACTTGATCATCGCCGCTATCGGGACGATGGTGAGTGCGGATCCGGCGCCGAATCCCGCCGCCGTCAGTCCGGCGGCAAGTCCGCGCCGATCCGGAAACCACTTCAGGGCGTTGCCGACGCACGTCCCGTATACCGCCCCGGCCCCGAGACCGCCTACCGCCGCCGCGACGTACAGGAACATGAGCGAATCCGCATAGGCATTCATCGCCCAGGCAATGCCGCAAAGGATGCCGCCAGCCAGAACGACAAGCCGCGGGCCGAAGCGGTCGACCAGGTATCCTTCAACGGGAACCAGCCAAGTTTCCAGCAGAACGAACACGGAAAACGCGACCTGAATCGCGGCGCGCCCCCAGTGATATTTCGCGTCGATCGGATTGACGAAAAGAGTCCACCCGTACTGCAGGTTGGCGATCATCGCCATGCAGACGATGCCGATCACCAATTGCACCCATCGGTACGTCGGTCTAGCGGTAACCCCCAGCACTTCCTGTGCAACTGAGCTCATCTGCTCCTCCTCGACCAAACGATTTTCCCGACCCGGGCCGGGCCGGACTCAATTCCGCCACGCGCGAGGCAGTATATTCGAACGATCAGCCGACAGTCAAAGTTCAAATTAATCTTGCCCGATTTCGCCTCCGATGAAGAGAGCGGAGGCCTCAGACATTTTCGTTCTCCGGAATCGACGGCCTGCGCCTTGCGAGCCACTTGCCGACCAACACCACGATCACCGCGCCGACGATGGGCGCGACGTAGAAGGACTCCATCCAGTTCATGTTCACCTTGACCCATTCGGCAATCGCCGGATCGGTCACCGCCATCTCGCCCGCGGTCCAGCCGAGGATGGCCGCGCCCAAAGTGATGATGATCGGGTAGCGCTCCATCAGCTTCATCAGTATGGTGGCGCCGAAGATCACGAGCGGAATGCTGATGACAAGGCCCAGCACGAGCAGCGCGATGCTGTCCTTGGCGACCGCGGCCACCGCGATGACGTTGTCGGTGCTCATCACCAGGTCCGCGATCAGGATGGTCTTGATCGCCCCGAGCAGGTGCGAACTGGATTCGACTTCCTCGTCGCCGCCCTCTTCGGGAATCAATAGCTGAACCGCGATCCACAAGAGCGCGGCGCCGCCGGCAAGCTTGAGATAGGGGAACTCCAGCAACTTCACCGCAACAATGGTGAGGATGATCCGCAGCACCACCGCGGCCGCCGCGCCCCACAATATGGCGAGCTTCTGCTGGCGCCCGGGCAGAGAACGCGCGGCGAGCGCGATCACCACCGCGTTGTCCCCGGACAGGATGATGTTCACCCAGATGATCGTTCCCAGCCCGAGCCAGAAATGCGACGTCAGCAATTGTTCCATTCAGCGGCGTCCTTTGTTCGCATCCGCGCCATCACACGCGGCAAATCGATACGGCTCAGAACAGCCCGACGACCTTCCCGTCGACCATGTCGATCTTGACCGCCGAGGGCACCTTGGGGAGCCCCGGCATGGTCAGGACGTCGCCGCAGATCATCACCACGAACTCGGCGCCCGCGGCGAGCCGCACCTCGCGCACGTTGATCACGTGGTTTTCAGGGGCGCCGCGCAGTTGCGGGTCGGTCGAAAAGGAGTACTGCGTCTTGGCGACGCACACCGGATAGTGTCCGTAGCCCTCCTCCTGCAGCTTCTTGATCTGGTTGCGCACTTTGGCATCGGCCGTGACCTCGGAGGCGCGGTAAATGCGCTGCGCGACCGCGCTGATCTTTTCCCACAGCGAGTCGTTTTCGCCGTAGACGAAGCGGAAACTGTTCTTCGTTTCGCACAGCTCGACGACGATGCGGGCGAGCTCGGCGGCGCCGCGGCTGCCGTCGCCCCAGTGGGTCGCTATCACCGCCGGGACGCCGAGCTTGGCCATTCTCGCCTTGATAAAGTCGTGCTCGCGCGGCGTATCGTAGGTGAAGCGGTTGATCGACACCACGCAGGGAATGCCATACTGCTTGCTCACGTTCTCGACGTGCCGCTC
>WNFX01003865.1_pt1 | contig 19815 bp, 12 predicted proteins | sample 5400111 | NCBI WGS metagenome assembly WNFX01 (sample SAMN13153363, study PRJNA577476) | soil metagenome | isolation source: 40 cm soil or saprolite under grassland replicate 1 | place: USA:California | collected 2016-06-15 | reverse complement strand
AACCAGCAGGGCATGTTCTTCCTAAAGACGAAACTCCTCAGAGTACTGTTGCTGACTCTTCAAATTGCAAGCCTCAAACAGAGATCACGCCAATCAATGTGGATGCACCGAGCGTACACCCAGTTGAAGATATATGTGAAGAAGAGGTAGTGGCTCAACCTCAGGCAAAAGATGAGTGATAGTGAGGTTGTTGTATGCCGCTATATCAGCAATGGCTCACTCTTAAACAAGGAGGGTAGAGTGTGGTTCAAGCCGCCATTACATATAGATGAGGCCATACATTATACACATCAACTGGCGCAGGCGCTCGAATACATCCATCAACAAGGATATCTACACGGAGCGCTTACGTTTTCAAACGTCATGGTAGTGCGGGGACAGAATATTGACCATGAGCCAGATTACGCTCCTTTCCTTCTCGCCGATGCTGGCCTGGCAAACTATGTACGCTGCTTTGGCCAACCACTCTACCAATTTCAGCCGATTACTGCGGCACCCGAACAACTAGGGAAGCGAGTAACACCGGCAAGTGACCAGTTTGCGCTGGTTGTCATACTCTATTTCTGGCTTGCAGGTCGCCCACCCTATCTCGGCTCACCGGAAGAAATCGAACACGCAAAACTTACAGGAACTTTTCCTCCCCTTTCCTCACTTACTGCTCTTGTAACTTTTGAGCTAGAAGAAGTAATACACAGGGCTCTCAGCGTTCCTCCAGAGGAGCGCTACCATTCTGTATTAGCATTCGCAGAAGCGCTTACGGCAACGCTGGTTCCTCCAGCTACAGTGCCTGATTCTGGTATGCCGCCAGCTTCTCCTGTAGAAGTGGAGCCTATTGATTTATCGTAGCTGGGCACCAACTTAGGGGGAGGTCAGCGCGGGAGCAAGCGAGGCGTGATGGCCCAAGAGATCCGAGAGGAGATGATAGGTTATGCTCAAAAAAGATGATGAACATCCTCAACTAACAGTGGAAACTATAGAACAAGCGACTGCTGTACAAAGATCAATTTCAATTGTCTTTGTTGCGCTCTGTACACTCGCTTTTGTTCTTTGTTTCCTGGTAAGCGCTGGTGTGCTCAGACAAATCGCAAGCATCTCAACATATGTACCAATGAGCTCCCAGGTTACCTTCATAGGTTTGAGGCTTCTGCGTACATTGGGTATTCAGACGTTAACAGATGCGAACCTTACGTTCACAGTCATTACAGGTATTGAGTTCGCGATGTATGGACTCGGTGCGCTGTTTATTCAAGGGCAAAAATCAGAACGGAGAAACATCCGCATCTTTCTTTTCATCTGGCTTGGCGCAATCATAGCTGGCAGCATTTTAGTTGTTACCCAGGCTTTAATTTCACACGATATTTTTGTCTATGCTGGCTATGGGCGCACCATAGTTGCCCATGGTGCAAACCCGTATTTTGTAGCACCTGCCGCATTTCCACAGGACCCGGTCACTCACCTCGACGACTGGAAAGATGTAACAGCAGCTTATGGCCCGCTCTGGTTGAGCTTCTGTTCATTGGTTGCCTTAGTAGCTGGCACGAATGCCACGAGATATATGCTTTTGTTCCGTCTTGCTACTTTTGCGGCTCACCTTATAAATATAATATTGGTGGCCGCTATCTTACGTACATCGGGGCGTTCGTCTCGCACTATCACACTTGGTACATTTCTCTATGCCTGGAATCCACTTTTACTCTTGGAAAGCTGTTTCAGTGGACATAACGACATATTTATGATCACGCTTATCCTTTTTGGTGTGTTGTTCTGTGTCCAAGGCGAACGGCATGGTTTTACGCGACCTCTTCACTATCTACCACCAGTTGTCGCATTTACCCTTGCAGGCTTGATCAAAATTACTGCGCTTCCCCTGGCCGCATTATTTCTTATCTTATTGGCTCGTAAGACGCTTTACGGAACGGCGAACGATACTCTCAAGAGTTGGAAGTTAGCATCATTGCAGTGGAAATTTGCATTTCCGAAGGTGTTGTTCGCAGGAATAACAATCGGATTAGTGGTCGTCTTGCTCTATGGTCCTTTCTTCATAGGGCATAGCGTACCACATATTATTCATAGCTTTACGGCTCCACCATCCTCCCGTATACCGGAACATTCTATTTTGAAAGCCCTTATCGGATGGGTGGGCTATCATGGTATGCCATTACAGACCTCCTGGTTATACCCGGTATTGACTTTACTGACCACTTATAAAGTGTGGAGGATCATCAATATCGTGCTGGTATTGAGTGCACTCATAGTGAGCACCATCTGGTTGTGGCGTACTCCTACAACACGTACTCTTGTTCTTACAAGTATTGCTGTCCTTGGACCATTACTGATTGTTACGACATGGTTCTATCCCTGGTATGTTACATGGTTAGTAGGTCTTGCCGCGGTAAGCATACCAACGTCACATCAACGTGTGGCACGAGCCTTGTTCGCATTTGCACTGGTTTTTTCGGCTTCAGCGCGCCTGACCTACCTTACTGCTGGCCGACAGGACCTTGTTGATTGGGATGTGATCAGTTGCGCTGCAACCATCATTCCTCCAATGCTAACGTTTCTCTTTTTCCTTTGTATCAAAAAAATGCCTTGGGAACACACTTCACCTGAGAGCGATACAAATACAATGGTCACTACAAAGTGATCCTGCTTTTAACTATCCATTGCCACCAGTGGTGGCACTCCACACTATGTGCGAAGTGCCGCAGGCGTTGAGGGATCAAGAGAAGAGAGGAACCTGAACGGTAACGGGAATCTTACTGGCCGCCGGCTGCGCCTCCGGCTTCGACATGGACAGTTTCACCTACGCTCTCCTCGATCGCCTCGAGTTCAGCTTCTGAACCTTGAATGACCGGTCCTCTGAACCAATTTCGCGCACTGGCGAACCACCAGATCGTGATAATCAAGAGGGTGCCGAGAACTACCACTGGCGTGTAGTTGAAATTTGTCGCTGTAATGGGATAGGCTGCCGGCAACATAAAGAGCACTGAGATGAAGGCAACCCATATTACAGCGATAATCCCAATCGGCTTGCTCCACGCTCCCAGGTGCCATGGCCCGGGCTTGAAATTCTTTGACATCAGGCGAAGCAGGATGGGCAAGGCATACGCGATATAGAGGCCGATGGTGGCAATAGAAGTAACCGCCAGATAAGCTGTGTAGTTCACTACTGTGGGGGAAGCCAGGATAAAGGCACACACAGCCGACAGGATGATGGCATTGCGCGGCGTGCGCCCCCTGTCGAGGCGATGCCAGGTTGCGTGGAATGGAACAGCACCATCACGTGAGAAGGCATAAATCATGCGCGAGTTCGATGTGATCGAGGACATGCCGCAGAAGAACTGCGCAACTGCAATAACGGCGAATAAAGCCGTTCCCAGGACATAGCTGAGGCGGCTTTGCAGGATGTACAGCACCGCATTGACAAAGCTGCCGGCTGCAGCGAGGTCAGGAGAGGCTGCTACGAGGCCCATAAGCAGGGCATAACCAGCAACAGCGGACACAACCACGGACATAACCACGCCCCACGGCGCCCGCGTCTCTGCCCCGATGGTCTCCTCGGTCATATGGGCGGAAGCATCGTAGCCTGTGTACGTGTACTGTGCCAGTAACAAGCCTATCAAGAAGGCATACCAGAGTGGGAAGCCCGTCGCGTTGAAGTTCTGATTAACCGCGAAAAGCGTGCCAGCAGAATTCAGGCCGTGAACAGCATTGCCCGTCACCCGGGTGGCACAGCACACTCCAGCATTTCCAGGATTGAACTGCAGTGCGAGCAGAGTTGCACCCACCACACCTACAACAATCAGGGTCACACCAGCTATGTGCCACCAGACACTGACATCATTCAGCAAGGCGACAAGGCGCACGCCAAATATATTGAGCGAGGCATGCAAAACGAGTATGACGGCGAAGATCAGCAGGGTTGTCCATTGCGTGGCGGGATCGGAAAAACCGGAGACTGCGGGTATGGCAGGGAACCAGGCATGAAGCAACGTGTCAATGGTGACGGCCGCACCATAGTCGATGCCCGCGGTGATAGCGAACTGACCGATCAGGTTAAACCAGCCGGTGAACCATCCCCAGCCAGGTCCGCCAAGCTTCGAAGCCCAGTAATACAGGCCGCCAGCCGTCGGAAATGCGGAAGCCAGTTCAGCCATACCCAGCGCGACGATAACGACAAAGATGGTGACCAACGGCCAGCCGATCGAAGCCGCCGAATATCCGGTGGTAGTCGGGACCAGGTAAAAGAGTGTAACACACCCACTAAGGATCGAGATGATGGTGAAGGAGATAGCGAAGTTGGAGAAGCCACCCATGGCACGGAAGAGTTCCTGTGCGTAGCCCAAGGTATGCAGGCGTTTCATATCACGGGCGATGAGTTCTTCTTTGGCTGGACGTTGAGATGAAGCCAAGGGACACCTCCTAGATTACCAAAAAGTTAGAGGTATAAAAAACAGGTGAAATATCATCACAAACGGATGATGCTAGCGTGACGAACTTTGGCGAATCAGATAAGAAACCAATATGAGGATAACATGATTTTTATTAACTCGTCAAGAATGCCGCTTGTTTTCTTGCTGCTAGTCATAACGGGCTAGAGTGATGCATATGCCGCTTGAACATTGACTATCTTTCCTGATACCTGTAGAATCAGGTGCATGAAACATGAGAGGCAAATTATATGACAGAGTTTCTGCAAAAGAATGAACTTGACGATGATGAACTATATCTTTCCCCACAAATTGATCAGTTAGGGGTTTTAAGTAGTACCGGTGACGTGGTTGAGCGAGGTGAGTACGTGTGGATCAATGCAGAGCGGGTAGAAAGTCTTGCTCGAGAGTGGCTGGACAAAGAACAGCCGATCACACCTACCTGGTATGATCGTTATCACTTCTTCGATGGAACGCAGCGCACAGTCAATTGGATCCTTTCCCTCGATGCGATGAACTTCTGCTTTTGGGCAGAAAAAGATCAACCTCGCTGGTGTATTGATTACCAGGGAGAGAGGCTTAATGGCTACATGGCGGAAGCCGCTGCGCTAAAACGCGCGGTAGAAGAGGATATTCCCCTGTGGGATGCAACCTACCTCAGCAATATTAGCGAAAAGGATTTAACGTATATCTTTCGTGGCGAATATACGATTCCGCTCTTTGAACAACGTCTCCACAATCTCCGGGAAGTTGGTCATGTTTTGCTGGAGAAATACGATGGCCAATTTATCCACGCCATTGAACAGGCTGATAGTAACGCGGTCGAGTTAACGTTACTGCTTGCGAGGGACTTTTCCTCTTTTAACGACGTTGTACTCTACCGTAACCGTCTTGTACGCTTCTATAAAAGGGCACAGATCTGTGTTGCTGACCTATACGGAGCATTTGGCGGAAAGTGTTGGGGGGCCTTTACTGATATGGGTCAGCTTACCATATTTGCTGATTACAAGTTGCCACAAGTCTTGCGTCACTATGGAGTACTCGAATATCATCCCTCACTAGCTCAGCGTATCGATGCTCAAGAATTACTGGAGGCGGGTACCGAGGAGGAAGTCGAACTGCGTGCAGCTACAGTCTGGGCGTGTGAGCTATTACGACAAGAATTAGCGCGTCATGATCATCCAATGACCCCTGCCGAGATAGATATGCGTCTCTGGCTCCTTGGTCAAAGCGCAATCGGAATGCGACCTTATCACCGTACACGAACAATGTTTTATTAGCGAAGAGTTTCTATGCGATTAATAACTTTGCTCTCAGCTTTAGAGCAGCGCCCATTGAGCGTATACATAGTAGAGGCGCGCACGAAGGTATCTGATGCATCAATTGGGGCGACAGAATGGCCACCAAGCATTGAAGACATAGAAATCTCAGGAATCGCGTATGACTCGCGAGAGGTAGGGCCAGGCGGATTGTTTGTCGCTGTACCTGGCTTTCATACCGATGGGCGAAAATTTCTGGCCGAAGCAGTTCAAAGGGGCGCAGTCGTTGCGATTGGTGAGCCGTTACAGCAAGAAGCACTATCTTCTTTGCCGCTGCCTTATATTGAAGTAAACGACATACGCATTGCCCTGGCAAATCTCGCCTGCGCCTATTACGGCTATCCAGCGCAACAACTCTGTACCATTGGCGTTACCGGCACTGATGGAAAAACTACCACCTGCAATCTCATTAGCGCGATATTTGAAGCGGCCGGATTACAAACGGGTCTGATGACAACTGCGAACTTCAGGATCTCCGGGCAGGAATGGGAGAATGCTACACGACAGAGTACACTTGAAGCGCTGGAAGTGCAACAATACTTGCGGCGCATGCTTGATGCGGATGTTACGCACGCCGTCATCGAAGCTACCTCTCACGGTCTGGAGTTGCAAAGGGTTCGTGGCTGCAACTTTGATGTAGGTGTTGTAACGAATATTACCCACGAACACCTGGATTTTCATAAAACCCTCGATAATTATCGCCGGGCTAAAGCACGTCTTTTTGAAATGCTGGAGCCGGGAAGAGACAAAGGGCTGGGGATTCAGCCTGCTGCCATTCTCAACCGCGATGATGTCAGTTATGACATTTTGAAGCCCTATTGCCGTGTTCCGATCCTCGACTATAGTATCGACCAACCGGCTGCCATACGTGCAGTAGATATACAGTTGAATGCGCAAAGTACACGCTTCCACGTTCTGCTGCCAGACAGCGAGTTGATGATCGAGACCCAGTTGGTTGGGCGTTTCAATGTGAGTAATTGTCTTGCAGCAATAACTACAGCTTACAGTCAGGGCATTCGCCCAGCAGCTATCGCCGAGGGCCTGGCACATGTGAAGGGCATTTCAGGAAGAATGGAGAGTATCAACGAAGGGCAGCCTTATTCGGTTATCGTTGATTACGCCCATACGCCTGACAGCCTGGAGAAGGTACTTGCTACCTTGCGTCCGCTGACCGCTGGCAGGCTGATGGTGGTCTTTGGCTCTGCAGGTGAGCGAGACATACAGAAACGTCCAATAATGGGGCGCATCGCCGCGCAAATGGCGGATTTTTTCGTTATTACTGATGAAGACCCACGTGAGGAAGATCGAACACGAATACTGCAGGAAATTGCTCACGGCGCAGAAGTTGTTGGGAAACGCCAGGGACGGGACTTTCTGTGTATCGCGGACCGTACTCAGGCCATTGCCGCAGCATTTGCACAGGCACGGGCAGGTGATACTATTTTACTAGCGGGTAAAGGTCACGAACAAAGCATTATTGTAGGCAGGCAAAAGGTATCCTGGGATGATCGTCGAGTTGCGCGCGAAGAATTACGACGGCTACAGTAACGTGAAAAGAGGATTCAGAATGTTCTTGAAGATACCCGGTTCTCTCACTACGTTACTGCTCATACTTCTTTCACGTTTCAACATGTGAGTGTTTGGGTTGTTTTTCACCTTTGGGAGTGAATATGGTTTCGCAATGGTTTATATTACCACTCTATCTATGTCTTATTTTTGTCGTCGGTGCAACAATAAGCTTTTTACTCTGCTATATAGCTAAATCGTTGTTTTCTCGATTTCGTAGTGGTGAATTTAAACCTGGTCCTCACCGGTCGGATATTCGCTCAGACCTCCCTGCGAGTGGAAGAGACATCAAAACCATAGAACTCCCCCTGGTCGGCGGACCTGCAATGATCCTGGCACTTATGGCGACCGCTATCGGAGCAGGCTTTCTCTTGCATTTCACTCGCGATCAGTGGACGCTTCTTATCATAGGCCTGGTCGCCACAGCGGGCTACATGTTCGTCGGTTTTGTAGACGATTGGCATAAAGTTTTCAGTAATGAGGGACTTTCAGAACGTTCAAAATTTGTTGGATTACTGCTGATGTCTGTAGCAGCGGCCCTCCTGTATTTCTTCCTCACGGATAATGGTAAACAATCATATTCACCCTATATTGACCTTCCTATTATTGGACCACTGCTGTGCCCTGGTCGGCACGATCAACTCACTTATTGCAAAAACATTGCTACCTTTGGACAAACTGCTTATTTTGTATGGCTACTTCTACTTATTCCACTGATGAGCGTTATCGGTACAGTTACTGCGCTTTCAGTCGACTTTAGCGATGGCATCGACGGGCTGGCAGGTGGACTGGTGTTCAGCACGGCTTTAGCCTTAGGCATCATCGTCACGGGCAACTTTGATCCTGTCCACCATCCTGAGGGCCTCGTACTGGAAATTATGTCTCTCCTGTGTGCCAGTAGTGTTCTGGGCTTTCTACCGTTGAACTGGCCATCGTCCTGGGCCGCCCGGCGCGGTATGGCTAAGCGAAGAGCAAAGATTTATATGGGAGATAGTGGTGCTCTGGGCCTCGGCGGCATCTTGGCGATGATTGCCATTTTCTCGAGACAGGAAAGTTCACTGCTATTGATTGGTTGCGCATTTGTGCTGGAAGGCCTCTCAGCATTGATGTCCGCGAAGGTATTGACTCCCTTCTTCCGCAAGCGGTTGCTCATGTTACGCTATGCCAGTACACCCGTTCCCGTTCATCACACGGAGTTTCCAAAGCCATTTTTGGCCACACCGCTTCACCATCATTTTGATTTGATCGGCTGGGATCGCCGGAGGTTAGTCTATGGCGCCTGGGCGCTGGGAGCATGTTTCGCGGCGTTGGGTGTGATAGTCGGTAAAGCTCCTGAAACCTGGGAACGTTACCTGGTTCGTATTTTAGTGCTGATCCTTGCCTGGCTTGTCTGGTCAAGCGGCTCATGGACCCGCCGTTACTTCGTGGGCAAACATCCTGCTGAACGTACGCGGCGACGTAGACTCGCCCTCTATTACGGTTACCCTTATCAGGTCATGGGATTGCGCCTGTACCACCTGGTGGAACTCATTGAAGCGAGCGAAGATGTGATAGAGACTCCAGCAGAGGAGCTTGCGCTCTGGCAGCGTATGAACATCTATGATGCACGAGCAATGCTTGGCCTCTATTGTTACCGGGCCGGATACTTTCCAGCAGCGCTGGTACAATGGACACGTATTCCAACAGAAAACCGAGCTCTTCGGCCGGAGATTGAGCGACTGCGTGTTGAGGTTGAGAACCGCATCGCTTTAGAAAAACAGGAAACACAACCCATGAGGCTCGATCAGATTATGCGTCCCACGCCGGTAATTTCCGGCAACTTACCGCCAGCCGACTTGCCAAACCCTCACGAGCCTATCCGTATGGAAGAAACAATGGACGGTCTTGGAAGTTGGACGAAAACTCCTTCAAATGCTTCATACGATGATAATGACGATGAGGATCATCACGCGACATCACCGCTGCATAGTGAAGCAGTACACATTCCTGACGTCAATGGCGATAGCGAGGCCAGTAATGCATCTATTTATCACGTAAATCATCCAGTTGAAAGAAACTGGCTTACTCGCTTTCTCCACTTAGCAGTAAGGCAAAGGTGATAGGGACAGTAGCTTCGGAAGAGAAAAGAAGTAGCTCACGATTTTCACCATTAATCCAGTCCATATTGCCTGGAAAGCTGCTCATAGATTTCATCCAGATCATGCTCTTTGACGAGCAAATCGACACGATCCTGCATATCTTTACGAGCTGGATGCCCCAAACGCTGGTCAAGCGCAAGCGCCTGTACCCAATACTCAAGAGCATGGCGATATTGCTCCTGTACCTGACTCAGCGCTCCCTGGCGGTGCAAGGTAGCGCACCGCTCCGCGGGGGTATCGAGCTCATCGGCAATGCTAAAGGCACGTTGATAGGAGCGTTCGGCTTCAGTATAGCGATGTAAGACCACAGCCACATCGCCCAATCCTCGCAGGGCACGCCCTTCGATCTGACGCGCACCCTGTTCTTGTCCAATGGCAAGCGCCTGTTCATAGTATTCTTTTGCCTCTAAGTGCTCACCTTCATCAAACGAGATGGCACCCAGACAATTCATGACGCGAGCCTGATCCACCCTGTCACCTAAGCTGCTGAAAATGGCGAGCGCATCTTCATAGTACTCACGAGCATCCCCGTAATGGTGGCGTTCCCTTGCGATATCGCCCATCGCACGCAACGCCCACCCTTCACCGCGGCGGATATGCTGTTCACGAAAGATGGCGATGGCTTTGCTACAGGTCTGTTCCGCCAGGTCAAGCTTGCATTGATCGGTATACACAACACTTTGGTCAGCAAGCACCCAGGCCTGCCCTGTACGAAGCCCAAGCGCATTGAACAGACGAAGGGCCTCTTCATAATCGGCGAGGGCCTTATTGTAGCGTCCCAACGCCTCATAGACGATCCCTCGATCTCGCAAGGTCGAGGCAACACCATCATCGTCGTTAAGGTGACGAAAACTGGCTAACGCCAGATCAAAATGTCCCAGGGCATCATAATACGAACCTACACCACGGCTCACCTCACCGGTAACCATCTGCATCCACGCCTCCCCTTTGGGGTCACCGGCCTCGCGGAAGATATGAAGGGCATCCTGTGCATAAAGCCCAGCCTGCTGGAAATGTCCTTCTTCACGAAAGAGCATGGCTAACTCGTAGAGAGCCCAGCCCGTCTCATCGCGATCATGCTGTTCGCGATGCAGGGCAAGGCTGCGGGTAAGACAGCCGACGGCCTCGGCATATTGACCAAGCTGACGCAGGATCGCGCCGATACAACACTGAATCTGACCTTCAAGGGTTTTATTCCCCAAGCGCAACGCATGGACCTCGGCGCGGCGCAGCATAGAGAGCAATGCGGGAGCGTGGCCACGACCATCCATGGCCCAGGAGGCATGGACCGCTAGCTGAATCGCTTCTTGCAGATCCTGGGGCTCTCCAGCTCCCTCTAAATGTTCATAGGCGGCAAACCATTCCTCCGGACTTGGCTGTGGCTGGTTGCGATAATAGGCTGCGACGACCCGATGCACACGACGGCGCTCTTCCAGGGGCAGGTACAGCAGGGCAAAATTGCGTATTTGCGGATGGATGGTGTAGACACGCCCATCAAACTGCATGAATGACGCCTGCACTAACTCGTCGCGTGCCGCGCGCCAGTTTTGGGAAAGCTCAAGCTGGATGTCTTCAAGAGTGGGTCCAGAAGACTGGTTTTCCGGGGCAACGAGCATGATGATCTGCTCACGGCTAAACGGCAAGCGAAAGGCGGCCAGATAGGACAAAAGCAAGCGCGTTAGCGGTGTTAAACGCCGGTAGGCGACATCCAGGACAGCGGAGATACCCGCCAGTTGTGAGACGCGCAATTCATCGCACACCTCTTCTAAGGAGCGAGTAGCAGCTTCCGGTGTATATACTTTGCCGTCGATGGAACGCGCCGCACCAAAAATAAGCTCTGCTCCCAGAGGATACCCTTCGAGCAGGGTACAGATCTCTCGCAAGACCTGTTGCTGCTTTGGGTCATGCATGTGAATACGCTGATCCAGGCCACTCTCAGCCGCAAGTTCGGTAATGAGCTTGAGCAGGTCTTCATCGGCCATTTTGCTGACGCCATACTCATACCAGCGGTAGGGCGCACCCTCTACGACCGCTAGAGCGTCAGGATTGGAGCGAGAAGAGATGAGAACCACCACTTCCTGGGGCAGGGCACTAAAAAAGCGATGCCACAATTCTAACTGGCTGTGTTCTTTCACCTCTTCAAAGCTATCGAGAAACAGCAAACAAGGCAAATCGCGAGATGCGCGTGAACGAAGCGCGCTGAGGACGAGCTCTTGACGATAGCGATGATCTTCGGGATGCAGGGTCTTCGTCGAGACATGCAATTGGTGGGCGATATCCATGAGCGCTTCATGGAACAGCTTCCCCCCTTGTAAGGAAAGAGCGATGGTGCCACCCGTAAACTTTTCGCGATTGCGTTGTATCGCTTCACATGCCAGGGCACTCTTTCCGATGCCTGCCGGACCGGTCAAAGCGATATGATGCGTTCCGGGACGTAATGTGCTGTGTTCGCTCGAAGGCTGTACCTGCCCTTCACCTCGGGCAACAACCGCGAGGAGGGCACCAAGGTCGCGCAGTTCCTGCTCACGTCCCACAAAGGTTGTTGGCGCTCCCGGATACACCAGCGGATGATCATGGTCTTCGGGCGCATCCCTGCCAGCAATCAGCGCAACAGGCCCTTCCTGTCGTCCTTCCGGAACATGGCGATAGAGCACGGGAACAAACCATCCCTGGTGATTATGCTTGGGCAGCATGGCATGGCGAGCACGGGAAAGGGCCTCTTCCAGAGTACGCCCCTGTGCTAAGGCCTCATAAAAATGGAACATAAAGGTCGGACTGATATCATCCTGGATCGAGAAGGGCATGGCAACAACGGCAGGCACTTGCGCCATCACCAGTGATGTTGCCAACGTGGCATCGAAGGAGACACTGCGGTGCTGATGTCGTGAGCTCTCCCCCGGCATAGCAGCCGTCTCGCAGGCAGACAACACGACCAGGCGAACATCGCTGCTCATAAAGAGTTCGCGCAACGATTGGGTATCGATGTAGCTGTTTCCACCCTCCTCATTGCAGAAGCTCAGGTAGGTCTGTGGCTTCACCCGGCTCAGTGGTGCCTGGCAATCCACACACTTGCTCTCTTCAGCATCGTTGAGTTTCTGACAATCTTCATCGGGGCAGAGACGACCAAAAGCGCCGTGCCCATCAAAGTGGATGGCATAACATGGGAGGACTGTCTCGTTGTCATCAAGGAGGCCAGCACCGCCGTGCGAACTGAGATACGTCACCAGATCATCGAAGGTCACCTGGTCTAAGCGGTCGAGCCAGAGCTGTCCTTTTTCAATCGGACCAGCTAACGCCCGCCGCATAGCTTCATAGCTCCGCTCTGTCTCCAAGGGAGTACAATTTCTGGGAGTGGCGCTGATGTAGAGCATGCGCATTGGCGGTTGGACGGGCAGATCACAGCCGAGGGTCTCCCCAGGTCGAAGGAGCGCACGAGTAAGCGAGAAGACGCCCGAGGCGAGCAGAAAGTGTTCACCATTGTGGAGCAGTTCCCAGGGATAGCGCGCAAATTCGTCACAGTCCGGGGCAAAACTAAAGGTCAAAGCAACCGTCCCACGACGGCGGAGGGTTCGCTGAATCACGCTGCGTAACATGGCTTGAACGGATTGCTCCGAAAGTTCGCGGCGGCTTGTGCCAGGGGTTTCAGAGCCGCACAATGCTAAAAAAAGACGATAGCCTATGTCGCGCAGATCGGGGATGCTATTATTGAACTTGTTCAGTTTTTTGTGTAGGGCGTTCAGTTGTCTCCCTGTATAAGGAGGAACAAAACTTCCGCTCACTGCACACCCAGACCAGTTCTCCCTCACTTGCAACTCAAAGGCGCCATTCTCACGCCTGCGAAAGAGTAGGTGTAATGTCTCTCCCATATGCCTGCTTTTCTCGCGTTCTGTACATCAGTGCTAGAGTTTTAGAGGTTCTAAACGTACAGCAAGTATAAGTAACCACTGCAAGTATATCACAATTTTCTTGTTTAGTTATTTAATGAGGGATAAACTGCGCCAGACACCTTTTCACTACACCGGCGGATCACTCGCCCCAGTATAATTCTACTTTGCCGAAACGGACTGTATCTCCTACCTGGACGCCTGCTTCCTCAAGAGCTTTTGTGATGCCCATTCTTCTCAATGTCACTTGCAAACGATCCATACCCTCCTCATTTTCAGGGTCGGTCATACTGACTGCGCGCTCCACCCGCTTCCCACGTACAACGTACACATCGTTTTCCTTTGAGATGGTAAATGCATCTTCGGGTTGGGGGCGCAGTATCGTGCCTGGCGCTTCAGCATTGACAGCTGCCGAAGACCTCTCCAAATCCTCTTGCCGCAGTTCTTGCAGTCGTTTAGCAGTAAACTGCATAAGTTCATCTGTTCCCTGGTGCGATGCTGCGGAGATTGCAAAAACAGGGTAGCCCGCCTTTTCAGCCTGCGCCTGCAGCGCAGGCCAGCGCTCCTGAGCTTCTGGTAGATCTATTTTATTCAGGACGACAATTTGCGGACGGCTGGCCAATTGTTCATCGTATTCACGCAGTTCCTGGTTGATGGTTTGAAAGTCTTGCCACGGATCACGCTCAAACGATGCACCATCGAGTATATGTATCAATAGACGAGTCCGTTGCACATGGCGGAGGAATTCGTGTCCGAGGCCAACTCCTTGCGCTGCGCCTTCGATCAAGCCGGGAATATCGGCAAGCACGAAGCCAAATTCATCCCCGCTGCCGGGTTGACCCACAGCTACCACACCAAGATTCGGTGAGAGTGTGGTAAAGGGGTAGTCAGCTATCTTTGGACGGGCGGCCGTAACCACCGAGAGGAGGGTTGATTTACCAGCGTTCGGATAGCCAACCAGTCCGACATCAGCTATCAGGCGTAGTTCAAGCTGTATCCATCGTTCCTCGCCCGGTTCACCCTTCTGAGCTTCTTGCGGCGCCTGGTGCGTTGATGTAGCAAAGTGGACGTTTCCGAGGCCGCCACGCCCACCACGTGCCACCATTACGCGTTGCCCATCTTCTACGAGATCCGCGATCAATTCATTGGTTTCAGCGTCGCGAATGATGGTACCACGGGGTACAGGCAGAATGATATCCTCACCTTTGGCCCCATGCATTTTCTGGCGGAGACCTGGGCCACCTGCCCCAGCCTTAAAATGCTGGCGATGCGCGAACTTTTCACGACGAAAATGGCGAGAGCCGTTTCCACCATCACCTGCTTTGACAAATATTTTTGTATGATCGTAAAACATGAATTACCCTGCCAATAATTTATATACATAAGGAATCACTTTCTTCACAGCGAAATGGAGTATATCATATTACAGAGTGGGGCGCTACACAAACTGATTGAGGATTTGTAGGGGTCCCGACATAAAAACCCCTCAAAATTCCGCTAAGGGGGAACAAGCAATGAAAAGGTCCTGTGGAAACAGATGGGTCTGGCTGAAAGGGGAGTATCGTGAAGAGGTTCTGAGTAGAATCACCTCTGTGGATACACAAGACCCGTAAAGAGTAGGGCTAGACAAGGTGATGCTCCAGCGCGTAGCGAGTGGCGGCGGCTCTTGAGGAGACCTGAATCTTGCGATAGATGGAGGTCAGGTGATTGTTGACGGGGCGGGGACTGATCACTAACTGCTCAGCAATTTGTGCGTCGGTCCATCCCTGCGAAAGCCTCCGCAATACCTCTACTGCACGGGGAGTCAGGTCATCAGGAGAGGTGGGGAGAGGAGTCGCTGGAAAGGTTGGGTCGATGATGATCCTGCTGGTGTTGATACGGGGCTCTCGTTGATCCCTATGCCGCCAGAGCTTGTTCCGCTGTCATGCTGCGGCCCTCGGCCATGGCTTCGGCAAAGGCCTTTTCCCCCAGTTGCACTCGGACGGCAGCTACCGCCTGTTCATAGATGGGACGATCGATGGGCGGCAAGGGCGTCCTCAGAGCTTCACGCAGAGCTTCAGCCGTTCCCAAGAGCCGCGCCGCCCAGGTGAACTCCCCCTGTGCCGCGGCCACATCCGCCAATCCTTCCAGGCACGAAGGGATCAGCCCCTTGGAGTCCCCGCCTCTCGCTGCTATTGCTAGACTCTCCTCATAGAGGACGCGTGCTGCCCCATTGTCACCCTGCTGAACCTCCACCCGAGCTCTATAGAAGAGCGAGTCGGCAATGTGTTCCCTATTTCCTATCTCTCTGTTGATCACCAAACTCTTCTCCAAAAGTCGGCGTGCCGTGGCAATGTCACCCTGACTGAGAGCGAGCTTCCCAGAGAGAGAGAAGGAGCTCCCACTTGCTTCCTTGTCGCCCACCTCCTGAGAGAGGGCGAGACTTTCCTCCAGCAGAGCGCGTATGGTCGTCGGATCGCCCTGGAAATCAAAGAGCGCCGATGCCAACGCCCAGAGCGCATGGGCCATACCCGCCTTGTTCCCTACCTCCCTGTGGAATGCCAGGCTCTCCTCAAGGAGGGCATGCGCTTCTGCAAACTCGCCTTGAGCAATGGTCAGCAACCCCATGTTTTGGAGTGACCAGGCGGCACCCTCCTTGTCGCCCACCTCCCTAAAGAGCGCCAGGGCCTCCTCGTTCAGCATGCGTGCCGCGGTAAGCGTGCCTCTTCTCCCGGCTACCCCCGCCAACAGACGGAGAGAAAGTGCGATGCCTTGGGTGTCTCCAAGTTCCTGGTAGAGCGCCCGACTCTTCTCAGCAAGCACCTCTGTCCGATCATTGTCGCCTTGCTTGTTGGCCAGGTTGGCGGCAGTGACGAACGCCTTTACCTGCACAGATGCAGGCACTCCTTTGCTTTCCACCAGCGCCCGCTCCAGAAAGTTCCTCCCCTCACTCAAGTGCCCATGCACAATCCAGAACCGCCGCAGCGCTCCACCCAGTCGTAAGGCCTTTTCTCTGCGGTGTCCGTCTTCACCTGGCGCAAGCCCCCACTGCAGCGCGGCTCGCAGGTTGTCATGCTCCCGCTCTAACCGTTCCAACCATATCGCTTGCTGTGGACCTGCGAGTTCCGGCTCAGCCTCCTCCGAAAGCCGCAAATAATACAAAGCATGAGCCTGTCGAGTGATTTCCATCTCCCCGCTCGTTGTGAGAACCTCCAACCCATACTCGCGGATCGTCTCCAACATCAGGAGGCGTGGCTCCTCGCCTTCCTGCTCGGTTTGTTGCAACAAGCTCTTGTCGATAAGCGAGGCCACGGTATCCAAGACTGGCTCCACTTGAGCGCCAAGCGTGCTGCAAATCGCCTCGATGGCTGAAATCCGGCAACCACTGGCAAAGACCGAGAGCCTCCTGAAAAGCTGCTGCTCCTCGGCATCGAGGAGGTGGTAGCTCCAGGCAATGGTATTGCGGAGGGTTTGCTGCCGCACTGGCAGATCGCGTTCCCTACTCGTCAGTACAGCCAGGCGCTTCCCCAGCCGTGCGAGGAGCGCCTGCGGTGGCAGCAGTTTGACACGCGCCGCCGCCAGCTCGATAGCCAGTGGCAACCCATCCAGATGGGCACAGATTTCTGCGACGGCTAGGGCATTCGCATGGGTTACCTGGAAATCAGGCTTGACCGCTTGGGCTCGTGAGATGAAGAGGGCTACTGCCTCGTACTGCGACAACGCCACCAGATCGGGCACGTGTGTGGGGCTGGGGACAGCTAATGGTGGGACTGCAAACTCCTGCTCCCCTCGCACGTGCAGGACGAACCGACTGGTCACCAGCACTTTGAGCCTGGGACAGGCGGCCAGGAGATCGGCCAAATGTTCGGCAGCGCCCAGCACCTGCTCGAAATTGTCTAATAGCAGCAAGAGCTGCCTGTCTTGCAGAGACGCTTGCAGCAGGTCATGCAGCGGTTGCCCTCCAGTCTCTTTGAGACCAAGCGTCTGGGCGATGGCGGGCACAACGAACGTGGAATCGCTGATGGGGGCCAGGTTCACGAAAAAGACGCCATCGGCGAAGCGGTCCGTCAGTTGCGCTGCGACTTGCAACCCCAGGCGGGTTTTGCCTATGCCCCCAGGACCAGTGAGCGTGAGCAGCCGTACCTCTTCACGCTGCAGGAGATTCTGGACAAGAGCCACTTCCTTTGCACGTCCGATAAGTGGTGTGGGCTGAACAGGCAGGTTATTGGGGTACGTGTCGAGTGTTTTGAGAGGGGGAAAGGAAGCCTGGAAATCCGCCATGACGAGCTGAAAGAGATGGCTCTTCTGCTGGAAGTCCTTGAGGCGATGGGCTCCCAAGTCCCGGAGGCTCACGCCAGTCGGCAGATCATGCTCGACGAGGTCACGAGTGGTTTGAGAAAGCAGCACCTGCCCTCCATGCCCAGCACTCATCAGGCGTGCGGCATGATGCACGTCCAAACCAGTGTAGCCCTGGGAGGAGAGCGTTGGTTCGCCGGTATGGAGACCCATACGGACACGCACGACCACTCCTTCGGGCCAGGAATGCGAGGTGAGGGCACGTTGTGCTGCCACTGCACCTGAGACTGCATCGGTGGCGCGAGCAAAAGCCACGAAGAAGGCATCTCCTTGGGTGTCCACGACGTTGCCGTTCCACCGTTGGAATGCTGCGCGCAGGAGTTGGCGGTACTCCTCCAACAGGTCGGTGTAGCGCTCACCCACCTGCTGAAGCAGACGAGTGGATCCCTCCATGTCGGTGAAGAGCAACGTGACGGTTCCCATCGGGAGGTGATGCATACAGAACCTCCTTGTCTCTGGTCGAGATGCCGCACACCCTCAGGACTCGACGTGTAAGCCTTCCATGGCGCTTTCACGATCCGGGCAGTCGAGGGCAAGGTAGCGACGGGTGGTTTCCAGGCGTGTGTGCTCCGCGACCTCAGGTACATCAATCGCTCGCGATCTCATGAGCATCCCTTAGAGCGGTGCTCGTCTTTCTCATCGGCTAACGCGATCCTGCGCCGCTTCCCGCAGCCGTTGCACGTCGCGCATCGGTGTTCCACCGATGCGCGACGTGCAACGGTGGAACACCGAAGAGGCTTTTGTACTCTCGATTGAAGTGGGAGGCGTCGTGGTATCCCACGCGATAGGCCGCACTGGCTGCGTCGAGGTCTTCGCCCAGCATCAGACGGCGGGCCTCTTGGAGCCGCAACTGCTTCTGGAATTGCGAGGGGCTCATCGCCGTGACGGCCTTGAAGTGGTGGTGGAACCCTGAGACGCTCATGCCCAGCTCTCGCGCGAGCTGCTCGATGCGCAGTGGCTGGTCGAAGTCTTGACGGAGTCGCGCGACCGCTCTGGCGATGTGGGGAGTATAGCCCCCCAGGATCGCCAGGTGACGGAGCCGGCCACCCTGCTCTCCTACCAGGAGCCGGTAGATAATTTCCCGCGTGATCAGCGGCAGGAGGACCGGTGTTTCGGCTGGGGAATCCAGGAGTCTCGTGAGCCGCACGAAGGCGTCCAGCAGGTTCGCATCCAACAGACTGACATCGATGCCCCTCACAGAAGCCTCGCCTGGAAGCCAGGAGTGAGAGGAGTGACCAGCCTCAAGCATGACCGAGCCAACGAGGGTGGGAGCGAGTTCCAGGCGAAGACTGAGGTAGGGCCGCTCCTTCGAGGCTTCGAGAACTCGGCGGATGGTGGGCAGCTCGACAGTGGCCAGCAGATACTGTGACGGGCCGTACCGGTAGCGGTTCTCGCCCAGAAGGACTTCCTTGCGCATGGCCCGCCCGATGCGCTCAACCAGTTCCTCGCGGTTGGCTTGCAGCCGCTCGGCCTCGCGGTCTGTCTGCTGGCGGATCATCACATTCATAGATACCTCTTCTCTCGTTTCTCCACCATCCATCGGGAAGATTTGCAGAATCAAACAATCATTTTCGCTAATTATTCTACCACCCTGTGCGAAGGCGCGTCTATAATGACCTCCAGATAGAGAACATGCCTCTCTACTTTTACAGGCATGGTGGAGGAATTGAAAACATGGACATCAAAAGAAGTGGCTCACAGCCTTCTTGGATGTTAGTTTTACATTGGTGAAAAGGAGGAGGAATGATGAAAGCTGCAATCTTTCATGAGTAAAGAAGCCGGAGAAAGCCTATCCTTTGTCATTGAAGATCGGATACAAAGCCTCGGCCGAACAGGTTGGTCCGCGCGAATGAGTTGAATATGTTGAATATAAGGAGGAACACATGCCCAATTCAGACAAGGAAAGCACTCTAAAAAAGACCTTCGGTGACTTTGCGCCGAAACTCGTAGCACTGACTGACGATGTCTTGTTTGGAGACGTCTGGGAACGAAAGGAATTGACGTCACGTGAGCGTAGTCTCATTACTGTTGCTGCACTTATTACTGGCGGGAACAGTGAACAACTGCCGTTCCATCTCACCAAGGCGAAAGAAAATGGTCTGACAGAAACGGAGCTCAAAGAGGTCATTACGCACCTCGCGTT
>WNFX01005920.1_pt1 | contig 19816 bp, 19 predicted proteins | sample 5400111 | NCBI WGS metagenome assembly WNFX01 (sample SAMN13153363, study PRJNA577476) | soil metagenome | isolation source: 40 cm soil or saprolite under grassland replicate 1 | place: USA:California | collected 2016-06-15 | reverse complement strand
CCCGCGGGCTGATGTCGATCCCGACCACCACGCAGCCGGCCGCCCGGGCGATGCGGGCGGCGAGCTGGCCGACCAGCCCGAGCCCGTAGATCGCCACGGTCTCGCCGAACTGGAGGTCCGCGCGGCGCAGCGCCTGGGTCGCGATGCCGCCGACGGTCACGAACGCGGCGTGCCGCAGGTCGACCCCGGCCGGCACCGGCACCACGTGGTTGATCGTCGGCGCGGCCACCTCGGCGTGCCCGGTGGCCGCGTACGCGACGGTCTGGCCGATCTCGAACCCCTCGACCCGCTCACCGAGCGCCAGGACGGTGCCCGCGCCGCTGTAGCCGATCTCCCGCGGGGTGATCATTTCGTGCCAGACCCGCCGGGCCGTCTGGCTCACCCCGGTGGCGAACACCGTCTGCTTGACGACGTGCCGCATCCAGGGATCGGAGACCGTCTGCTTGACCAGCTCCATCGGGGTCTTGGCCAGCGTCCCGCTCTCCGTGCCGGAGCTGATCAGCGAGTAGTGGCCCTGGACCAGGACCTGGTCCGGTCCCAGGTGCGGGACCGGCAGCTCGAGGACGCTGACGCGGCCACGGCGGTCGATGACTCTGCGGAACACCTGCTTCATCGGGGCGGGCGCCTTCCTCGGCCGGTCGGTACCTGGTAACGGAACGTGTCATGTCTAGCATGAGGCGCCGGGCGGCCGGCTCGCGCCCTTGCTAGTCTCGGCCGGCCGTGTCGACGGGCGGGGTCACGATGCGAGGTGCCAGTGGTGGAGGAGACGCGGACGACGACCGTCGGACGGGCCAGCCCGGACGTCGGCGACGTCCTGGAGCGGGTGTTCGGCACCGCCCGCGCGGACCAGTACGAGGGGTACTCCAAGCACGACGCGCTGAACGCGCGCTGGCTGGAGCGGCTCGCCGGTGAGTCCCGGATCCGCCGGCTGGCGGCGATCCAGCTCGTCATGCGCAGCCCGGTCGACGTCCGCCTGCTGGTCCGGGTGCGGAAGGCGCGCAACCCGAAGGGCCTCTCCCTGTTCGCCCGCGCGCTGCTCGCCCGGCACCGGATGACCGGGTCCGAACAGGACGCGGCGGAGGCGCGGGAGCTGCTGGACTGGCTGGTCGCCCACCCCTCGCCGGGCTTCGCCGGGCCGTGCTGGGGCTACCCGTACCCGTGGCAGGACGTCGGGTTCTTCGCCCCGCGGAGCTTCCCGAACCGGGTGGTGACCTCGTTCGTCGGTCAGGCGCTGCTGGACGGGTACCAGACCGTGCGGGAGCCGCGCTACCTGGACGCCGCGGCACAGGCCGTCCGGTTCCTGCTGGACGCGCCGAAGACGCTGTTCGAGGACGACCGGCACCGGTGCCTGAGCTACGTGCCGGACGAGTCGATCAGCTGGATCGTGATGGACGTCTCCGCGCTGGTGGGCGCGCTGGCCGGCCGGCTGGGAGCGCTGACCGGCGACCGGGACCTCGTCGGCGAGGGCGGCCGGCTGGTCCGCTACGTGGTGTCCAAGCAGACGGCCGAGGGCGCCTGGTTCTACGCGGAGCCACCCTCGGCCAGCCATATCACCCACGACAACTACCACACCGGCTTCATCCTGGACGCGATACAGGGCTACCGGCAGGCGGCCGGCAGCGACGAGTTCGACGAGGCCTACCGTCGCGGCATCGACTTCTACCGGCGCCGACTGTTCGAGCCGGACGGTGCCGCCCGGTTCATGAGCGACCGCCGCTACCCGATAGACATCCACGGCTGCGCGCAGGGAGTGATCACGTTCTCGCTGCAGCAGCGGGAGCACGGGGAGGGCGGCGAGGTCGCCGCCCGGGTGCTGGACTGGACCCTCCGCCACATGTGGGATCCGGACACCGGATGGTTCTACTACCAGAAGCGCAGGGCGTTCCGCACCGCCATCAGGGAGCTCCGCTGGTGCCAGGGCTGGATGTCGTGGGCGCTCGCCTGTCACCTCGAGACCTGCGGAGACCAATCGTGAGAGGATTTCCCGGCCGGGAGCTGTCGCTGGACCCCGGGCGCAGCCGCTTCGAACGCCTGTACGCGCGCATGTTCGGTGCGCCGGCGAACGGCCTGCGGATCCGGCTGCGCCGGGTGCTGCCGGTCACCCAGGGCCGGTTCGACACCATCCTGGACGCCGGCTGCGGCTCCGGCGTGTTCACCTTCGAGCTGGCCAAGCGGCACCCCGACGCGCAGGTGCTCGGCATCGAGCTGGAGCAGGACCTGGTCGACCGCGGGAACGAGATCGCCCGCCGGGCCGGGCTGACCAACTGCCGGTTCGAGCAGGGCGACGTGACGAAGCTCGACTACGACCGGGCGTTCGACCTGGTGGTCAGCGTCGACAACTTCGAGCACGTGGAGGACGACGTCAGCGCGATGCGGGCGCTGCTGGCGGCGCTGCGCCCCGGTGGCCGGCTGGTGGCGCACGTGCCCGGGTACGAGCGGCGCTGGCTGCTGCTCGGCCGCCGGGTCAACTTCGACGTGCCGGGTCACGTCCGGCCCGGCTACCGGGCCGAGGAGCTGGTCGGCAAGCTCCGCGAGGCCGGTTTCGAGGTGGCCGGGCACCAGTACACCTACGGTCCACTGGAGACGCTCACGAACAACATCTCCTACCTCATCTCCGGTGCCGACCAGCGGAACAAGGCGCTGTACGCGGCGGCGTTCCCGGCCCTGCTCGGGTTGTCCTACTTCGGCCAGTTCTCCCGGCCGAGCTGGGGAGCCGGCGTGCTGGCCGCGGCGCGGCGCCCGGCCGACACCGCGCCGGCCGAGGCCGACTAGGCCCCAGCCCGATGCGGATCCTCATCGACATCCTGCACCCGGCGCACGTCCACTTCTTCCGCAACTTCCACGACGAGATGGCCGGCCGCGGGCACGAGCTGTGCATCACCGCCCGGGACAAGGACCGGTCGGTCGACCTGCTGCGCGAGTACGGCCTGCCGTACCAGCAGATCTCCGCGCAGCAGCAGGGCGGCGGGCTGGCCGTCGAGATGGTGCGGCGCACCGGCCGGCTGCTCGGGGTGATGCGCACGTTCCGGCCGGACGTGCTGACCGGCATCATGGGACCGTCCATCGCGGTGGCCGGCCGGATCCGGCGGGTGCCGGCGGTGGTGTTCTACGACACCGAGTTCGCCGTGCAGACCAACCGGTTCGTCTACCCGCTGGCGCACAGCGTCTGCACACCGGACTGCTACCAGGGTCGGGTCCGCGGCCGGCACGTGCCGTACGCCGGCTACCACGAGCTGGCCTACCTGCACCCGAACCGGTTCCGGCCGGACCCGGACCGGCTGGCCGCCTTCGGGGTCAGCCCGGACGAGCCGTACGCGGTGGTCCGCTTCGTCTCCTGGCAGGCGGTGCACGACCGGCGCGAGCGCGGCCTGACCGGCGCGCAGAAGCGCAACCTGATCGAGGTGCTGCGGGCCAGGGGCTGGCGGGTGCTGATCTCGTCCGAGGCGCCGCTGCCGCCGGACCTGGCCGAGTTCCAGCTGGCCGGCCCGGTCGAGCAGATCCACCACCTGCTCGCCTACGCTCAGCTGATCGTCGGGGAGTCTGCGACGATGTCCTCGGAGGCGGCGGTCCTCGGGGTGCCCGCGGTGTTCATCGCCACCACCGGCAGGGGCTACACCGACGACGAGGAGAAGCGGTACGGGCTGGTGCGGCACTTCACCGAGGACCAGTACGAGCAGGCGGTCGCGGCGATCGAGAAGCTCTGCTCGGACTCGCCCCGCGAGCTGGGCCAGGTGGCCCGGGAGCGGCTGCTGGCCGAGAAGATCGACGTGACCGGGTGGATGGTCGACTACTTCGAGTCGACGTTCTCGAGGGCAAGGTAGCCATGTGCGGGATAGCCGGCACCGCCGGGTTCGGCGACGAGGCGCTGCTGCGGGCGATGACCGACTCGCTCGCCCACCGGGGCCCGGACGGCGAGGCGTTCTTCGCCGACGAGGGCGTCTACCTGGGCAACCGGCGGCTGGCCATCCTGGACGTCCCCGGCGGCTCCCAGCCGATGTGGAACGAGGACGGCTCGGTCGTGGTCGTCTACAACGGAGAGACGTACAACTACCCGCAGCTGCGTGAGCACGTGCTGGCCCGCGGGCACGTGCTGAAGACCACCTGCGACACCGAGCTGCTGCCGCACCTCTACGAGGACGAGGGGATCGGCTTCGTCTCCCGGCTGAACGGCATCTTCGCGTTCGCGCTGTACGACCGGAACGCCCGCAAGCTGTTCCTGGTCCGGGACCCGCTCGGGGTCAAGCCGCTGGTGTACGCGGTCCGGGACCGGCGGCTGGCGTTCGGGTCGGAGGCGAAGGCGGTGCTGGCCAGCGGGCTGGTGCGGGCCGAGCTGGACGAGGCCAGCCTGCACCTGTCCATGAACGTGCGGTACGTGCCCGGCGACCGCACGTTCTTCCGGGGCATCCGGCGGCTGCCGGCCGGGCACGTCCTGGAGTTCGGCGCCGGCGGCCCGCGGCAGTTCGGGTACGCCAGCATGGACTGGACTCCGGACGAGACACTCTCCCGGGCGGACTGGATGGAGGGCATCCGGCACCACTACCAGGCGGCGGTCACCCGGCAGCTCCTGTCCGACGTGCCGGTCGGCGTCTCGCTGTCGGGCGGCATCGACTCGAGCTCCATCGTGGCGATGCTCCGGCGCGCCGACACCGGCCCGATCAAGACGTTCAGCCTCGGCTTCGACGAGCCGACGGACGAGCTGGACGACGCCCGGTTCGTGGCCAGGACGTACCAGACCGATCACCACGAGATCGTGCTGCGCGAGCCGGCGCTGGGCTACCTCCGCGACGCGATCGGGCACACCGAGGAGCCGAAGGTCAACTCGCTCCAGCTGTACCTGCTGCACCGGTTCATCGGTGAGCACGTGACGGTGGCGCTGTCCGGGCTGGGCGGCGACGAGCTGTTCGCCGGCTACGACTTCTACGGCTACCTCGCCAGGTCCCGGTGGCTGCGCTCCCGGACGGCCGGTGCAACCAGGGCGCTGGCCCCGGCGCTGGACTGGACCGCGCGGCGGACGGCCGCGCTGGGCCGCCCGCAGCTGGACCTGGCCACCCGCAAGCTGGAATGGCTGGCGTCGGCCGGCGACGCCGCCCGGCACTACCTGCTGCTGCGCAACGGCTGGGACTTCAACTCCGGGCTGCTGCGCCGGGTCTACACGCCGGAGTTCGCCGACCGGCTGGAGACGTCCACTCGGGACAGCTACGACGGCTACTTCCCGGGCGACCGGCCGGTCGAGGCCGAGGCGCTGCAGGCGGAGTTCGGCACCAAGATGGTCTGCGACCTGCTGCACAACGAGGACACCATGTCGATGGCCCACTCGGTGGAGTCCCGGGTGCCGCTGCTCGACCTGGAGCTGGTCCGGTTCGCCGCCCGCATCCCCGACCCGATCCGGTTCGGCAGCGGGCCGAAGGGCCTGCTGAGGGAGGCGCTGCGGGGCGGCGTGCTGCCCGACCGGGTGCTGGACAAGAAGAAGTGGGGCTTCACGTTCGACCCGGTCGAGCAGTACAAGAAGGATCTCGGCGGGATGGCCCGGGAGCTGCTGACGCCGCAGCGGCTGCGGGCATCCGGGATCTTCAACCCGGCCTTCGTCCGCAGCGTGGTCGAGGCCCGGCCGCACCAGCGGCTGCGCTGGCACTACTTCATGCTCTGGCAGATGATCGGAGTCGAGCTGTGGCGGGAGATCTTCACCCCGGAGGTCGGGGGCCGGCCGGAGCCGGCGGCCCGGCAGGCCATCCACTCGGCCCAGTCGGCCGCCCAGTCGGCGGCCCAGTCGGCCGGCACGGAAGGATCGTAGGACGATGAAGCCGCAGCCCGACGCGACCGTTCAGACGGTCAAGGACTTCTGGCAGTCGCACGTCAACAACGAGTACTACACGGACGCCAGCCGGGCCTCGGACAGCTACTTCCAGGAGATCGAGGACCGCCGGTACGGCTACCACTACCACCTGCGCGAGCTGTTCTCCCGGCTGGCCGGAAGCCGTGGCACGCTGCTCGAGGTCGGCTGCGGCATCGGGGTGGACAGCATCCAGCTGGCGAAGTGCGGCTTCGACGTGACCGCCGTCGACCTCACCGAGAACGCGCTCGCGGTGGCGAAGGAGTTCGCCGCGCAGCGCGGGGTGCGCATCGACTTCCGGCTCGGCAACGCGGAGGGCCTCGACTTCCCGGACGGCAGCTTCGACGTGGTGTACTCCTTCGGCGTGCTGCACCACACCCCGGACATCGAGCGGTCGGTGGCCGAGGTGCGCCGGGTGCTCGAGCCGGGCGGCACCGCGTACGTGATGCTGTACCACCGCGACTCGCTGGTGAACCTGGTGCACAAGCTGCTCCGGCTGCCCTACGAGTCGCCCCGGGACCGCAAGGACCACTGCCCGGTCGTCTACACGTTCAGCCGCCGCGGGGTGCGCCGGCTGTTCCGCGAGTTCTCGGCCGTCTCGGTCCGGGCCGAGTACCCGTTCACGTTCGGGTTCGGTCCACTCGGGACACACACGCCGCTGTGGCTGCGCCGGGTGCTGGGCCGGGCGATCGGCTGGCATCTGATGATCACCGCGGTGCGCTGAGCGATGGAATGGGCATAGACGCCATACTCCTGGTCGGAGGACAGGGGACCCGGCTGCGGCCGCTCACCCTCAGCGCGCCCAAGCCGATGCTGCCCACCGCCGGCGTCCCGTTCCTCACCCACCTGCTGAGCCGGCTCGCCCCGTCCGGGGTCGACCACGTGGTGCTGTCCACCTCCTACCGGGACGAGGTGTTCGCCGACTACTTCGGCGACGGCCGGGCGTACGGGCTGGACCTCGAGTACGTCACCGAAGTCGAGCCGCTGGGCACCGCCGGCGGCATCCGCAACGCGGCTGACCGAGTGCGCTCGGACGACGTGCTGGTCTTCAACAGCGACGTGCTGTCCGGAGTGGACCTCGAGGCTCTGCTCAAGGTGCACCGGGACGGCGCCGCGGATGTCACGCTGCACCTGACCAGGGTGCCGGACGCCCGCGCGTTCGGTTCGGTGCCGACCGACGAGGCCGGCCGGGTGCTGGCGTTCCTGGAGAAGTCGCCGGAGCCGGTAACCGATCAGATCAACGCCGGCTGCTACGTCTTCCGCCGGTCCATCCTGGACACCATCCCGGCCGGCCGGCCGGTCTCGGTGGAGCGGGAGACCTTCCCCGGACTGCTCGCCGCCGGGGCGACCGTTCTCGGTTACGTGGACGCCTCCTACTGGCTGGACATCGGCACGCCGGCGCACTTCGTGCAGGGCTGCCGTGACCTGGTCCGCGGCATCGCGCCGTCGGCCGCCCTGCCCGCGCCGCCCGGCGAGGCGATGCTGTTGCCCGGTGCGACCGTCGCCGAGGACGCGACGGTCTGCGGCGGGACCACGGTCGGCGTCCGATGCCGGGTTGGCGGCGGCGCCCGGCTGGACGGTGCGGTGCTCTTCGACGGCGCCCGGGTCGCCGCCGGCGCCGTGGTGACCCGGTCGGTGCTCGGCCGGGACGCCGTGGTCGGCCCCGGCTGCGTGGTCGAGGACGCCGTGCTCGGCGACGGCGTGGTCCTCGGCAGCCGCAACGAGCTGTGTGCCGGCATCCGGCTCTGGCCCGGCGTCCAGCTCCCCGACGTCGCCGTACGCTTCTCCACGGACGTGTGAACGAACCCCGGGGATGGACGGCGCCATGACCGCAGTCGGCGTGCCGGAGGCAGCCCGGGAGGTGCCCCGAGAGTCGGTGTGGCGGGCCGGCCGGCCGGTGGACATCCGGCGCACCCTCGGCCCGCTGGTGCGCGGATACGGCGACCCGGCGCACCAGGTGGACCGGTCCGGCACGTTCTGGCGGGCGGCGCTGACCCCGCTCGGCCCGGCCACCCTCGCGCTGCGGCTGGCCGGGCCGGGGGAGGTGCACGCGGCCGCCTGGGGCGAGGGTGCGGAATGGGCGCTGGCCGGGGTGCCCGACCTGCTGGGCGACCGGGACGACCCGGCCGGCTTCGTTCCGGGTCATCCGCTGCTGGCCGACGGCGTTCGCCGGCATCCCGGCCTTCGGGTGCCCCGCGCCGGCCTGGTCTTCGACCAGCTGATGCCGGCCGTGCTGGAGCAGAAGGTGACCGGCAAGGAGGCCTGCCGCTGCTGGCGGGAGCTGCTGCGCCGGCACGGCCGCCCGGCGCCCGGCCCGGCCCGGGCCGCGGCCCCCGCCGGGATGCGGGTGCCGCCGTCGCCATCGGCCGTGCTCGCCATCCCGACCTGGGCCTGGCACCGGATCGGCGTCGAGCTGGCCAAGCAGCGCGCGCTGCGCGCGGCTGCGACCGTCGCCGGCCGGCTGGAGGAGTGCCTCGCGCTCCCGCCGGCCGCCGCGCTGGCCCGGCTCCGGCTGGTGCCCGGGGTGGGGCAGTGGACCGCCGCCGAGGTGGCGCAGCGCGCGCTCGGCGACGCGGACGCGGTGTCGGTCGGCGACTACCACATCCCGTCGCTGGTCGGCTGGGCGCTGACCGGCGCGCCGGTGGACGACGACGGCATGCTCGCCCTGCTGCACCGCTACCGCCCGCACCGGCACCGCGTGGTCCGGCTGATCGAGCTGTCCGGCGTCGGCCCGCCGCGGCACGGGCCACGGGCGCCGGCCCGGGACTACCGGTCGATCTGACTCGGCACGCCGTCGATCCGAGCCTCGGTCAGGACTGCGTCCGACAGCGCCGGCCACGCCTGCTTGGCCCACTCGTCGAACTCCCGGTCGGTGAGCACGACGCAGGCCAGCCCGGCGGCCGGGTCGACCCACAGGAACGTGCCGCTGCGGCCGAAGTGACCGTACGTCCCCGGGCTGTTGCCGCCGCCGGTCCAGTGCGGCGCCTTGGCGTCCCGGATCTCGAACCCGAGACCCCAGTCGTTGTGCTGCTGCCGGCCGAACCCGGGCAGCACCCCGGACAGCCCGGGAAACTGCACCGAGGTGGCCGCGGCCAGGGTGTCCTGGTGCACGATCCGGCCGCCGGTCAGCAGCGCCTGGGCGACCACGCCCAGGTCGGCGACCGAGCCGCGGGCCCCGGACGCCGGCGAGCCGTCCAGGGTGGTCGCGGCGAGCCCGAGCGGCTCCGCCACCGCCTGCCGGAAGTAGTCGGCGAAATGCATCCCGGTGGCCCGCTCCACCTCCCGGCCTAGCACGTCGTAGCCGGCGTTGGAGTAGATCCGCCTGGTGCCGGGCTTGGCCACCGACCGCGGCCGCTCCGCCGCCAGCCCCGACGCGTGCGCCAGCAGGTGCCGCACCGTCACCCCGGGATGCGCCTCGACCGGTCCGTCCAGGTCGAGCGCCCCCTCCTCGACCGCCACCAGGCAGGCCAGCGCGGACAGCGGCTTGGTCACCGACGCCAGGGTGAACGGCAACTCGACCGGCCCGACGTGGTCGACCGGCCCCCGCCGGTCGACCACCGCGGCCGCCGCCTGCCGCACCGGCCACGCACCGACCGCTTCGAGCGCCCGCACGCTAGTGGTCCGCCGCCCCGTGCTGCATGGCCGCGCGGGCCAGGTCGGCGTACCGGATCATGTACCGGTCCAGGATCGGGTCGATCTCGGCCGTCGCCTGGCCGACGAAGTAGTCGAACAGCAACCGGTAGACCCGGATGTCCTCGCGGCCGCGAGACACTACGGTGGTGCTCATCAGGTCGATGACCACGACCCGGTCGTCGAACAGGTGGAAGCCGTGTTGCGGCAGGAAGGCGAGGTCCGCGTCTGCCGGCACGATCGTCAGCCGCACGTTCTCCTGGGCGCCCACCCGCCGGATGCTCTCCAGCTGCGCGAGCATCTGCGCAGGACTCCCCACCATCCGGTCCAGGACGCTCTCGGCGAGGACGAAGTCGAACCGCTTGCGCCGGTCGTACAGCACCTCCTGGCGCTGGATCCGGCCGGACACGGCCGCCGGTGCCGCCTGCGGCTGGTGACTGGGCTCGTTCCCACTGAGGACCGTCGCGTACTCGCCGAGCACGGCGCGGGCGTAGTCGGTGGTCTGCAGCAGGCCGGGCAGCACGGCGATCTGGAAGACCGAGATGTGGGTGGCCCGCTCCTCGTCCCGGGCGAAGTTCTGCTGCATCGACGTCAGCCGCTGGGTGGTCAGCCGCAGGTCGGTGAACTGGTCGTGCAGCGAGTTGGCCCGGTCGATCAGGTCGTCGACCACCTCGTCCGGAGCCTCGAGTGCCCGGGCCAGCCGCTCGACATCACCGGCGCCGGGTGCGACCACCCCGGTCTCGATCTTCGAGATCTTCGCCTGGCTCATGCCCGCCCGGCGACCGAGCTCCTGGCCGGTCAGCCCGCGCTGCCGGCGGAGCCGAGCCAACGCGGCGGCCAGCGCGGCCCGTGCGGTGTCTTGGGTCTCGCGCGGCGCGAACCCTACCTGTCCCGGCTGGTCCTCCACGTTGACCACCTCCGCCGGATCCCGCGGTCGCGGGATCCCAGCGCGGTCTGCCGCCGGCCGGCCCTGTTCCGAGCCGCCGGCTTCGTGCTGTGGCGTCTTGCCTATAGTCGCTACTCCAGTCGATTCGACCCGTCGTGCAGCAGACTACGCGGGATCCTGACCAGGATCTCCCCCTCGGGCAGGTCGATGCCCGCCTCCCCGGAATCGACGGCATAGCCCTGGACGATCACGTCCTCCCCGGTCGCGAAAATCGTCGGGCAGCCCCCGCTGCTGCAGGCGATTTGGGCAACCTTGACTAGCTTCACAGAGCCCTCCCCATAGGCCGAGCCGCGATGATCGCGGAAAACTTCGGAATCATGCACCCCGGCTGGCCGGCGCCGCAACAGCGCGCGCCCGCACCGGGCGGTTCGGTCCCGGACAGTAGGGCGCTGTGATACTCCATTCGGGCAAAGGGACTTGACGTAGCGCGGAATATTCCCCGACCATCAAGTCTCAGGGTCCCGGCGAGACCCGCCGGACCCCGCTCCCGGAGAGGGGGCCGCGGTGATGACAGTCGACCCGACTGGTCGAGCCCGGCCGGCGGGCAGCCGCCGCCGGCGCACCCCGCGCCTCCGTGCCCGGTCCGGCCCGCCATCGCCGTCGGCCGTGCCGCCGCCTTTCGTCGCGACACCCGCAGCGAACGCAGGGTCAGGTGAGCAGCATGAGTCGCTTCACCGATGCCGTCCGCGGCATCGCCCACCACATCACGCCGTCCGGTCGAGAGCGCCTGCGCCGAGTGCGCCGGGCTGAGACGGACGCTCTGGTCGCCGCCAGCCGGCTGCACGTCGTCCGGCTGCTTGCCAGCATCGGCGAGTACCACCTCGGCCTGGCCGAGCTGAGCCGGCGGCACGCGGTCAGTGTCCAGCCGCAGCTGGCGCGGTGCGCGCAGGAGATCCTCGACTCGCTCACCAAGGCGATCAAGGTCGAGATCGAGGCGTTCGTGCTGCGCAGCTGGGAGGAGGAGTTATCATGATCATCGTGATGCTGGCGCTGCTGGTGGGGTCGCTGCTCGGCGCGATGCTGGCTCGCCGGTTGTTCTACCGGGCGGCGACCGCGACCAGCCGGCAGGCGCTGGACGAGTTGCAGGGCACGCTGGACGGGCTGGAGAGCGTGTACTCGATCAAGGTGGCCACCTACGAGGCGCAACGCGAGCTGGCCATGCTGTCCGGTCTGCCCGGCCCGCCCGGCGGGGCGCCGGCGCTGACCGCCGGCGCTGACCGCCGGCGCTGACCGCCGGCGCTGACCGCCGGCGCTGACCGCCGGCCCTGACCGCCGCCCCTGACCGCTAGGACAGCCCGAGCCGGCGCCGGGCCCGGGCGACCAGTGCCGGTATGTCGACGCCGGCGTCGGCGGGCAGCTCGGCTGCTGGGAACCAGCGGACATCGGGCTGCTCGGCGGTCGGCGTGGGTCGCCCGCCAATCGCCGCCACGGCCACAAAGCGGATGTCGAAATGCCTGGTCGGCACGCCCAGCGAGCAGGTCACCGGGAGCACGTTGAGGTCCACCGGCGTCGGGTCGAGCTGCAGGCCGGCTATCCCGCTCTCCTCCGCTGCCTCCCGGGCGGCCGCCGCGGCGATGCTGCCGTCGCACTCCTCGAGGTGGCCGCCGAGCTGGATCCAGGCGCCGATGCGCGGATGCAGCGCCAGCAGCACCGCGTCCCGGCTCGGGTCGACGATCATGGCGCTCGCGGTGAGGTGGCCCGGCCGGCAGTCTCGCCACACCGCGTCCGGCCGGGCGGCCAGGAAGCCGAGGAACGCCTCACCCAGCCCGCGCTGGACAGGGTCGGCCTCGGCCTGCTCGCGCACCAGCCGCACCGCGTCCGCATGCAGCGGCCCGGGGTCGGCCGTCCCGGCCAGCGTGCGCTGCCGGCCCAGCTCGACGGCTTCGGCGGTGCCCAGCCGGAACAGGTCCTCCGCGGCCGGCCGGAGCAGCGGCTTCGAACCCCGAGGGTCGTCCACAGGCGACAGTCCACGAACGACGGCGACCGGGACCCCGCCGAGCTTGCCCTTGCTCAGCTCGGCCGCCGCGGCCACCTCGTCGGCGAGCGCGACCTCGGTCATCTCCAGCCGGTTGCCGTGGCTGTCCAGGGCACCCCGCAGGTCGAGCACGGCAGGCATCCCGGCGACGCCGATCGCCACGTCCACCAGGCCGGCCCGCCACGGCCGGCCGAACGTGTCGCTCAGCACGACCGCGACGTCGACGCCGAGCTCGGCCCGCAGCGCGGCCCGCAGCCAGGCGGCCGAGGCGTCCGGGTCGACCGGCAGCAGCGCCAGCTCGCCGGCGGCGACGTTGCTGGCGTCCACCCCGGCCGAGGCCAGCACCAGCCCGTGCCGGGTCTGCACGATCCGGGTCCGGCCCCGGGCGGCCACCACCCGGACCGTCTCCGCGTCGATCGCCGCCTGCCGGGCCGCCTCCCGCCCGGCCGGGTCGGCTGGTACTGCGACCAACCTGCCCTCCGCTTTGGACACGGCCTTGGAGGTGACCACGACGACGTCGCCGTCGTGCAGCCAGGGAGCCGCGGCCGCGAGCAGCCGGGCCAGGTCGTCCCCGGGCCGCAGCTCCGGGATGCCGTGCACCGGCAGGATCTCGACTGGACCCGGGGTCTCAGCCACCGGCGAGCTCCAGCGCGGCCCGGACCATCGCCGCGGTCGCGTCCAGGTCGGACATGAGCAGCGGCACCGCCCGCACCAGCACCCCGGGCACGGTCGCGCCGGCGTCGGCGGTGTCGACCAGCCAGCCGTCCAGGACGCCGCCGTCCGAACGCGCCGCGTACCACCGGCCGACCGCCTCGGCGTTGGTCTGCACGCCGATCGCCGGCAGGCAGGCGTCCGCCATGCCATGCACCGGGGCGCCGCCGATGATGGGGGACAGCCCGACCACCGGCGCCGGTGCGGCGCGGATCGCCTCCCGGATGGTGGGCACTCCGAGGATCGTGCCGACGCTGACCACCGGGTTGCTCGGCGCCAGCAGGATCGCGTCGGCGGCGGCCAGCGCCTCCAGCACCCCCGGCGCCGGCTTCGCGTCCTCGACCCCAGCCTGGACGAACGCCTGCGCCGGCGGGTCGGCCCGGTAGCGCACCCACCACTCCTGGAAGTGGATGGCCTTCCGGCCGTCCGGGAGGTCGACGACCACATGCGTCTCGACCCGGTCGTCGCTCATCGGCAGCAGCGTCACGCCGGGCTGCCAACGCGCGCACAGGGCGGCGGTCACCGCGGACAGCCGGTAGCCGGCGTCCAGCATCCGGGTCCGGACCAGGTGGGTGGCCAGGTCGCGGTCACCCAGCCCGAACCAGGTCGGCTCGGCGCCGTACGCGGCAAGCTCCTCCTTGACCTGCCAGGTCTCGCCGGCTCGGCCCCAGCCGCGGTCGAGGTCGACGCCGCCGCCCAGGGTGTACATGACAGTGTCCAGGTCCGGGCAGATGCGCAGCCCGTGCAACGTCACGTCGTCCCCGGTGTTGATCACCGCGGTCCGCTCGGCCTCCGGCAGCGCGGCCCGCACCCCGAGCAGGAACCGGGACCCGCCCACCCCGCCCGCCAACACCACAACCCGCACCCGCGCATCGTTTCACCGGGCCGCCGCCATCCCGCCGCCGCCCCCTGGCCCCGCCGGGCGGGTGTGCAAGGCTCCGCGCGCCGGCCCCGGTACCCGCCGCGTAGGCTCGCCTGATGGCTGACCCGGTGCCGACCGAGGGCTCCCTCCGCCGGGCGTTGCGACGCGCCCGGGACGGCGCGTCGCTCGACCCGACCGAGGCCGCGGTGCTGATGGCCGCGCGCGGCCCGGCACTGGACGACCTGCTCGTCTCGGCCGGCCGGGTCCGGGACGCCGGGCTACGCGCCGCCGGTCGCCCCGGCGTGGTGACCTACTCGCCGAAGGTGTTCGTCCCGCTCACCCGGCTGTGCCGGGACCGCTGCCACTACTGCACGTTCGCCACCACGCCGGGCCGGGTCGCCGCACCATACCTGGAGCGCGACGAGGTGGTCGACCTCGCCCGCCGGGGCGCCGAGCTGGGCTGCAAGGAGGCCCTGTTCACCCTCGGCGACCGGCCAGAGCTGCGCTGGCCGGCCGCCCGGGACTGGCTCGAGCAGCGCGGCTACACCTCCACTGTGGACTACCTTCGGGCCTGCGCGGTCGCGGTGCTGGAGCAGACCGGGCTGCTGCCGCACCTCAACCCCGGCGTGCTGAGCTGGGCGGAGCTGCAGCGGCTCAAGCCGGTCGCGCCGAGCATGGGGATGATGCTGGAGACCACCGCGACCCGGCTGTGGTCCGAGCCGGGCCGGCCGCACTACGGCTCGCCGGACAAGGAGCCGGCGGTCCGGCTGCGGGTGCTGGAGGACGCCGGCCGGGTGGGCGTCCCGTTCACCACCGGCATCCTGGTCGGCATCGGGGAGACCCGGGTGGAGCGGGCCGAGTCGCTGCTGGCGATCCGGCGGATCGCCCGGGAGTACGGTGCGGTCCAGGAAGTCATCGTGCAGAACTTCCGGGCCAAGCCGGACACCGCGATGCGGAACGAGCCCGACGTGCCGCTGGACGAGTTCGCCACGACCGTGGCGGTGGCCCGACTGCTGCTCGGGCCCGGGACGCGCCTGCAGGCACCGCCGAACCTGGTCGACCTGGCCGAGTGCGCGCTGCTGCTGCGCGCCGGCATCGACGACTGGGGCGGCGTGTCGCCGCTGACCCCGGACCACGTCAACCCGGAGCGGCCATGGCCGGAGGTGGCCAGGCTGGCCGAGCTGAGCGCCACCGAGGGGTACGCGCTGCGCGAGCGGTTGACCGTCTACCCGCCGTACGTGCTGGCCGGCCAGCCCTGGATCGACCCGCGGGTGCTGCCGCACGTGCGCGCGCTGGCCGACCCGGCGACCGGGCTGGCCAGGCCCGGCGCCGTCCCGAGTGGACAGCCGTGGCAGGAGCCGGACGGTGGCTGGGCCTCGGTCGGCCGGGTCGACCTGCACCAGTCGGTCGACACCACCGGCCGCAGCGCCGACCGCCGCGGCGACTTCGACGCCGTCTACGGGGACTGGGCGGCGATCGCCGAGCGGTTGGCGGCCGGCGGCCGCACTGCCGGCCGCACCGCCGGCCTCGACCGGGCGCCGGCCGGCGCCGGTGACTCGGCATCGGACGCCGGGCCGACCGGGCTAGACGCCGGTCCGGTCCGGGCTGCCGCTGGTGGTGCCGTTCCGCCGCGCTTGGACGCCGATCTCAGGTCCGCGCTCCGGCACGCGGAGACCGACCCGGCCGGCATCTCCGACGCCGACGCGCTCGCGCTGTTCGGGGCCGGCGGAGCCGCCCTGGACGCCCTCTGCCGGCTGGCCGACGACGTGCGCCGGGACGCGGTCGGCGACACCGTGACCTACGTGGTGAACCGGAACGTCAACTTCACCAACGTGTGCTACACCGGCTGCCGGTTCTGCGCGTTCGCCCAGCGCGCCTCGGACGCCGACGCCTACACGCTGTCCCTGGCCGAGGTCGGCCAGCGGGCCGCGCAGGCCTGGGAGCTCGGCGCGACCGAGGTCTGCATGCAGGGCGGCATCCATCCGGACCTGCCCGCCGACGCGTACTTCGAGCTCTCCGCCGAGGTCAAGCGCCGGGCGCCGGGGCTGCACCTGCACGCGTTCAGCCCGATGGAGGTCGTCAACGGCGCGGCCCGCACCGGGCTGTCCATCGAGGACTGGCTCGTCCGGGCCCGGGAGTCCGGTGTGGACTCGATCCCGGGCACCGCGGCGGAGATCCTGGACGACGAGGTGCGCTGGGTGCTCACCAAGGGGAAGCTGCCGGCGGCGGCCTGGGTCGAGGTGGTGACCGCGGCGCACCGGCTGGGCATCCCGTCGACGGCCACGATGATGTACGGCCACGTCGACGAGCCCCGGCACTGGATGGCGCACCTGCGGCTGCTGGCCCGGCTCCAGGCCGAGACCGGCGGGTTCACCGAGTTCGTCCCGCTGCCGTTCGTGCATCACAACGCGCCGGTCTACCTGGCTGATGGAGGAGACCATCAGCCGGATGGCCGGCTCGCAGCACGGCTCCCGTCGGTCGGTCGCCGAGCTCGAGGAGATCGCTGCCGGGGTCGGCCGGCCGGTCCGGCAGCGCACGACGACCTACGGCGAGGTCGACCCGGAGCGCCGGGCGGCCGCGCTGCGGGCCGAAGGGCACGGGCTCCTCCCACTGGTCGGCGTCCGCCGCGACTCCGCCGCCTCCTAGGGTGTCTCGTAGATCTTCGGCGGCGCCCACGACGCCCAGACGACGACCGGCCGCGATGTCCACACCCCTACCCGCCCGGCCGTCGCCCGGCGCCGCGACCGGGCCGGCCTGAGCCGAACCGGAACGTTTAGCAGATCTCGGCTTGACTTCCACGCAGCGACACGGGTGTAATTTCACCGATGTCATTAATCCGCGGCAAGGGCGGGGAGCGGCATCGACGGGGACGGGTCGAGGCAGTTGGGAGGTCCCCACCATGAGCGAGCGGGAGAGCGCGCAGCGTGAGCGGGGCGTCGCGTCGGCGACGATACTGACGCGGACGCCGGGCGAGCCGGCGGTGCAGGACGGCGGGGAGGTGCTGCTCGGCCTCTTCGGTCTGGCCGAGGAGCAGACCTGGCAGGAACGCGCGCTGTGCGCGCAGACCGACCCGGAGGCGTTCTTCCCGGAGAAGGGCGGGTCGACCCGGGAGGCCAAGCGGATCTGCTCCACCTGCGAGGTCCGCGCCGAGTGCCTGGAGTACGCGCTGGAGCACGACGAGCGGTTCGGCATCTGGGGCGGGCTGTCCGAGCGGGAGCGCCGCCGGGTCAAGCGCCGCGCCGTGTAGGGGCGACAGGCCCTGGCTCACTCCACCCAGACGAGGTAGATGGGGCAGGGCTCGGCCCGAGGTGGCTCCCTGGTGATCGCCCACCGGTACCAGTCGTGCTCGGAGCAGATGGTCACCGAGACGTCGCCGTTGGTCCGGTCCAGGTAGGGTTCGCTGACCGCGCGCCAGTACGGCACCGGGCCGTCCGGCTGCATCACGATGATCCGCCGGCCGGTGAGGTCGGACACCTCCTGCGCCCGCCGCGGCCGCCGGACCGGCGGCTGGTCCAGCCGTACCACCCGGTCGAAGACCGTCGACCCGGAGTCGGCGAGCGGGCCGGGCGGCGCCTGGGCCGGGCGCACGAGCGGCTCGCCGGCCACCCCGGCCGGTGCGCCCGCGGCCGGCGGCTCCGGCCGGTGCTCCACCCAGACGTGGTCCAGCGGGTACCGGGAGGTCGGCACCGGCTCGCCGCGCAGCCGCGACCGGTACCAGTCGTGCTCGCTCACCACGTCCACGCAGGCGCCGGACTCCCGGTTCCGGTACGGCTGGCTCACCGCCCGCATGTCGTACCGGAACGCGCCCGGCGGCTCGGCGAGGATCACCCGCTGGTCCAGCACTCCGGGCGCGACCGCGGCCGGTACCGGCACCAGCCCCGGCGGCTCCGCGAGGTACCAGTCCGTCACGCCGGAACCCTACGCGACGGGCGGCCGGTCGGAGCCGGTCGTTCTACCCGGTGACGATCCGCCGGATCGCGACGATGTCGTGGTAGCCCTGGGCCGGGAAGAAGTGCACCTGGGCGCCCTCGAACGGGGCCTCGACCACGTACCCGGAGCCGACGTAGATGGCGATGTGACCGGGCCGGGTGGCCGTCCCGTCGGCGCCGACCGAGGCGACCAGGTCGCCGGGCTGGATGTCGGCGGGGCCGACCGCCGCGCCGACCCGACTCTGCTCGGCGGCCGTCCGGGGCAGCGCCACGCCCGCGTGCGCGTAGGCCTGCTGCATCAGCGACGAGCAGTCGCAGCGATGCCCGATCGCCGGGCCGAACGGGTCGGAGCAGTCGCCGCCGAAGTGGTACCAGGAGCCGACCTGGGCCGCCGCCCAGGCCACCGCGGTGTCCACGATCGGGTTGCCGGACGTCTGCACCACGCCCGGCCCGGGCCCCGGCACCGGGCCGATGCCGACCCCGATCAGCCCCGGGGTGGCGGCCCAGCTCGCGGCCAGGGCGAGGATCGTCTGGACGTAGTTCTGCGTCTCCACGAACGGCGGGACCCCGCCGAACGCCAGCACCGCAGCCGGCCCGGCGTTGTATCCGGCCAGCATCAGCGCCGCCGGGTCCCCGGGCACCGCGGCGACCTGGGCGGCGATCCCGCAGTCGTAGCGGGCCGCCGCCGGGACCGCGTCCTCGGGCTCCCACGACGAGGCGACCCCGTTGCCGTTCTCGTCCTTCCCCCACAGCGGCCAGGTGCCGGGCATGAACTGGGCGATGCCCTGCGCGCCGGCCCCGGAGACCGCCCGCGGGTTGAAGTTGGACTCCTGCTTGAGCTGGGCTGCCAGCAGGCTTTCGGTCATCGCCGGGCAGCCCGCGTTGGTGACCGCGTTCCGGATCATCGGGAACAGCTCAGGAGGCACCGGCGCGTCGTCCCGCAGCTGGCCGCCAGTCACTCCACCGGGCGGCACGTCGGCGGAGCTCACGCTGCCGCCGCTGGCGGCGACCGCGATCAGGAACGCCGCGACCAGCAGGAGGACGGCCGGTATCGCGATGGGTGCGCTGATCGCCAGGATGGCCGCCCGCCGTCTCACCGTCCCGCCTCCTCCCGCCGCTACGACGTGACTACGTGCTGGCGAGAAGCTGCGAGACCAGCCAACCGCCGGTGCCACTCCGGCTGGCGACCAGGGTGACCTCGCCGGTCACCGTGCCGCCCGAGGCGCCGGCCGCGTGCGCCGTCACCACCTGGCGGAACACCACCCGGACGTACGCCGTGCTGGCCGTCGGCAGCGGAGCGCCGTCCGGCACCGCCACCCGCTGCACCTGGACGCTGACCGTGGCCTGCGCCTGCTGCCACTGCGCCCACTGGTAGTCGCCGCGTTGGCTCGGCGTGCTGACCAGGGTGAACAGCTGCGGGGTGAGGTAGGGCCGGGCGCGCAGGTAGGAATCGAGGAAGCCGCTGTCCCGGCCCGGCCGCGCGTCGTGCGCGTTCGCGGTCTGCACGTAGCCGGTGGCGACCCTGACCGCGGCGGCGGGGATCGCGACCGCGGGCCGGGCCGACACGGTCGGCCCCGGCGCGGCCCCGGTCGTGCCGGGCAGCCCGGTGGCCGACGGGTGGGCAGGCGAGGTCGGGCCGCCGGTCGGGCCGCCGTACCCACCGCCGGCGTCCTGGGTCGGGCCCAGGCCGCCGGCCAGCCGCCCGGAGGGCGCGGGCGGCGACACGCTGCCGTGCGGAGCCAGCAGCGCCACCACCCCGAGCACCGGCAGCACCAGCACCGCGAGCTGTCGGCGGCGGCTGCGGGCCAGCCAGCGGACGAAGACCGTGAGCAGCCTGGTCAGCGTGACCACGACGAACCCCCGGACCGGGAGCGGTCCCGGGTCGGGTCGAACAACCGGTACAGCTCGTCGTCGTCCAGCTCCGGCCGGACCG
>WNFX01002196.1_pt1 | contig 19820 bp, 19 predicted proteins | sample 5400111 | NCBI WGS metagenome assembly WNFX01 (sample SAMN13153363, study PRJNA577476) | soil metagenome | isolation source: 40 cm soil or saprolite under grassland replicate 1 | place: USA:California | collected 2016-06-15 | reverse complement strand
GCTGAATTTTCTAAGATGAGATCTACCTCTTTTCAAGTTTCTAAGTATATCGTCTATTTCTTCATACCTTAAACCTATTTCAGCTTCTGCTGTTTGTCCCTTCCATAAGCCGGGACTGCTTTTTTTCTCCAATATGTTAGGTGGAATATGCACGTGTCTACCTACTTCCCTAACCTCTGTTTTATACAGGCCACCCATTGGAAGGATGTCCGCAGCACCATCGCCATACTTAGTAAAATATCCTAATTCTAATTCACTTCTATCCGAGGTTCCCATCACAATTAGCTGCCTTATAGCAGCATAATAGTACAGCAAACACATTCTCAGCCGAACCGCAAGATTCCCTTGGGCGAACCTATTTAAAGGGAGTTGTCTCACGAGGTTGTTTTTAGCAACTCCGATTTCGATCAACTTATGGCTTATCTTCAAGTCTTTTGCTAAATCTAAAGCATCCTTTCTTTCACGTGGGTGGGGAATTGTTTTGGAATCGGGCAGAATTAACCCGAGGACTCGAGAAGGCCCTAAAGCATTGACAGCCAACACAGCGGCTACAGAAGAGTCGACTCCCCCACTGAGCCCGATGACAACGCCCTCAGAATTGCGCTCTTTGACCTCACGAAAAATGAAATCGGTAATGATTTTAGAGGCTTTAGATGGCTGCATGGTTTCCACACTATATGAGAATTATTTAATTTTATTGGGTATTTTTCCTTTAGTTTTTTTCTATCTTCTATATTTCTAAAACGTCTCAAAGAAGAAGAAAAAGAAAAAGAAAAAGAACATAAACAAGAGTGAATTCAAACACGCACACATCACGACATTAATTTAAATACGAACTTGTAGAACTACATACAAATGGATACTAGAAATATCGGCTTGAGAAATATTGAGGTTGCTGATACGAAGATCTGTTCCATAGACGGCGAGAACGGCAAACTGATTTATCGTGGCTATGATATTTTAGATTTGGTAAAACATTCCACTTTCGAAGAAACGGCATACCTGCTCTTGTTTGGAGAGCTTCCCAGCACGAAAAACTTGACAGATTTTGCTCGTCGACTGAGGGAAGCTCGTAGTCTACCCGAACCTATTGTCAAAACTCTGATGGTTCGGCCTGTGAGAGCACGTCCGATGGATGTGCTGCAATCATCCATTTCCGAACTTCCTGACTATGATGCAAATATGGAGGATGATTTGAAGGAAGCTAATATCGAAAGAGCTATTGTTCTCATCTCAAAGATTCCGACAATTGTTGCGACGTGGGATCGGATTCGAAAGGGACTGCAGATTGTCGGTCCTAGAGAGGAAGGATCGCACGCGGCGAATTTTCTCTATATGTTGCGTGGTAAAGATGCTAACGAGGAAGAATCGAAGATATTCGACATCTGTCTTATATTGCATGCCGAACATAGTTTCAACGCTTCTACCTTTGCTGCCAGGGAGATAGCCTCCACTAGAGCTCATATGTATGCGTCGATTGGCGGCGCAATTGGTGCTTTGTCTGGTGAACTACATGGTGGCGCTAATATCCAGGTTATGAAAATGCTACTTGAAATAGGAGACCCGAATAAGGCAGAGGAGTGGGTGGAAGATAAATTAGATCGAGGAGGACGAGTCATGGGAATGGGACATGCAGTATACAAAACCACAGACCCTAGAGCGGAAGTCCTTTCAAGTTTGTCTCGAATACTGTCTCGTGAAACGGGTACGAAGTGGTTCGAAATTACAGAACGTGTCGAGAAGGCGACCAAGAAATATATGCTTGAACACCACAAACAGCCGATTTATCCAAATGTCGATCTTTATAGTGCATCTTTATACTATAGCATGGGGATTCCGATGGATCTCAATACTCCAATATTCGCGATTTCAAGAATCTCTGGGTGGTGCTCACATGTTATTGAAGAAAAGTTTGCAGAAGCTGCTCCCAAGCCTGCTCTTTATCGGCCGAAGGCCCTTTATGTCGGAAGATATTGCGGTCCCATGGGATGTGAATACATTCCCATCGATAACCGAGTTAAGGAGATTGATGCTTAACCTAATCCATTACAATAATACCGATAAAAATAATGATACTAATGACTTTTGAATAACGCAAATGATGCTAGTGAACGGTCTCGACAATACTTTTAATTGAACATGACTTTTAAATCAAAACATATTCTAGATCAAGAGATTTGAAAATATCTGTACTGTCCAAAAAAGAGAGTGCCGTCTTAATGGATCTCATACGAGCAAAGTGGCCCAAAGATATTATTCCAAGAATTAAGACTTTCAAGGTATATCAGATCGAAGAAGGCAAATTTTTACTACAGGCTGAGAATTTTTTCGCAATCCAAACGCGGGAGTCAGTAATCCTACCGTTTCTGGGCAAACCAGAACTGCTAGACCATTTTCCTACCGTTTACGTAGATATGGGTGCCATCAAATTTGTTTGCAACGGAGCCAAAGTGATGAGACCCGGGATAACAAGTCTTGGCACTTTCAGAAAAGATGGGATTGTTATTGTCAAAGATCAGACTTACAAGAAAGGGTTGGCTGTAGGCGTAGCTCTTGTAGATAGCGAAATTGCTGCTTCTATGTCAACAGGGTATGTGATTGATAATTTGCATTACATTAGTGATAAATTCTGGGAGGCTTACAAGTCAATTGCACAGTAGATCAGTATTGGATCTTGAAGAAGTTGTGAATAGAATTCGAGACCCTTTTTGAAGCAGTGCCCGTGGTATGACCTCAAGTCGCGTGCGCTCGCCCCATCAAGTCCATACCTGCCTAGAAAAAAACGAATAGAAACATAGTAGTACAGCCGTTTGTTTAGTTACGAGCTCGGCAAAGATATCTTAATTACTGTTTGATCCTATACTAATAAACTGTTTCTCATCTTGGATTTCAAGTAGGCAACAGGAAGATTTGTTATCCGTTTTTTCATGAGAATTTTAATATCTTCTGTGGAATCAAGATCTATCATAATCCTTTGTGATAAAAAAACCTTGATGGGAATTCCGAATTGTGTAGCTGCTCTTATATGCGCATTAAAGCTATCTTCGTCATAATGCGTCTTCAGTAATCCCGACGGCTTTCGTAGTAGAGCATTGGATCCGTCAAACCGGATAGAAGGACAAATAACGAGACAACGCTCTGGAGATTCTGCTCGCCTGCACAGCATATTGACATCGGCAGCTGTTAATAGTGGGAGATCCTGAGGAATTACTACAGTAGCGTGCGCTCCGTTTTCGGAACTATAGTCATCCGCTAGGGCAATTGCAGCATTCACCCCGTGATCTTTAACCTCTTTCAAAAATTTTACATCATTTTTCCTAGCGATCTCCATTGCCTCCTCATCACTTGAAACTACGACTATTTCTGATATTGCAGATGACTTTTTAAGTATGCTTATTGTGTTGATAAGTAACAACTCTGACAATTTTATTCGTTCATCGATACTTAGTATTGCTCCCAGTCTTGATTTACTACTTTCGAACTTCTTCACCGGTACGAGAGCAAATATCCTCATAATTAGGCAGCATCCACTTGTGTGAGAAGATAAGACGCGAGCTTGTTTTCATCATGTGAAGTTTTCATCAGTATGTCTGTTTCGTAAACCTTCATTCCAATTCCTTTTATCCTTCTAGCTGAATCTCGATCATCTTTAGAAATAACAAATTTGGTTACGAATTCAGAATAATGTTCTGCTACCCCAAAAGGAGACGTAGGTAACTTCATCGCCTGCATGTACTTTACGGCGGGTCCGCTTATTGCCACGTTCCCAATTAGCGGTGAGACCGCAACAATTTTTTTTCTCTGTGCGACAAGCGCTTTTTTGAATCCTCTGATGGCAAGAATCGGTCCTATGCTCGATATAGGATTTGCCGGCGCAATAACAATTAACTTGGATTTTCTTATAGCCTGGATCACTTTTGGGTTAATTCTCGCCCTCTCTGCGCCTTCATACCTGATACTTATAACTGGTGGTTCAGCCCAGTGTTTTACCCAGAATTCTTGGATGTGCATCTCGCCAATGTCAGTCAGTACTTTCGTCTCAACCGGATCATCTGTTACTGGAATAATTCTTGATGAGACAGCATACTTGTCTCTCATCCATTCTGTAACATAAGATAGACTTTTTCCGCTCTTCAGCATGCTTGTACGCAAGATATGTGTGGCAAGATCCCTGTCTCCTAGTTTAAACCAAGTTGGCTGGTCGAGCATCTCCATTTGACGAAGACATTCATATGAATCATTTTTTATGCCCCAACCTTGTCTAGGATCAAGTATGTCTGCTAATCCATAAATCACCGTGTCAATATCCGGACAAATATAAAGGCCGTAAAGCCAAATATTGTCGGCCACATTTGAAACTACTGTTATATCGGTGTGGCGCGACGCCAGGCCACGAATTAACTTGATGGAACCAGTTCCCCCGGCGAGAACGGTGATCATGGCTGTCCTGCTATGACTTAGCGCATAATGTATAATTTTCGGATACAGTGTGGAAAACTGAGGATTATATGGAAGCTGACATTTGCGTATTATGCTAAACCCACGATATCATGCAGATTGGCAACCAAAAATAAACGGGAAGCCAAACAGAACGGGCAATCAATAAAGATTATAAACAGGACACCATGAGACATCTTGTGTGAATCTTAGTGCAGTTCTGCTAGCCTGCATTATTTCAACAATTTTAATTACTGGTTTTATGACTCATGCATCCGCTGTGCAATTCACAGCTTTTCTTCCGCCTCAGACCAATAGCGCGCAACCAGATCTTACGGCAGTAAGATTCCTTACATTTAATTACGATCCGGGGAGTGCATTAGCTCAACAATTTAACGGCAAAGCAGAGCATGTTAGATTTACGGTCAATGGAACGGGTGGGGGAATGAGTCAGTTGATATCAACATTCAACCAAGATATCGCAAGTGAGAAACAGAGTCCGGTTCGTTTCAATAATGCAACATTACAATATACAGGAGATCTTATAGGCGAGCCTAATCAACTTCTGGTCTCGTACAAGGTAGATCTTAAGCCATTTATTTCCAACTATGTTCTACAACAGAATGGACCACAAGGAGCAGTCATAGATTTAGATTGGAGGAGTGTAGTAGTTAACCAACCCCTAATAGTCGATACGCCGAAATATGGGAAAATCGATGTCAACTTTCCAATCGGGTTGTTTCAGGTTACACATCCGCAATTGGCGCAACAGCTGTTGAATTCGCCGGCGGCGGCTATCATGCAAGATCCATTATTTAACCTCCAACCAGTGGGACAATCTCTGGATAGCTGGCACTTTCTTTTTGACCCTACAGGAAGCGTCGCAGGTTCCGCTGGTCTATTCAATGCACCGGCCGGGTCCAGGGCTGTTTCAGTATACGCTCTTGGTGAAAGTAGTCTTAGGGAGGGCACCTTTACCGAACTAGTTAGGGATGCAACTGCAACGATAAATGGCCAAACCGTCGGCGTTCATGCATCGACTCCTCCTGTAAGTGCGCAGATTCAGATTCCCGGATTTTCCAAGACACAAAAAACAGGCAACAGCGAGGTTGCATTTGTTACCACACAAGCACCCCAAGGAACAGTTACCGCTACAGGAGGCTTTCCAATCCAGGTTTTGCTTGTTTTCGGCGGTATGATGGGAGCAGTTGCCGTCTTTGTGCTTATTAAGACAAGAAAGTAGTACCATTATAGATTCGCTATTATGAAGTAATTATCGCTACATTATTTTTTTGTGTGCAGGTGTCTTACCAAAGCACCAATGGGCCATTATAGTATCGCACCCGCATCTCCTACCCTCAATCTTTCACCACGGTTTTAGTACAGTGGAATACACAAAACCAAGTGGTTCGTCAAGCCCAACTGTGTCGCATTTCGTATTCAAGATGTAAAATATTAAAGCGCCGCTTACTTCCGTGAGTATTGAACCATCCATCATGTTTTATGACTGTGTGCTAGTAGTAACCCTCCTTCTGTTTTATGCGGGATTCCGCTGAGCGGCCAACCCGAGCAGATGCAGGATCTTTATGCTCTGTTTGGCCTTGCTCCGCTCGGGTCGGCATTTTCATTCCAGCTCTATGAGCCTCAGGCTATTCACCATCATCACTACCCATAGCTGGATATCTTTTCTGTCCCGGTGCCAGCTGTCTCCAGCTAATTATCGCTAATTCGAGCGCCTGCAATGAGGGAGGAGTTTCCTCTCTTTCGAGTAACCCGCACGCTAGCTCACATCTCCTCCTAAACATTCTGAGTATATTAAGTTAGATGAGGAAAGTATCCTCTCTCAAGATCAAGAATTTCTGTGGTGTTGACGGAGTCGGCATAATCGCTTAAAATCTCCGAGTTCAATTCGAAAAACGTATGACCCCATTTGAATTTGTCCAATATGTTTTCTGACATTTGTCTCCATCCTAAGATGTAAAGGGATGCTGCCAACGCTTCTGCGCTAGTTAACTTCGATAATTTACAATAATTGACGGGATTTCCTGCCAACAAAGCGGGCAACCGTCTGCAGAGACCGTTCTTTAGCGCTTTTCCTTTTAGTAATGTATCTATTGCCTTTTCCCAAGAGCAGTCAATCGCGCAAACTGATTTGAAGAGGCTTCTGTCCTGGTTTGATAGAACGATCTTACAAAAAGGATCTAAAACTAATGTGTAAGGTCGGATGAATCTAATAGATTCCGCCAAACCGAACTTAACTAATTTCGCAGCAGTGCATTTAGCCGGATCATCCTGTTTGTACATTAGCACTTGCGCTCGCATGATACGTCCTCACTTTCCCGTGATTTAATGTGTGCGGAGAAAATAATATTACTGAATTTGCTACAAGCATCCTAGGCTTATCTTGAACCAAAAGAAAGTGAAATGTAGGGTTTTTTATCTTTTTTTTAATGGTCAATTAAAGTTGCCCGGCAAGAGAACTAAATTGTTTAGGTTTACATCTAGGAATTGGCTTTCTATCGGGATCCGTAAATTATACTTGATATTGGCATCATGAGGCTTACCGAATCAAAATACGATTCTACGTCCATTTCGATCACATTTCCCTGATCTATGTCTATGATGTAGATCATGTGTATTCTTCCATTTATGATTTCCTCCTCGGTGACGGGGGGGTTGCGGTAGTACTTATCGCAGACATGTTTAAGCTTGGCTATTTCCTCATTTCTTCTATCGCGCGGCGGTCGCCTGTACATCTCAGGTATGGGAAGAATACTTACAGGTGTGGTTGCAAGAACAAACTGATTTGCGAAACTGCTATATCTAGCTATTTTGCTCGCGACTCTGGCATAATAGTATGATAGCGGGTCTAGAGCATGATCTGGAGGAACAAATCCAGTTTCAATTTCCACTACCGTCTCTCCGTTTCCTTTACTCCCATGAAGATCACATACAAGGATGTTAGTAAGTCGCCTTTCAACATCGACTACATAACCGTAGCGAATGAGGTGTTTTGCACAGACAAGCTCCATTACAGAATGGTTTATCTTTACCAAGTTTTTTTTGTACAATTCGATCAACCTATATTTCACGAAATTCATTCGCTGTACCAGTTCTTCTCGTTCGCCAGATGCCATTTTAGCTGAAAGGCTATCCACATCTGCCGTGAAACGGTCTATATCCAAATATCAATATATCATGTGATCATCCTTTAATTAAGCTGTACCTTTTTATAGAAAAATTAAAAATCTACCAAAAACTGTTGATATTTTGATATGCCGTCAATAAAAAAAATTACAGTCCTCGGTTCAGGGATCATGGGTCACGGGATAGCGCAAGTTTCTGCAATGGCAGGCTACAATGTTACTTTACGTGATATAGAATCCTCTTTGTTGGATAAAGCATTGGAGAAGGTAAAATGGTCTCTAAGCAAACTCGTAGAAAAACAAAAGATCACTCATATAGAAGCCGAGAGGATATTCAATAGAATTACGCCGGAAGTAAACCTGGAACGGTCGTTGAAAGATACTGATTTACTCATAGAAGCGGTACCTGAAGATCTCGGTCTTAAAAAGAAAGTATATACAGATGTGGATAAGTTTGCGGAAGAAAAAACGGTCTATGCCTCTAACACAAGCACATTGCCAATAACTGAAATGGCTGTACTAACAGGGCGACCTGAAAGATTCATAGGATTGCACTTTTTTAATCCACCTCAATTGATGCGACTTGTGGAGGTCATTCCAGGACGAAGTACTAATCAGGATACCATAGATACGGCCTTGGATTTTGTAATGCGAGTTGGTAAGGAACCTGTACTGTGTCGCAAAGACGTTGCCGGCTTTATTGTAAATCGAATCTTTATTCCGTTGGTACATGAAGCTGCATACTGTTTAGATAGGGACGGAGTCTCGATGACCCAAATAGATTCAGCAGTCAAATACAAGATGGGTTTCCCTATGGGTATTTTTGAGCTCGCCGATTATACTGGACTTGACGTAATATTCAAGGCCACATCAGAGATGTATTCTAGAGACAAAAGGATAGTGAACCCGCATCCGAAAATAAAAGAATTGGTTGATGCCCAAAATTTTGGGCAGAAAACAGGCAAGGGCTTTTATGAATACAGTGGAAGTACTTATGAACGTGTAAGCTTAACACCCGAAGAGTCAGCAAAGTATAATCCAATTGGTTTGGTGGCTATTTCTGCTAATAACGCAGGTTGGCTAATTTCAAACAGTGTATGTACTAAAGAAGACGTCGACAAGGCGCTCAGACTTGGCATGGGACTTAAAACAGATCTATTTAGCACAGTGGAGACGTTTGGTGTACGAAATGTTGTGGAGAAACTGCGAGAGATGGCTGCGAAGTATGGCTCGCGCTATGAGCCTGATGTCTATTTGCAAAGCTACAAAAGCAAATGAACTTCACCTGTTAGCAGAAAATATTTGCACCGCGGAACGAGCGTCCTTAGCTACCAGTATAGGCACACGATTCCGCTCATCTAAATATTTTCCAGCGTACGTATCCGCCACCCCGCCGCTGCCTGCTATTACAACTATAGACTTCTTTATCATATATCCTGCCGCCATCTCTATCAAAGTTCCGACGCCGCCCCCGATGGCAATAATTCCATCCGCAGAACTAGCTATCATGAAATCTCTGGCAAATCCAATTCCTGTACAAATGACGACATCGCAAAATCCATTCGCGAAAGAAAATTCATCTTGTGGTATTATACCAATGGTGAAACCGTTGTTTTCTTTCGATCCCTTGCACGCGGATTCCATAACTCCTCCCAGCCCACCACAAACCAAAACTGCCCCAGCGCGCGCTACTTCTTTTCCTACCTCATATGCAAGAATTCTCGCCTGTTCAGTACATTTGTCTTTATTATATCCAACCACAGCGATCTGAATCTTACGCACATTATTCGAGTATTTCTGTTTGTCTTATACTTTATGATGAAAGTTTTAAAAAAGAAGGAACACAATGTAGATCAATTGAAATTCCTAAACCGAGTGCATGCAGGCAACATACTGGCCGAAAGATTGAGTACTAGTCCTTCACTCAGTTCTCGGGATCGGAGCCAAACAATAGTATTGGGTATACCTCGTGGAGGAGTAATTATAGCGAATATAGTAGCGAGAAAACTTTCCTCTGATTTTGACATTGCAATAGGGAGAAAACTCGGAGCTCCAGATAACTCAGAACTCGCGATCGGAGCTATTATGGAGGACGGCACGACGTATATGAACGAGTATCTTATCAAAGCGTTGAAATTATCGGAAGATTATCTCGAACGCGAGAAGGCAAAGCAGCTAGCAGAAATAAAACATCGCAGAGCACTCTACCCAAAGAACCGTGAATACAGACTTAGAAATAGAATCGTAATCTTAACAGATGATGGCATAGCGACCGGCGCTACAATTATTGCTGCTGCTCGCTGGATAAGAAAACATAGTCCCAATTATTTGATGATTGCTGTGCCGGTGGCCGCTCCGCAGACTGTGGGGATACTGCGGCAAGAGGCTGATGCTGTAGATGTGATCCTTAGCCCTGAGGCCCTTAACTCCGTTGGACAATTCTACGAAAATTTTGAACCAGTTACCGATGATCAAGTTAGAGAGATTCTGATGGGTCGAGACAACTTTTAGATCTCTTCGTTAGTAGCAAATGACAGAATAAAAGTAGTCGTTATTCAAGCTACGATTAGACGACACTGTTAGATCGTAGATTTGGAAAAGTACGTCGTACATGAATTGTTCCAACAAGTATTACTAGTACTATAGTCAATGACCGCTGGCAGCTTCAAATTTCACTTTCGCAGATAAACCCATAATATTCGGGATCATTAAGGTTAAAGTATAGGGCAGCATGTTTGGAGCATATGCATTATCATGTTAAGGATATTTCTCTGGCCGTTGACGGAAAGAAGAAAATTGATTGGGCTGAAGCTCACATGCCCGTACTTGTCGCGTTAAAACATAAATACCAGAGCGAAAAGCCGCTTGAGGGTATCAGGATCGCAGGCTGTTTGCACGTAACAAAAGAGACAGGCGTGCTAGTAAGAGTACTACAGTCAGTTGGTGCGGAGCTCGCTTGGTGTGGATGTAATCCGCTCAGCACCCAAGACGATGTGGCTGCTTCACTGGCTAGTGATGAACACGTATCAGTGTTTGCAAGAAGGGGGATCTCGACAAAGGAGTACTACGACGACATCCATTCTGTGATTGGTATTGGGCCAAATATCACAATTGATGATGGCGCCGACCTAACTGTCGAGATGCACAAAAATATGAACGGATCCAAGTCCGTTATTTACGGTGGCACAGAAGAAACAACCACAGGCGTGGTCAGACTACGTGCATTACAAAATGCAGGCAAACTGAAGTATCCGATCATGGCAGTAAATGACGCCGAGACCAAACACGATTTTGACAACGTATATGGTACTGGCCAATCAGCGCTAGATGGAATTATCCGTGCAACGAATATTCTGTTCGCAGGAAAGAATGTAGTAGTCGCAGGCTACGGACATGTAGGCAAAGGGATAGCAAAACGAGCGGCGGGAATGGGAGGTAACGTTATTGTAACAGAAGTAGATCCGATAGCGGCATTAAAGGCGAAGTTGGATGGCTTCTCTGTTGCGCAAATGATCAGTGCATCAGAGATAGGAGATGTCTTCATAACAACTACGGGTTGTAAGGATGTTATTGCAGGAGAAGATATTTCAAGGATGAAAGATGGTGCAATCCTCGCTAACGCAGGTCACTTCAACGTGGAGATCTCAATCCCGGCCATAGAGGCACAATCTGCGAGCCCGAGACAAATTAACGAGCATACCGTGCAGTATAATTTGAAAAGCGGTAGCAGAATCTATTTGATAGGTGAGGGCCGATTGGTAAACCTGGCAGCGGCCGAAGGTCATCCCTCGGAAGTCATGGATATGAGCTTCGCTAATCAATTTTTATCAGTACTAAAGCTTGCGGAATCCAAAGGCTCATTGAAACCACTGGTATACAGCATAGAGAGGTCCCAAGACAAACAAATTGCGCTTGCTAAATTGGAATCTATGGGAATCCGAATTGACTCCCTAACAGATGAGCAGAGACTATACTTGGAGGGATTCGGTGAAGGGACATAGACCTTAGCATTTTCTCAAATACATATCATTAGACAACGTACTCCGCTAAGTGCAGGTCCAGTCTCAAGATATTAATACCCATAAATTGTTTCATGGTTGATTCCAGAAGTTTCTGGATGGGTGGTCTAGCCTGGTTATGATACCTGTCTCACACACAGGTGATCGAGAGTTCAAATCTCTCCCCATCCATTCTACATAAAAAAAGAATTAGGACAAAATTAGCATTGCAAAAAACGCGACAGAAGTAATCGCAAGAAAAACTTTAGTAATATTCATAGACCTGTTAAGGGCAAATGCATAATCATCGAACTGTCGATTGCCCATTACTTTGATCATCGATACAGATAATAACAACTCAAACCTAGCCGAGGTGGCTTTCTCGATAGACTTTTTTGACAACTGAAGATAGATTTCTGCAATAACATCATGGTTATTTGTTTTGCCGAGGGCATAATATCCTTGCCTGGTTCGCTTTCCAGAAGTAGAATGCGTATCTGAAGTACAGATTTCGAGCGTTTGAATTCCGTTCCGAGACAACTTAGTAATAATATTATCTCGTAGACTATTGTCCATGTTATTCGAATCTGCCCATCCAATGACATATTGCTTGCCATTGACTTCAAAAACAATAGTTGCGAGACCTGACTCTCCTAATTCTTCCATCAGCCCCGTCGCGTTGCAGGAAATATCATCCAAGTTGGCAAATCCTACTTTGAATTCATATCTGGGAGCCTTAATCAATTCTTTCAAGCAGATTTCTCCAGCTGACAGTAAACTCTCGCAATCTGATTTTTTCAGCTCTTCTCCCATAGCGTTATGACTGTCAACCACAAGTATATTCTTCAGGCCGAGATTGAAAGAATATCCTTCTAAGGCTATTCGTATGCTTTCCGGGATATCTTCCATTCCCACAGGTGCCATCGAGAGTATGACTATTGCGGTGTCGCCAAAAATAATTCCAGTTGCTGTGCTTCTTCCGATCTTAGTCTGGAGCGGAAGAGTGCTCGTTTCGCATCTTTCTGAAACCGTTGCTTGAGAAAGTGTTCGGATATAGTTATCGACTTCTGACTTGGAGGGGATATTTCGTGAATGACTAGACACGCTATGAAGAATCAGAGCATTTCTCGAATATTCAGAATATAAAAGATACGGCAAGTTACTACCCCCTATAGGATTGAATGGACCGGGATGCAGGTCTGGAAGAATAATAGCTACTTGAGCACTTTCCAGTTTGAATTTTACGATATATGTAGTGACCTTTTCCTTATGCGCTCGAGATTCGGTAATCTCTTCCATTCTGTCCGAGCTATTCTCTGTCCACGCAGCTAGAAATGCTTGTAAGACCTTAAATGTGCTGTTTACATTTGGACTTCCAGCCTTATCAGCCATCCGAACCCATGCAAGAGCCAGGATTATGAAAATTGAACCATAAGCGATTCCCGTGGTCATAGAGTGATAGAAAGCCAAAGGCACGAAGGCCAAAAATAAAAGGACGGGCTGAATAAAGGCAGAAAGTATAGAACGAGCGATGCCTGCACCGAAGACAGACGCAAAAATCCCGATGCGCAAACCAACTGCTAGCAGCATTCCTTCGACTACATTGCTCGTGGAATTATCTGTCTTTGAAAGTAATGTGTGTAAAACTATTCCGACAATTATCGTTATGGCCCAAAGCAGAGAAGCAAACGCCGAGACATGAAAAACCTTTGTGATTTTATTGAGAGAGGTTCCGCGTAGAGCACAAAAATCCAGAAAGACGGAACCTGTTATTGCAGCTAAGCCGAGAGCGAGATGGAGACCTAACGTTGATACGTCTGTCTTAAAAATATAAGTATAAGCCAAAACGATTAGAACAGCTCCTCCAAGTAGTGATATAAGATAAGAGATCTTATGCGAAGAGGGATTTAATCTAGTAAAAGCCCATCTACTATGGATAACAGAAACGCTATTCGTACCTATACGTCAGCCAACCGGAAAAAGAATCCTTATCAAAATAGAAATGCCGATGAGCCCGCCTGTAATACCGAGAACAATCTCAGGCTTTATCTTAACTCCTTTGGTCTCATCTTCAAAGAACCTCAACAAACCTGCGCTTGAAGCTGGCAGGGGAGCATTCTTTTTCTTGCTCATGTAATTCAGACTCTCGGTAGTCAGGTTTAAATACATTCCGTTTAGATTAATTGGTAAGCTCGTAAATTATTTTTGTCAAAGGGTCCATTGTAAATATCCTCTCCAGTCTCGTCGCAAAAGTTTTGGGTTTCGTCTAATCGTCGTAGTCTTTTTAAAAATAGAAAATTAATTAACCTTGGTATCCTGGGTCTTCAAGAGTGGCTGTTTTCTCCAAAATCCTTAGATAGCTTTCAATAAGATCCGCTTTTATCATCTGCGCCGAAATGTCATTCTCGTCCCTGAGTTGTTGGATTAGAAGAATTATTTTTTCTTGGATTATCGACTTTGCTAGACCTCTATTTGTATTCCTATTCACCTCTTCGTTATTAACAGCTGATTCTGTTCGAGTGGCCTTTCCAACGAGATCCTGAGGATTGCACCCGTTTATGCATATATTTTCATTCTGGAACCTGACTTGTACTCCTGTGCACGAGGGACAAGGATCATTAATAAGCGTGCCCCCTTTCAAAAGCAAAGATGCTGCGTCTTTTAATTTACCTGATTTCTGCTTGTTATTAGGTCGAATAACCATCGGTGTTGGTATACCATGCACTATAGCGCAATATCTTTTTTGCTATAGAAGTTCTTAGTCAACTTGAATTTCTTCAAAGCGTTACAGACAATCTTAATGGACACTTTGATCACAGCTCTCCTGTTGGCAGGTTTCAAATTGTTGTGTAGCATTGATCCCTAGTATCCATTTGCGAATGAGCAACTCCCATTACATTCGCTAGTTTCAAGCTAAAATGAGACCAGGCAAGGCTTAATAAGAAGAATTGGGAAGATAATTTACTAAAAGATGGCGGTTATTTGCAAGAAATGTGGCTTGCCAGATGATCTGTGTGCTTGTGGTGAACTGGATAAGGAAGACACTCGAGTTGTAGTCCGCCTAGAAACTAGGCGATTTTCAAAGACGACCACCATGATCGAAGGAATTGATCCAAAATTGAGTGACATTCAACGGATCATTAAGGAACTAAAGAGCAGATTTGCTTGCGGCGGGACCGCTAAAGAAGGTTTCATCATGCTTCAAGGTGATCATAGGGACGATGTGAAGGGATACTTGGTAAAGCTTGGCTTTAATGAGGCTGCTATAGAAGTGCAATAGCAGCAAGGGGAGCCTCTCGGTTACTTCTTATTTTAGGGCTTAGGAGGACAGCCGTTTCAAAAAGGGTCGAGGTCATCGAGCCTGCTCTTCTTAGCTTTAGCCGAATATTGGACGATCAGAAAGATTGAACGAGAACGAGGAAAAGGACATGGGAAGAAACCACAGATTGACCCCTAGAGTTTAAGGTGCAGCTTTAAACCTTTATAGCGATTCCTGATAGTGACTTCTGTTACGCCAGCTGCCTCGGCCACGTCCTTCTGTGTCTTATTCTCACCGTTCATCACACATGCCACATATAAAGCGGCAGCGGCCAGACCCATTGGATCTTTTCCCGCCGAAATCTTACCTTCTTCGGCTCTCTTCAGAATATCCAGAGCTTTACGTTTTGTCTTTTCTGACAAGCCGGCTTTACTAGCTATTCGTGCTACACACTTCACCGGATCGACTACAGGCATCTTTAGGTCCAGTTCTCTAATAAGCAGCCTGTAACAACGCGCAACATCTTTTTTCTTAATATTACTAGCATTAGCGATATCCTTTAAAGTTCGAGGTGTCTCAGTGTCACGGCATGCAGCATATAGTGCAGCGGCCACTAACGCAGAAATTGAGCGTCCTCTTACAAGTCCCTTCTCAAGAGCTTTCCTATAGACATACGCTGCCTTTTCAATTACGGCATCGCCAACTGCAAGTTTGTCCTTTAATCGGTCCAACTCACTAAATGCCTGCCTAAAATTCCGGTCGACAGGCTCATGCACCTGACTCCTGCTATCCCACGTTCTTAATCTTTCAATCGTACTCTTCATCGATGCTGACAATGGCTTTCCGGAGGCATCTTTGTCGACTGGACCTATGATAGTCGCAAGACCCATATCATGCATGGCAAGCGATGTCGGAATTCCGGCTCGACTCCTGTCTTCGTGTTCCTCCTTAGAGAAGGCGCGCCATTCGGGGCCCATCTCTTCAATCCGCTCAGTAACTACAAACCCACAGTTGCCGCAAAACATTTCTCCACTAGAGTTGTCCGTAACCATCGGACCCTTTCCACAACGTGGACACCGGTCGCTAAATACTGATATATCCTTTACCAAATTTCTTCACCATAAAATTTCTTGACCATAAAAACGGCAGATTTAGGCATCTTATATTTATACTTTTTTCTGTTATTTATGGATTACCATCTAGTTGCCGCAATGGCTCTTTGGATTCAGAGATTTTTAGTAACTGAGCTGTAGATTGATGATATAATTATTTATAGTCAATAAAAAGTGTAAATCCCATAGCCAACAAGCAGGGTTGTGAGCAATAGGGAGATATACAAATCTTAATTAAGGAATAATGCAGCAGAAACACAATGCAAACGGTCGGGAGAATTCCTAGATGGATCATTGAAAAAGATCCGTCCTGGGAGAAATCGGTTCACTCCAACTATGATATACTGGAATGGACTAAGAAAGGAGCTGACCTGCGAGCAACCTGCGGTCCCGCAAGCATGTATTGTGATGTCGTGATGGAGGAAAGAAACCGGCATTTCGATCTATCAGATTCGATTTCGAAATTTAGCAATAGGAGCAGGCTGAGCACATTCGCTTCAGCAGATATAGCAAGATACCTATCAAGTAGGTATCTCAATCCTAAGTTCGATATCAATAGGACCGGGCTCTTCAAATTTCACAAATTTTAAGAGGATTGTCGATGGCATAAAGGCTTAATTTATGCGTACAATACTCTTTCGCAGCATTGCAGTTATCGGTCTGTTATTAGTTGGAGTATGTTTAAATTCAGGGGTGAGAGCACAGCCGCTGACGAAAGGCACATACCTAGACGGGGTGAGATTTATTCAATATTTGGATGATAACGTTGCTTTGCAAGAGATAAAATCAGGTAATTTAGATACCTATTTTTCTAGGATCCCGCTGGAAACGGTTTCTGATGTTAAGGCTGATCCTAATTTGAAAGTATATGACAGAATAGCAGGGTCTTTTGGGCTCTTACTGAACCCAGCTCCTTCAAAAGATAATAATTCAATAAACCCCTTCCAATTCAGACAGGTTCGTTTTGCGATGAATTACCTGGTAGATCGCGAATTTATTGTTGACGAAATATTAAGAGGTTATGGTACATCCCTAGTTGCTCCATTCGGCGTCTATTCTCCTGAATATCTTAATGTCTTAAATACAATAGAATCATTTGGTTTCAGATACAATCCACAGTTCGCGCAAAAATTGATTTCTGATACGCTTACTAAGGCAGGCGCAATAAACCAGGGAGGAAAATGGTTTTTTAAAGGAAATCCCATTAGTGTTAAAATTCTGATCAGGAGTGATGATCCACAGAGACTATCCATGGGAGAGCTCGTGGCTTCAGAGCTACAAAGCGCCGGCTTCAACATTCAAACAGATTTTGGAGACTTGAACAAGGCAAATCCGATCGTATATGGCTCCAATCCTCAAGACTTTCTTTGGCAGGTTTACACGGAAGCCTATGCTGGTACGTCTGCATTCGTAAAATATAATCCGGTGGTTGCCTCTCAAATGTACGCACCATATTACGGGAACATGCCTGGGGGTCAAAATCCTGCATTCTGGAATTATCGAAATGATACACTAAACAAATTAACACAAAGTATAGAATTTTTTAATTTCACATCTGAGGGAGAGAGAAATTCGCTACTCCGAAATGCCACAAGGGCAGGGGTCGAAGAATCTGTCAGAATCTTCGTAGCGCAAAATACTGAGCCGTTTGTTGCATCTTCAGCATTAAAGGGTTTGATTAATGATTTTGGCGCTGGAATCACAAGTAAACTTTCGCTTATGAATGCTAGGACTCCGAAGAGTAGCAATACCCTTGACATTGGTGTCAAACAGATTTACCAGGGGGCCTGGAATAATGTAGAGGGTTGTAAAGATGTGTATTGCACACAGATCTATTCTGCTATATCTGACAGTGCCACCTTTAGAAATCCCTATACAGGGGAAGTGATACCAATGCGAGAACAGTGGGTGGACGTCTCTACGAACGGTCCCTCCGGGAAGCTTAAAGTTCCACCTGATGCCCAGATTTGGAATCCTTTTTCGCAGCATTGGAAATCTGTGGGCCAGAATGCCTCATCAATGAGTAAAGTCACCTACAAAATTCTTTATTCGAATTGGCATAATGGCATTCCTATGGACAAATCGGATTTGCTCTATACACAGTACTTCCTCTTCCAATGGGGGACCAATACTGGAAAAGGCGATCTTACGTATGACCCAGAATTCTCATCTCAAGCACAGGCAGCACTTCCACTGGTCAAAGGCTTGAGATTCATCGCAAATGACGAAGTGGAGTCTTATATCAACATGTGGCACTATGACAAAAAGGAAATCGCTGACTCGGCAACAATTTGGCCAGCTGAGCCATGGGAAATAACCGCAGCAACCGAAAGACTTGTAACTTCAGGTAAGTTTGCTTATTCGACTGGAGAAGCTACAGCGAGAAATGTCGACATGCTATCATTGCTTATTCGAGCACATGCCGAAATGATAAAAGAGGAACTGCAGAAAATGAAGGATGAAGGTTATGTTCCGGCCGCTCTTAAGGGAATTGTAACCGTGGGGAATGCAACGAAGAGATACGATGCCAGCATAAATTGGATCACAAATCACAACAACGCGGTTATCGGAAATGGCCCGTTCTACCTAGATAGCTATAATCCTGCAGGTGGAATAATTACTATAAAGGCATTTAGAGACCCTTCATACCCGTTTCCTGAGGGTTATTGGTCTTCTTTTGAAAATCCGAAACTTGCAACCCTTCAAAGTGTCAAGGCGCCACAGTTCATATCTATTGGGCAACCAACTGTTGTCGTTAGCCTAACTGTGAATGTAGGCGGAAAGCCTAGCAACGATGTAATTGTGAGCTACTTTATTTCAAATAAAGACGACAGGGTGGTTGTTCAAGGAGTAGCTACTGCATCCTCTGCCGTTAATAAATTAGGTACTTACGGTATCATATTACGGGATAACGAGACTTCAAAACTGTCAGTTGGGCCTAACACCTTAAAAATATTTGCAAATAGCCGGGAAGCATTTAGGCCGGATATCTATAGTACTGTATTAATAGAGAATTTCTCTCGTTTCAAAGGATGATAACGCTTGACTAGATTCCATTTTTTCTTAATTAGAAGATCAATAAATATGCTGCTTGTTGTGTTTTCGACTATGGTGCTCACCCTCGTTCTCCTTGGCTCTACAATGGATAAGATACTAATTGATGCAGTCAGGTATGATGAAGTGAATACTGTAAATCAAGGAAAATTTCAGTTTCAAAGTCCAGACCAACGTCAAAAGTATGTTGATACACAATCTCTGCTTCATATCAAGGCTCTTGGTTTGGATAAACCTTGGTATTCTCCACAGCGTTTCGTTAATACTCTACTGAAACTGCTGATGTTGGATTTAGGAAAATCACATTTTTTTACTAGTGCTTCCGGTTCTTCTAGCGTCAAGGACATAATATTAGAAAAACTGCCAAAGACTGTTTTATTGTTTACATCCTCAACTATAATTGTATCTTTGATCGGTGTCTTTACAGGCGCATTTGTTGCGGACAGGTCAGGTTCAATATGGGACAAAATCAATTCATTTTTTGCAGTACTAACTAGTAGTTTTCCCTCGTGGTGGGTTGGAATGATCATGATATTTGCGTTTGCATTTGTTTACCAGATCTTTCCAGCACGCTCTACACCGTTAACGTCTCCGTCAGATCCTTTCTATATTCTGGACTTGCTCTATCATATGACATTACCTCTCATTACCATAGTTTTGGTGAGTTTTAGTGCGTCGGCGTACATCGTCAAATATTTTATAGTTGGCATTTTGCGCGAAGATTTTATCACAGCTCAAACGGCGATCGGACTTCCTAAGAAAAGGATAGTTTATTCACATGCCCTGAAAAATGCTGGTCCACCCATAATAACAG
>WNFX01002194.1_pt1 | contig 19827 bp, 19 predicted proteins | sample 5400111 | NCBI WGS metagenome assembly WNFX01 (sample SAMN13153363, study PRJNA577476) | soil metagenome | isolation source: 40 cm soil or saprolite under grassland replicate 1 | place: USA:California | collected 2016-06-15 | reverse complement strand
CTGCGGGGGACGATGCGCTACATCCGCTTCCTGCTCAATCTCGACCCGGCTCCGTTCACGGCGGAGCAGCTCCTGGCCGCCGCCGAGCAGGACCTTCGGGCCGGCGGCGAGGCGCGCTCCAATCCCCGGCGCGCTTCCGCTTTGGCGCTGCTCAGTCACTTGCTGATGCACCGGTCCGAAACGGCGGAGGCCAAGCTCGCCGCGCTGCGCGCGTACGAGACCGACGAGTACCTGCAAGAGGCGAGCAATGTCATGTATCGGCTCTACTCGGCCTCGCTGGATCTCGACGACGCGGCGGAAGCCTCGAAGTGGTGCCAACAGGGCCAACGCCGTTTCCCGAATGAGTGGGCGTTCACGGAATGCCAAATCTCCCTGTTCGCCCTCCGCGGCTCGAAGCCCGATATCCCCAAACTGTGGCGGTTGGTCGACCAGTACGCCGCGATGTTCCCCGCCAACCTGCAGGACTACCGGCGCCGGCGCGGCCAGATCTTCGTCGCCATGGCGCTCGCGACCGCCGGACGGACCGACAGCGCGCGCGCCGTTGCCCTGCGCGCGCGCGCCGACGCCACGGTCGATCCGTCCCGCGATCTGGTCTATTTGGAAGTCGCGCTCCGCAGCATCCTCGGTGACCGGGATGAAGCGATCCGCCTCCTCACGTTGTACCTGGCCACGAACCCGCAGGAGCGCCCCTCGCTGGCCAACGACCACACCTGGTGGTTCGCCGGGCTCCGCGGCGACCCGCGCTTCCAAGCCCTCGTCCGAACCGGCTCGTAGCCGCCGGTAGTATCAGGCGCTCCCCGAGTCTGTAGCGAACGCCTTACACGCCGCCGCCGATTCGCGGCGGCGTCCTCAAGCGAACTACCTACCGAGCATCGACTTGCCCTGAGTACGCCTGTGGTGCGGCCCTTGCGCAGCACCCCCGTCGTTTGTTGGGGTGCGGCGGGTTTCTCTTCCTAAGGAGCGGCTATGACGCGGTGGGCTTTCGGAGTGGCGCTGACGCTGATCGGTGCCGGTGTGGTGGTGGGATGCGGCGAACGCCAGGCGGCCAGCCCGGCGGGCCCCCCCCCCGTTGCCGACGTGGCGGCGCTGACGGCCGTGCCGCCGTGCGACTTCAACGCGATGAACTCGCTCGTGTCGCATTATTTCTCGTCCGGCCAGGCGAAGACGGCCCGCGACCTGATCACCGCCATGGCGGCGGCTGGGGCCGGGACCGCGACGGCTCGCGATCGCGGCTACGACGTGATGGCCATGATCGCGGCGAACGCGCAGGTGGGGACCGGCGGCAGCGTGCAGGCGGGGTCGGACCTCATCAACGAACTCACCAAGTGCATGTTCACCGATGCGGCGGAGCTCCCGGCGACGTTTCCAGAGGACTACACCGTTCCCCTGACGACTTCTCTGGCGGGCGGGCTGGGCGTTCGCGGCGGCGCGGATGACCCGACGACCGATCCGGTCCTCTCGCGCGATGTCTTCTCTGGTGTCGCGCCGGCGTTCGGCGTGACCTGGGCGGCGACGCTGTCCGGCAACCCGGCGCCCGCACGCTTGCTCGTGTACGGCCACCCCAGCGCGACGGCGCAGCACTACGACTGGAAGGTCCTGCCGCGCAACGCGAGCTTCAGCCCCAACGCCGTCGTCGGCGTGTGCGTCGATGTCAACGCCGCGACGACGTCCATGCTGAATGAAGAGCACATTGGCATCCTGACCTTCGCCGACGCGTACTTCCTGAACCCAACCACCTGCTCGACTTTCTCGGCTCGCAGCACGCCGTGGCAGCGCTTGGCGAGCCTGTTCCTGCCCAAGGCGCTTTCCGCCTCCGTCGTCAACCCCGGCGGCATCGGGGGCTCGACGGGTGGCATCGGCAGCGACTTCGGTCTGCAGAACGTCCCGGCCGTGACGCTGAGCTTCACTGTTCAGCCGCCGGCCACGGTCACCGTGGGTCAGCAGTTCTCGGTACAGGTCCGTGCGACCGACCCGGCGACGGGAACCACCGTGGGCGGTGTGCGGATCTCGATCGTCGCGAACAACAACAACGGCGTTCCGAAGCAGCTGCTGGGCACGACGACACAGGTCACCAGCAACTCCGGTGTGGCGACGTTCTCCGATCTCAGCTTCTCGGACGGCAGCACGGGTGGGTACCGCTTGCTGGTCTCGGGCGGCGTCACGGGACGCGATGCGATCGGCGTGAGTCAGGCGATCTCCGACAAGGTGAACGCCAAGCCGGTGCACTGAACGCACCGCAGCATCGTTGAGTAGCAAACGAAGGGCGGCTCCCCGGAGCCGCCCTTCGTCGCTTACCTTTGTCCCGGTGCGACCCTCTCGATTGGGCATCCTGGGGCTCGGCGCGATCGGCGGCTCCCTCGCGCGCCAGGCGAAGCTGGCGGGCGTGGCCAGCGTCGTCGGTTGGTCGCCCGAGCCCGCGGAACGCGTCGCCGCGGTGCAGCAAGGCGCCCTCGACGACGCGCCGCCACGCGCCGCCGACGTGGCGCGCGGCGCCGATCTGCTGGTGCTCGCCGCGCCACCCGCCGCCAATCTGGCCCAGCTCGAGACCCTCGCTCCGCAACTCCACCCCGGCGCGCTCGTGACCGACGTGGGCTCAGTGAAGCGAGCGATCGTGGCGCTGGCCGAGCGGCTCGGCCTCGGCGTGCGGTTCGCGGGCAGCCATCCCCTCGCCGGGACGCACCGGCGCGGCTTCGAGGCGTCGCGCGCCGATCTGTTCGGGGGCGCCGTCGTGTACGTGACGCCGTGCGTGGGCGGAGAGGGCGCCGCCCGGGAGATCGCGCACTTCTGGGAGACGGTGCTGGGCGCGCATCCGGTGACACTCGATGCCGCGCGCCATGATGCGCAGCTGGCCGCCACGAGTCACGTTCCCCAGGTGGTCGCCTCGTTGCTCGCCCATTTCCTCGCCGGCCAGACCCCGCCCGGCGCCTCGGTCGGTCCCGGCGCACTCGACACCACGCGCCTCGCCGCCGGCGACCCGTGTCTGTGGACCGAGATCCTGCTCATGAATCGCGACGAGGTGCTCCCGGCGCTGCGCGCGCTCGAGGAGCCGCTCGGCGCCGTCGAGCGCGCCCTCGAGGCGGGCGACGGACCGGCGCTCACCGCGTGGCTCACCCGAGCCGCGGATTGGCGACGTCGGGTCGAGCCGTGAGAGTTCACGGCACCGTCCGACCTCCGGGCGACAAGAGCATCTCGCACCGGGCGCTGATGCTCGCAGCCCTCGCGCGCGGTAAGAGCCAGATCGCCGGACTCCTCACTGGCGCGGACGTGAAGAGCAGCGCGCGCGTCTTGCGTCAGCTCGGCGCGGACATCTCGCGGATCCAGGAGTCGGGAGTCAGAGTTTCCGGCTCCCGACTCCTGACTCCCAGCTCCCGTTTGAATTGCGGTAATTCCGGCACGACGGCCCGGCTCCTGCTCGGCATCCTCGCGGGCCAGCGCTTCGCCGCAACGCTGACCGGCGACGCGTCGCTGCGGCGGCGCCCGATGCGCCGCGTCACCGAGCCGCTAAGACAAATGGGAGCCAGGATTCAGGAGCGAGGAGATGGGCTGCCCCTGACGATTCACGGAGGAAGGCTGCGCGGCCTCGTCTACACGAGCCCGGTCGCGAGTGCGCAGGTGAAGAGCGCGCTGCTGCTCGCGGCACTCACCGGCGGCGTGCCGGTGACGATCCGCGAGCCGTATCGCTCGCGCGATCACACGGAGCGGTTGTTCGCGCACCTCGGCCTGGGGATCCGCGAGCACGACAGCGTCATCAGCTATCAGCCGTCAGCGGTCAGCGTTCCTCCTTTCGAGATGGCGGTCGCCGGCGATACGTCGAGCGCCGCGTTCCTGGTCGCCGTCGCGGTCCTGGCGGAGCAGGGTGAGCTGCTGATCGAAAACGTCGGTGTGAATCCGACCCGGACCGGGTATCTCGTGGTGCTCGAGCGCATGGGCGCGCGCGTCGAGCGCGCGAACTTGCGCGACGGCGGCGGCGAGCCGGTCGCGGATCTGATCGCGCGGCCGGCGCATCTCGCCGCGACCGAAGTCTCCGCCGCGGAGATTCCGACGCTGGTGGACGAGGTTCCGGTCCTCGCGGTACTGGCGAGCCGGGCTCGCGGGGAGACCGTGTTCCGCGAAGTGGGCGAGCTGCGGGTGAAGGAGAGCAACCGGCTCGAGCTGGTGGCGGCGAACCTGCGGGCGATCGGCGTGCGCGCCGAGGCGCGGGGCAACGACCTGCACGTCGAAGGGACGGAGCGGCCGCCGCGCGGCCGGGTCGACACCGCCGCCGATCACCGCCTGGCGATGGCGTTCGCCGTGCTGGGCACCGTGCCGGGCGCGGGCGTGACGCTTTCAGAGAAGCGGTCGGTGGCGATCAGCTATCCCGGGTTCTTCAAGGACCTCGAGCGCATTGGGGCCCGATGATTCGCGTCGTGGCCATCGACGGCCCGGCGGCATCGGGCAAGTCGTCCACCGCGGCACTCGTCGCCCAGCGGCTCGGCTGGGCGCACCTCGATTCGGGAGCGCTGTACCGAGCCTTGACGCTGGCGGCCCTCGATAACCTCGCTCCCCTCGACAACCTCGACAACCTCGACAACCTCGCTCCCCTCGACAACCTCGACAACCTCGACAACCTGGGGGAGAAGGGAGAAGGGAGAAGTACGTCCTGGTCCGGCCAGAAGATTGTCGGCCTCGCCGAGGATCTTCCCGTGCGGCTCGTCCTCGTCGGCGACGTCTTTCGGCCCGAGGTCGCCGGCGTGGACGTCGAGGGGGCGATCCGGAGCGAGCGGGTCACGCGCCACGTCTCGGCCGTCGCAGCGATCCCGGAGGTCCGTACCTGGGTGAACGCCCGTCAGCGGGAGGCGGCTGCGGGCCACGGGACGGGTGTGGTCGTGGATGGGCGGGACATCGGGACCGTCGTGTTCCCGGACGCGCCTCTCAAGATCTTCCTCACCGCGACGCCGGACGCGCGGGCCCGGCGCCGCTTGTCGCAGCGGGGCCGGTCCGCCGGCGACGCTGCAGTGCGGCGCGAGAGCCAGGCGCTGGCCGCGCGCGACGCGGCCGATACCGCCCGGCCCATCGCCCCGCTGAAGCCCGCCGCCGATGCCGTCTTGCTCGATTCCACGGCCCTGACTCTGGAGGAGCAGGTTCGCCAGGTGGTGGAACTGGCGCGGCGCAGGCTCCCCGGCTAGGTTTCGCGGCTTGCCCGGGGCACGGCCCCGGGGTTGTCAACCTCAAACTCACAACCGAACCGGTGTCCCGAATGCTCGTAGAAGCGAACGACGTCGAAGATTCCGAACAAGACCGCCCCGCCAAAAAGACCACTCACTCCGTTCTGCGTGTCCGCGCTGGTCTCGACGAGGAATACTCCCCGGACGAGATCGCGAAGATGACCGAGCTGTACGAAGGCACGCTCTCGAACATCGAAGAAGGCGAAATCGTCAAATCGAAGGTGCTGCGTGTGACCGACACCGCCGTCATTCTCGACGTCGGGTTCAAGTCGGAGGGCGCGGTCTCGATCGACGAGTTCAAGGATCCCAAGAGCCTCAAGGAAGGCGATGAGATCGAGGTCTTCCTCGAGCACCTGGAGGATCAGGAGGGCGCGGTCGTCCTCTCGAAGAAGAAAGCCGACTTCATGCGGGTCTGGGAAAAGATCCGCGAGGCGCATGAGAAGGACGAAGGGGTCACGGGGACGCTGGTCAAGAAGATCAAGGGCGGCGTCGTGGTCGACCTGATGGGCGTCGACGCGTTCCTGCCCGGCAGCCAGATCGCGCTGCGCCGCGTGCCGAACATCGACGAGCTGCTCGGTCAGAGCTTCGAGTTCAAGATCATCAAGCTGAACAAACGGCGCCGCAACATCGTGGTGTCGCGCCGCGTGCTGCTCGAGGCCGAGCGCAAGACCAAGCGCGACGTCCTCATGAAAGAGCTGTCGGTCGGCCAGGTGCGGAAGGGTGTCGTGAAGAACATCACCGACTTCGGCGCCTTCATCGACTTGGGCGGGGTGGACGGCCTGCTGCACATCACCGACATGAGCTACGGCCGCGTCTCGCATCCGTCCGAGATGGTGCAGATCGGCCAGGAGCTCGAGGTGAAAGTCCTCGACATCGACTGGGAGCGCGAGCGCATCTCGCTCGGCCTGAAGCAGCTCCAGACTTACCCGTGGCAGAACGTCGCGGCCAAGTATCCCGTCGGCACGCGCGTCCAGGGGAAAGTCGTCTCGATCACGAACTATGGCGCGTTCGTCGAGCTCGAGCCCGGCATCGAAGGCCTGGTCCATATCTCGGAGATGAGCTGGACCCGCAACGTGCGCCACCCGTCGAAGCTCGTCTCGATCGGCGAGTCGATCGAGGCCGTCGTGCTCAAGGTGGACGAGAGCGAGGAGAAGGTCTCGCTCGGCATGAAACAGACGGAGCAGGATCCGTGGATGGCGCTGCCGCAGAAGTATCCCGTCGGCACGCGCCTGCGCGGCAAAGTCCGCAACCTCACCTCGTTCGGCGCCTTCGTCGAGATCGAGCCGGGGATCGACGGCCTGATCCACATTTCCGACATGTCGTGGACCAAGCGCGTCCAGCATCCGTCCGAAGTCGTCAAGAAGGGCGACGAGGTGGACGTGTTGATCCTGAACGTCGATGCCGAAAACAAGCGCATCTCGCTCGGCCTGAAGCAGGCGCAGGAAGATCCGTGGCTGCGGATCGGTGAGACGTATCCGGTCGGCACGGAGCTGCGCGGCCGCGTCATGCGCCTGATGGACAAGGGCGTGGTCGTCGACCTAGGCAACGACATCGAGGGCTTCATTCCGATGTCGCAGCTCGGCATCCCGGACATCTCGAACCCGGCCGACGCCGTGAAGGAAGGCCAGGCGGTGGAGATGAAGGTGCTCGAGGTGGACCCGATCCATCATCGGATCGTGCTGGCGGCGACGGGCTTCCCGGCGGGCGACATCGTGCCGCCGCCACCGCCCCCGCCGCTACCGCCTGACGAAGCGCCTGCGCCGGACGCCTAGAGGCCGAGACGCCGAGTGAAGGAGGGGGCAGGGTTATCCTGCCCCCTTTTCGCGTCTAGATTCTCGGCATGAGCATGCGAGAAAAGTTGGAGCTCCTCCAGCAGAAGCGCGCCGAGTCCGAGCAGGGCGGCGGCGCCGACCGCATCGCCACGCAGCATCAAAAGGGCAAGATGACGGCGCGCGAGCGCCTTGAGGTGCTGCTCGACCCCGGATCGTTCATCGAGCTCGACCGCTTCGTGACCCACCGCGCCACCGACTTCGGGCTCGCCGACCAGAAGATTCTGGGTGACGGTGTCGTGACCGGGTGGGGGCGCATCGATGGGCGACCCGTTTATGTCTACTCGCAGGACTTCACGGTGTTCGGCGGTTCCCTGTCCGAGGCGCACGCCGAGAAGATCTGCAAGGTGATGGACCTGGCGGTGCAGAACGGCGCACCGGTGGTGGGACTCAACGATTCGGGCGGGGCCCGCATTCAAGAAGGCGTCGTGTCGCTCGGCGGCTACGCCGACATCTTCCTGCGCAACACGCTCGCCTCGGGTGTCGTGCCGCAGATCAGCGCCATCCTCGGCCCCTGCGCCGGCGGCGCGGTGTACAGTCCCGCCATCACCGACTTCGTGTTCATGGTGCGTGGCATCTCGTACATGTTCGTCACCGGTCCGAGCGTCGTGAAGACGGTCACGCACGAGGAAGTCGACTTCGAGCGGCTCGGCGGCGCCGACGTCCACGGCGGCACGTCGGGCGTCGCCCACTTTGTGCATGACTCCGAGCTGGAATCGCTGACGGCGGTCCGCACGCTGCTGTCGTTCCTGCCCTCGAACAATCTCGACAGCCCGCCCGTCCGCCCGTCCGACGATCCGCCGGACCGCCGCGACGAGGAGCTGCTCGACATCGTGCCCGACGAGGCGAGCAAGCCGTACGACATGCACGACGTGATCCGGCGCGTGGTGGACGGCGGCACGTTCTTCGAGGTGCAACGGGACTACGCCGGCAACCTGCTGACCGGCTTCGCCCGGCTCGGCGGCCGATCGGTCGGGATCGTCGCCAACCAGCCGTCGAACCTGGCGGGCGTGCTCGACATCGCCGCGTCGCTCAAGGGAGCGCGCTTCATCCGGTTCTGCGACGCCTTCAACGTCCCGCTCGTGACCTTCGAGGACGTGCCCGGGTTCCTCCCCGGTGTGGCGCAGGAACACGGCGGCATCATCAAGCACGGCGCGAAGCTGCTCTACGCCTACTGCGAAGCCACGGTGCCGAAGCTCACGGTCATCACCCGCAAAGCGTACGGCGGTGCCTACGACGTGATGAACTCGAAGCACGTGCGCGGCGATTACAACGTCGCCTGGCCCACCGCGGAGATCGCGGTCATGGGCCCGAAAGGGGCGGTCGAGATCCTCTATAAGGATGAGGCGACTGAGGAGAAGGCGAACGAGTACCGCGACAAGTTCGCGCATCCCTACCAGGCGGCGGCGCGCGGGTACTTGGACGATATCATCGACCCGCGCGACACGCGGCCGCGGCTGATCGAGGCGCTCACGACGCTCGCGGCGAAGCGCGATCGGAACCCACCGAAGAAGCATGGCAACATTCCTCTTTAGCTTGGGCGTCGCATCGCTGGCACTGCAGGCACCAGCGTTGCCCGCGGATTCGACCGACGGCCGCGCGTGGCTCGAGTTCGGACGCGCCTACGTGCAGCGCGTGGCCGATCACCACGCGCACCGTGCACCCGTGGACACCGCGTGGTCGCGCGCCGCGCTCGACACCGCCGAGCTGGCGTACGCCCGCGCCGCCGGATTTGGGCGCGGCACGCGCACGGCGGACTCGGCACAGGTGTTCCGCGTGTATCTGTGGGGGCAACGGGCCCTGCTCGCGTGGGAGATTGACGGCATCGATGCCGCGACCGCGGTCTGGCAAGGGCTGCCCGAAACCCTGCGGCTGCCGCCCGTCCTCGAGGAGCTGGGAGAGAACCTGCTCCGCGCCTGCCCGCGGCGCGGCATCCTGCTCACCGCCGGTGACCCCGACACGTACGCCGCCTTGTACATGCGCTTCGCCCGCGGGCTGCGACCCGATCTGATGATCCTGCCGCTCGCCGTCTGGACCGGCGACCCGGTGCTGCGCGAGCGCGTGCTGCGCGAGGCGCGGCAGCGTGGTGCGACGCTGCAAGCGTTGGCGCAACGTCGTGGCGGACCGCTGTGCGCCAGCATGGGGTTCGACCGGGCGCCGGAGCTCCGTCCCCGGGTCCGCTGGAACACGCGCCCGCTCGTGTGGGTCGCGGGCACCGAGTCCAAGAGCGACCGGGTGCCCGCGGAGGACTTCGTGTTCGCGGCGCTGAAACTCGCCGTCGATCAGCACGAGACCTGGAGCCCGCCGGCGATCGCGCTGTATCGGCGCGCCGCGGGATTGACGTCGGCGCTGTGCCGGCCGCTCGACACGTTCGGATTGAAGGCGGAGGTCGGGTGCCGGTAGGGGCGCGCAACTGCCGTGCCCCTACGACGCCGATGCCGGTGATCCACGTCCCATGATCAAACGCGTGTTGGTCGCCAACCGGGGCGAGATCGCCCTGCGCATCATTCGCGCCTGCCACGAGGAGGGTCTCGAGGCGGTCGCGGTGTATTCAGAAGCCGACCGGCTGGCTCCGCACGTGCGCGCCGCCAATACCGCCGTGCTCCTGGGCCCCGCGCCGGCGACCGAGTCCTACCTCAACATCCCGAAGTTGATCGCCGCCGCGCGGGACAGCGGCTGCCAAGCGGTGCACCCGGGATACGGGTTCCTGTCCGAGCGGGCCGCCTTCGCCGATGCGTGCACCCAAGCGGATCTCGTCTTCGTCGGCCCGCCGGCGGCGGCGATCCGCGCCATGGGCGACAAGACCGAGGCCCGGCGCCGCATGCAAGCGGCGGGCGTGCCCGTCGTCCCAGGTACCGCGATGACGGTGCGAGATGCTCACGACGCGCGGCGCGAGGCGCAGCGCCTCGGGTATCCTGTGTTGCTGAAAGCGGCCGCGGGGGGCGGCGGCAAGGGGATGCGGCTCGTGAAGGCCGAGGGCGAGGTCGACTCGGCGTTCCAAGGCGCGCGCAGCGAAGCCCAAAAGGCGTTCGGCGACGGCAGCGTGTACCTGGAGAAGTATCTCGAGCGGCCGCGCCACATCGAGATCCAGGTGCTGGCCGACCGTCACGGCCGCGTGGTCGCGCTGGGGGAGCGGGAGTGCAGCATCCAGCGCCGTCACCAGAAGCTGATCGAAGAGGCGCCCTCGCCCGCCGTTTCCCCCGCACTGAGACGCCGTTTGTCCGAGGCCGCTACGGCCGCGGCGGGCGCCGTCGGATACACGGGGGCCGGCACGATCGAGTTCCTGCTCGCGGCGACGGGCGAGTTCTACTTCCTCGAGATGAACACGCGCATTCAGGTCGAGCACCCCGTGACGGAGCTCGTGTACGGCGTGGACCTGGTGCGCGAGCAGCTGCGCATCGCCGCCGGTCAGCCGATGCGGGTCCACGCCGGCCTGCTGCACCCGCGCGGCCACGCGATCGAATGCCGCATCACCGCCGAGGACCCCTTCAACGATTTTCTGCCGGCGACGGGCGTGCTGCAGTACCTGCGCGTGCCGTCCGGGCCGGGGATCCGCTGGGACGGCGGCGTCGAGGCGGGCAACGAGGTGACGCTCTTCTACGATCCGCTGATCGCGAAGCTCGTCGCATGGGGCGAGACCCGCGACATCGCGATCCAACGGATGCGCCGCGCGTTGCGCGAGCTGGTGATCGTCGGCCTGCCGACCGCCCAGCCGTTCCACCTCCGTGTGATGGACGATCCCGAGTTCCGTCGCGGCGAGCTGGACATCACCTACCTGGAGCGGGTGGGCTCGCGCGTACTCGCCGCCCCCCCGCAAGCCGGGCTGGAGCAGGCCGTCGCCGTGACGGCCGCGCTGCTCGCCGACGAGCGCCGCACCGCGACGGGACCGGTTTCACTTTCCAACGTTCCATCTTTCCAACGTTCCAACTGGGAGGATGCGGGGCGGAGGGAAGGTCTCCGTGAATGACCTCGTGACGATCACGGGCATCGCCGCCGGGGGCGACGGCGTGGGCCGGCTCGCCGACGGGCGCGCGGTGTTCGTGCCGCGCACCGCGCCGGGCGATCGCATCAAGATCAAGGACGGCAGCCTCAAGCTGTCGCGCAACTTCGGGCGCGCGGCGGTGGGTGAAGTGGCGGGACCGGGGCCGGGGCGGGTCGTGCCCCCGTGTCCGCATTACACGCACGACCGCTGCGGCGGCTGCCAGCTCCAGCACCTGGAGTACGATGCACAGCTCACCGCGAAACGGGCGATCGTCGGCGACGCGCTGCGCCGCATCGGGAAGCTCGACGTGCCGGATCCCGAAATCGTCGAGGCGGTCGAGGAGTGGCGCTACCGCTCGAAGATCTCGATGGAGGTGAAGGGGGGAACGGCGGGCTTCCACCCACACGACCGGCCCAACTTCATCTTTCCCTTGGCCGACTGCCACATCGCGGACTTCCGGCTGATGGCGCTGTGGCGCGAGGTGCGCGCGCGCCTCCAATTCCTTCCCCCCGGCCTGACCCGACTCACGTTGCGATTAGACCGTGAGGGCCGGCGGCACGTGATGGCGGAAGCGGCGGGAGAGCCGTGGCTCGACGCCGAGCGGCTGCGGCGGGCGCTTCCGGACGGCGATGAGGTGATCTGCTGGTGGCGCCCCGTCGATGGGGCGGCTCGCGTGATGGCCGGGCCGGCGATGGGCTTCCCCGCCACGGCGTTCGAGCAGGTCAACCCCGAGATGGGGATCCTGGCGCGCCGCTGGGCGGTGGAGCAGTTGGGGGAGGTGCGGGGCCGCACGGTGTGGGATCTGTATGGCGGCATCGGCGACACCGCGGCGCTGCTCGCCGAGCGCGGCGCCAACGTCGTCAGCGTAGACGCCGACGAGGCGGCGATCGGTTGGGCGCGCACGCGCCAGCCGGCGGACCCGCCCGTGCGCTTCATCGCGGGACGCGCCGAGGACGTGCTGCCGAGCCTCCCGGTGCCGCACGCCGTCGTCGTGAATCCACCGCGCGGCGGCCTGCACTGGGACGTGACGTTACGCCTGACCGCCGAGCCCGTAGACCGGCTCGTGTACGTGTCGTGCGATCCGGCCACGCTGGCGCGCGACCTGCACCGCTTGAACGTGAACTATCAGGTCGCGGCGGTCCGGGCGTTCGACTTGTTCCCGCAGACGGCGCATGTGGAGACCGTCGTCGTACTAGAGGCTGCATGAAGTACTTCGTCACCCTCCGTTCCCGCACCTACGAGATCGACGTCGGTGGCGGCCGCGTGACCGTAGATGGCGAGCCGTTCGAGGCCCACCTGGCGGCGGTGCCGGGAACACCGTTGTACCACCTGCTGCTCGCGGGCCATTCATGGACTGTCGCCGCGCAAAGCCTGGACGGGACGGCGCCGCTGCGCTGGGCGCTCGGTGCCGTGGGTGAACGCTACGAGGTCGACGCGGTGGACGATCGCACGCGCCAGATCCAGGCGCTCACCGGCCGTGGGAAGCCCCCGGCGGGGGGCGGGGTCGTAAAGGCGCCAATGCCCGGGCTGGTCGTCCGGGTCGAGGTGACGCAGGGGCAGGTGGTGAAGGCCGGCGAGGGTTTGGTGGTTGTGGAGGCGATGAAGATGGAGAATGAGCTGCGCGCGCCGCGGCCGGGGGTCGTGGAGACGGTCCACGTCGCTGCCGGACAGACGGTGGACAAGGGTGCGGCGCTCGTCACGCTCGCCCCCGCGCCAAACGCGGAACCCTCGGGTTGACACGCCCTTACGCCTCGGTTAGATATCGCGTCTGTCAAAATCCGGGCGCACAAAGGGCATGAAGACGTACACGCTGAAGACCGAGGACATCGTGCACAACTGGTGGGTCGTCGACGCGGCAGGTCAGCCGCTCGGCCGCCTCGCTAGTCGTATTGCCCAGATCCTGCGCGGCAAGCACAAGCCGACGTTCACGCCGTACGTGAACGGCGGTGACGCTGTCATCGTGATCAACGCCGAGCGCGTCAAGCTGACGGGCCGCAAGATCGAGCAGAAGCGCTACTTCCGTCACACCGGCTACATGGGCCACGAGCGCTTCACGCCGGTCCAGAACGTGATCAACAAGCACCCGGAGCGGGTGATCGAGAAGGCGGTGTGGGGGATGTTGCCGAAGACCACCCTATCGCGTCAGCACGTGAAGCAGATGCTGAAGGTGTACGCCGGTCCGACGCATCCGCACGCGGCGCAGCAGCCGACGCCCCTCGTGGCGGTGGAGGCCAGGTGACGGCGATCCAGCCGGAGCTGCGCTGGCACGCGATCGGCCGTCGCAAGCTCGGCATCGCGCGGGTGTATTTGACGCCGGGATCGGGGAAGTGGCACATCAACGGCCGGACGCTGGGCGACTATTTCCCGCGGCCCTCCCTGGTGAGCCACATCCAGCAGCCGTTCACGGCCACCGACACGCTCGGCGCGTTCGATGTGAAGGCGCGGGTGAACGGCGGCGGCATGACGGGACAGGCCGGCGCGCTGCGCCTCGGCATCGCCCGGGCGCTGGTGTTGGCCGACGACCGGCATCGCAAGAAGCTGCGGGAGCAGGGGCTCCTGACGCGCGATCCGCGGGCGGTCGAGCGCAAGAAGCCCGGCCGCGCAGGCGCGCGCAAGCGGTTCCAGTTCAGCAAGCGGTAAAGAAGGCAATCACTCACGCCGCTTGATCTCGCCCTGGGTCCCTGCGGGGTGGGGCGAGAGATGAGAGCGGCGGCGGAGTCAAAACCCACGAAAGGGAGTGCATGGCCCAGCCTCTTCTACAAGATCTGTTGGAAGCTGGTGTCCATTTCGGGCATCAGACGCGCCGCTGGAATCCGAAGATGCGTCGGTTCATCTTCGCCGAGCGCTCCGGCATCTACATCATCGATCTCCAGAAGACCCTCCATCAGCTCCACGAGGCGCAGGAGCTGCTGCGCGCCGTCGTGCTGAAGGGTGAGGGCGTCCTCTTCGTCTGCACTAAGAAGCAGCTGAAGGGCATCCTCGAGTCCGAGGCGAAGCGCTGCGGGGCGTTCTACGTCACCGAGCGCTGGCTGGGCGGCACGCTCACCAACTTCCAGACGATCAAGAAGCAGATCAAACGTCTGAAGGAGCTGGAGCAGGGCGCGGCCGACGGCGAGTTCGCCAATTACACCAAGAAGGAGCAGCTGCTGTTCGACCGCGAGCGCAGCAAGCTCGACAAGAACTTGGCGGGCATCAAGAACATGGGCCGCCTGCCGGGGGCGCTGTTCGTGGTGGACGCGAAGAAGGAGCGCATCGCGGTCGCCGAAGCCAACAAGCTGGGGATTCCCGTGGTGGCGATCGTGGACACGAACGCCGACCCGGACTTGATCACCATTCCGATTCCCGGCAACGATGACGCGATCCGCGCCGTCTCGCTCATCACGGCGGCGAATTCCGACGTGATCGGGGAAGCGCGGCACCAGATGCCGCTGCGCGATACCGCCGAAGAAGGCGAAGGCACCACGTACTCGACCGAGACGGGCGTCGAGGCGGAGGCCGAGGGTGGGAAGAAGAAGGGGCCGGCGCGGCGCAAGCGGCGGCCCAAGCCGGAGGCGATCGCCGCCCGGCTGCGGACGGAAGAGCCGCCTCCAGCTGAGCCCGTCAGCGGGGGCGAGGCGTAACCGGACCCGTTGGGTGTATTACTGATCGCCGCCCTCCGTCCCAACGGCGCGAGGGCGGCGTTTTTATGAGGAGTGAGGAACCGTGGCAACGGTGAAAGACATTCCCGCCAAGCTCGTGGCCGAGCTGCGCGCCCGCACGGGCGCCGGCATGATGGATTGCAAGAAGGCCCTGGAAGAGACGGGCGGCGACCTCGAGAAGGCCGTCGACCTGCTCCGCAAGAAGGGCGCGGCCAAGGCCGACAAGCGCGCCGGGCGCGAGGCGTCCGAAGGGTGGATCGGGTCCTACGTGCACTTCGACGGCTCCGTCGGCGTGTTGGTCGAGGTCAATTGCGAGACCGACTTCGTGGCCCGCACCGACGACTTCCAGGCGCTCGCCAAGGACGTCGCCGTACACATCGCCGCGACGAGCCCGCTCGCCGTCCGGATCGAGGATCTCCCGGCGGACGTCGTCGAGCGCGAGCGCAAAGTCTACGAGTCCCAGGTGGCCGAGCAGAAAAAGCCGGAGAACATCCGCGCCAAGATCGTGGACGGCATGATGCGGAAGTTCTACGAAGAGCGCGTCCTGCTGGAGCAGAAGTTCGTGAAGGATGACAAGCGGACTGTGGGTGAGCTCGTGAAGGCTCTTTCGGCAAAAACGGGCGAGAAGGTGGAAGTACGACGGTTTGTCAGGTTCGAATTGGGAGGTAATTAGATGGCCAAGCTGGCGTACCGGCGCGCCCTCCTCAAAGTCTCAGGGGAGGCGTTCGCGGGGCGCGCCGGCGCCGGCATCGACTTCCAGGTCATCGAGCGGGTCAGCGACGAGCTGAAGCAGGTCGCCGCCACCGGCGTGCAGCTGGGCCTGGTGGTGGGCGGCGGCAACATCCTGCGCGGTACCACCGCCAGCCAGCAGGGCATGGATCGCGTCTCCGCCGACTACATGGGGATGCTGGCGACCATCATCAACGCCCTGGCGCTGCAGGACATCCTGGAGAAAAAGGGCGTCGATACCCGTGTGATGACGGCGATCCGGATGGAGGAGCTGGCGGAGCCGTACATCCGCCGCCGGGCGGTGCGCCACCTCGAGAAGGGCCGCATGGTCATCTTCGCGGGTGGCACCGGAAACCCGTACTTTTCCACCGACACCGCGGCGGTGCTGCGCGCCCTCGAGATCGAGGCGCAGGTCATCCTCAAGGCGACCAACGTGGACGGCGTATACACGGCGGATCCCAAGAAGGACCCCAAGGCCGAATTCATCGCGGAGCTGTCGTTCCAGGACGCCCTCGTGAAAGGCTACGCCGTCATGGACGCCAACGCCTTCGGGTTGTGCAAGGAGAACAAGCTCCCCATCGTAGTGTTCAACATCAACCAGCCCGGCGCGACGGCCAGAGTGCTGGCCGGAGAGCGCGTCGGCACGATCGTCAAATGACGACCACCCTGGCCGACCAGTTGAAGCACGCGAAGCAGCTGATGGACAAGACGGTGGAGGCGGTGAAGCGCGAGTTCGCCACCGTGCGGACCGGCAAGGCGACCACGGCCCTGCTCGACCTGGTCCGCGTCGAGGCTTATGGAAACGACATGCCGCTGACGCAGGTGGCGAGCGTCGCCGCGCCCGAGCCCAAGCTCCTCACCATCCAGCCGTGGGACAAGACCCTCCTCAAGGCGATCGAGAAGGCGATCCTCGCTTCGGACCTGGGCCTCACTCCCTCCAACGACGGCAACATCATCCGTATCCCCCTGCCGCCGCTCACGGAGGAGCGGCGCAAGGAGCTGGTCAAGGTGATTCACAAGCTCGCCGAGGAGGGCCGCGTCGCGATTCGCCACGCGCGCACCGAGACGATCGGCAAGATCAAGAAGACCGAGCACGTCTCCGAGGACGAGAAGAAGAAGGCCGAGAAGGACATCCAGAAGGTGCACGACGAGCACCTGAAGCTGGTGGACGGGGCGGTGAAGGCGAAGGAAGCGGAGATCATGGAGGTCTGATGTTGCCGGGCCCGATTCCCCGCCACGTGGCGATCATCATGGACGGCAACGGGCGCTGGGCCGCCGAACGCCGGCTGCCCCGGCCCTTCGGCCACCGCGCGGGCATGAAGGCCGTGCGCGAGACCGTCGAGGGGGCGATCGAGGCCGGCGTGGAAGTGCTCACCCTCTTCGCCTTCTCCGAGGAGAACTGGAAGCGCCCCCCGACTGAGATCTCGGCGCTGATGGATCTGCTCGAGGAGTACATCGCCCGCGAAGTGGCGGAGCTGGCGCAGCAGGGCGTCGCCGTGCATGTCCTGGGGGATCGGAGTCGCTTGATCTCAACGGGACGGGAGGCGGTCGAGCGTGTGGAGCGCGAAACCGCGGCGAACACGAAGCTGTCGCTCAACCTCTGCATCTCGTACTCGTCGCGCGGCGAGATCGCGCGCGCCGCGCGCTTGCTCGCGGAGGAAGTGCTCAAAGGCACGAAGAAGCTGGAGGACCTGGACGAGGACGCCATCCGGGCCAAGCTCTACACGGCGCCCTGGGGCGACCCCGATCTCCTGATCCGCACGTCGGGCGAGCTGCGGCTCTCGAACTTCCTGCTGTGGCAGCTCGCCTATACCGAGTTGTACATGACCCCCGTCCTGTGGCCCGACTTCACGCGCCAGACTCTGTTCGAGGCGATCCTCGACTATCAGCGGCGCGAGCGCCGGTTCGGCAAAGTCACGGTCTAATGGCCAGCAACCTGACGCTGCGCATCGCCTTCGCGGCGGTCGCCATTCCTTTGGCGGTCGGGATCGTGTGGCTCGGCGGCTGGCTCTTGGCGATCACGCTCGCGGCGCTCGGAGTGCTCGGCGCGCGGGAGATCTACGATCTGGCGCGGCGCCAGGGCATCGATGCGCTGGACCGCACAGGCGGCATCGCCGCCGCCGCGATCCCGCTGCTCGCGTACTGGGCCAAGGGGTCCGTTGTCTTTTACCTGGGCGCCGCCTGGCTCATGGTGATGCTCGTCGCGGCAGTGGTGCGTCGCGGCCCAACTGGACGGCCTCTCGGCGCCGTGTCGGTCACAGTGTTCGGATGCCTGTATGCGTCCGCATTGCTCTCCTTCCTGATCCCCATCCGCCACGGTAGCAACGCCGCCAACCAGCCGTTCGCGTATCTCTGCCTAACGCTGTTTCCGCTGATCACCACCTGGATCGGTGACACGGCGGCGATGGCGGTCGGCGTCACGGTGGGCGGCGCGAAGCTCGCACCGGTGTTGTCGCCGAACAAGACGCGCTCGGGCGCGGTGGGCGGATTCTTGGGCTCGGTCGTGACGGCGGTGTTGCTGGGGTTCCTCGTGCTCAATCGCGTCGGCTGGCACTTCACCCCCTGGCAGCTGGTGGCGGTGGGGAGTGTCGTGGGCGTGGTGGCCCAGGTGGGCGACATCGCCGAGTCGCTGTTCAAACGCGAAGCCGGCGTGAAGGACTCGTCGAATCTGATCCCCGGGCACGGCGGCGTCCTCGACCGGCTCGACTCGCTCTACTTCGTGGTTCCCGCAGCGGCCGGTCTCTTCAAGCTCTTCGGCGCGATATGACCGTCGGCGTCGCGGTCCTCGGGTCGACCGGCTCGATCGGTTGCTCCACACTCCAGGTGCTGGCGCGTCAACGGGAGCGCTTCAAGGTGGTGGCGTTGACGGGGCGCTCAAACAAAGAACTGCTCGCCCGGCAGGCGGCGGAGTGGAAACCGGCATTCGTGGGCCTGGTGAACGGGACGGGGGACGAGGGAAGGGGGAGGGGTACGTCGTGCCTCGTCGAAGCCGCGACGCATCCCGACGTGAAGATCGTTGTCAACGGGATCGTGGGCGCCGCGGGGCTCGAGGCAACCCTGGCGGCCCTCAAGGCGGGGAAGCGCGTCGCCCTGGCGAACAAGGAAACTCTCGTGATGGCCGGCGAGCTCGTCACGCGCGCCGCGCGCGAGGGAGGCGGCGAGATCGTCCCGGTGGACTCGGAGCACAGCGCCGTGCTGCAATGCGTCACGGGGCGCCGGCCGGCGGAGTTGGCGCGCCTGATCCTCACGGCCTCGGGCGGGCCGTTCCGCACGTGGGAGCCGGCCCGGGCGGCGCGGGCCACGGTCACCGAAGCGCTGCGCCACCCGACGTGGAAGATGGGCAAGAAGATCACCGTCGACTCGGCGACGCTCGTCAACAAAGCTCTCGAGGTGATCGAGGCGCACTATCTGTTCGGGATGCATTATGACCGAGTGGAGGTCGTCATCCACCCGCAATCGGTCATCCACGCCTTTACGGAGTTCGTAGACGGATCGGTGCTGGCTCAGGTAGGATTCCCGACCATGGAGCTGCCGATCCTCTACGCGTTGACGCATCCGGACCGCGTGCCCGACGACGGCGCCCGCCGCTTCGATCCCGTCGCCGCCGGCGACTTGACGTTCGAGCCGGTGCGGCCCGAGCTGTTCCCGGCGTATCAGCTGGGACGCGGCGCGGCGCGCGCGGGCGGGACGGCGCCGGCGGCGTTCAACGCGGCGAACGAAGTCGCCGTCGAGCTGTTCCTCGCCGAGCGCATCGCCTTCGGCCGGATCGCCGAGATCATCGCGGCCACGTTGGAACGCCATCGCTCCCATCGCGGTGACGCGGAGTCGCTCGAGGGCGTGCTCGCGGCCGATGCTGAGGCGCGTCGCGTCGCCCGGGAGGCCGCATGCTCCTGACGATCGGGTCTTTGATCATCGTCCTCGGCGTGCTGATCTTCGTGCACGAGGCGGGCCACTTCATGGCCGCCAAGGCGCTCGGCGTCCAGGTGCTGCGCTTCTCCCTGGGGTTCGGCCGGCCGCTGTTCCAGTGGCGCGGCGGCGAGACCGAATACTGGATATCGGTTATCCCGCTCGGCGGTTACGTGAAAATGGCGGGGCTCGAAGATGAGGGGCTGGCCGGAGAGCTCGAAGGTGGGAAGGCCGCGGTGCCGGTCGACCCCGCGCGGGCGTTCGATCGCAAGCCGCTGTGGGCACGGATGGTCATCATCCTCGCCGGCGTGACCATGAACTTCATCTTCGCGGTCGTGGTCTACTCTGGACTCGCCTACACCGGCATGCTGGATTCGGAATTCATCGCCACCACGCAGGTCGACAGCGTGCGGGTGAGTGAGCTGCCCGCGTCCGCGGCGCCGCTCGCGGTCCTGCGCCGCGGCGACCGCATCACCGAGGTCAACGGCCGTGCCGTGCGGTCCTGGAGCCAGCTGCTCGAAGCCTTCGTCACGGAGGAG
>WNFX01002193.1_pt1 | contig 19828 bp, 22 predicted proteins | sample 5400111 | NCBI WGS metagenome assembly WNFX01 (sample SAMN13153363, study PRJNA577476) | soil metagenome | isolation source: 40 cm soil or saprolite under grassland replicate 1 | place: USA:California | collected 2016-06-15 | reverse complement strand
TCAACGGAAATGTCGAGGCCATCTTTCGTCACCCCCGGCATCTCGATTTCGAGAGTGTAGCCATCGCCGGCTTCGATCGCCCTCGCCGGCGGCGCAATAAACTGTTCGGTCTGCGCGCGATCAGCATCGCGATTTTCTCCCTGCTCTCCATCCTCCGCTGAGACCGCCGCCTTGACAGTTCAATCATTGAACGGTTAATCGCATCGTGCATCTGCCAGAGGAAAGCCACCGGGAGCTCGATGCCGTCGTCGTGAACATCGAGTTGACTCTCGTCAGCATTATCCAAGGCGTTGCGCTTTCCTTTCTGACCGACAATGCCCGTGCGTTCATGTCGACTCGGCATTTTAGCTCGTTCTTGTATGTCGCCGCAGGCTTGTGCGTGATTTTTATTTTTTGGTCCCGTTCCGTCATTCACACGCTCACATTGATTCGGTGGCCACTGGAGTTCGGCCATAATTTTTTCTACATCGCTTGCGCGCTGGGCGAAACGATTCTATTCAGCCGGCTCGATAATCCTCTTGCGTGGTTTGAACTCAGCACCGCCTGCGCGGGCATTGTTTGGCTGCTGTTTATTTACGATATGCGGCTGATTCACGCGCGTGTCGCCGAGTCACGCAACGATTCCGACCGCGCCCTTTACGCGCGCGCCAGATCCGATCAGTTGCTCAATATTCGTCTGCTCGTTCCCCTGCTGATTGCCCTCAATCTCGTTTCTGCCTTTGCCATTTGGCGCTGGCCTGATTTGTTCATCGCACGTGCCTGTCACATTTGGTTGATTAGCGTTCAACTTCTTTCCTTGATTGGTTACCTCTTTTATACCAGTCGTTACTTCTCGGCGATTGCGCCGCTTTTGTTGAGGAGCCGGGAGACGGACTAGCCGGCGCAATATCGATAGAGTGCGGAGTCTCGCCACAACTAGTGGTGGATCTTGGCTTGTTCTGACCTCGTTATCGCTCGAGGCGAACCGTCGTGTCGAGATAAAGCACGATGAAGGCGATTCCGAGCAACGGTTGAAGAATTTTTTGCAGAATGTTTAGGACAAAAGCGGAAATATCAAAGCCGCGAGCTTGCTGGGCTTCAGTCAGTTGCTGTAGAAGCGCTTGGGGATCTTGCGTGGTCGTCAACTGATTAAAATAGTGGTGTAGCGTCGTCCACTCTGACACAAGCGCGATTACCAGCACAAACGCAAACCACAGAGATGCAATGAAAGCTCCGCGCCACAAGGGGCGTTCAAACCACGGAAGATCCCGCCCGCTGCGCGCGAGATATCTGCTTTCGCGCAGTGAATCGATGAATGCGGCGTTTTCGAGAACGGCAAACTGCTGCCAAAACAGAACGTTCACGAAGAAACGACCGAACATCCAAACCTGCAGAATGAGCAAAGCCAGCGCGAAAAGGACCAGCAACAACGAAGACGCGCCAGCGAGAGAGATACCTGCAATTGCCAACCCAAATATCATCAGCAGAAAAAACACGCCGTAGACGAAGATGCACAGCGCCGCAACGCGCGGCCAGAACCTGACAGCGTCATTTAGCACAGCCACCAAACCCGGGCGACGTCCGCCAGCAATTTCAGCAGTGAGAATTTGGATGCCCGCGACATAAATCGGCCACATCGCCAGTGAGAGCATGAGCATCAAGAAGCTAAAAAGCCCCGCAGCGAGAATGCCCAAATCGCCGTTCGAACCCAGCGTTGTTTTCATTAATGGAGTCGTTACCTGACTGCATACTGACGGCAACAACACCAAAAGCGTGAGCCCAAGAAATTGGAAAAAGCCTTTGCGGTAAATCTGAAACGTCTCCGCCAAAATCTGACCGAAGGTGCGATGTTGCTTCTGTAGCCGCGGCTCTATCAGCCGCACGGCGCTCGCAGTCTCGGAGGCCACAGCATCAAACAATCCTGGGATCGCTGCCGCTGTGCTCCAAAGATCGGCACCCATGTTTCGGGCTTCGTTTTCAGGAAGGAGCCGCCCCTCTCTCTTCCATTCACGCAACGTCTCGATATTCGCCGGCCCATATTCCTTTCCCTGCACGCGCACCATCCATTCTTCCGCCATCTCTTGATCATCCAGCATCATGCAGTCACAATCCACTATCCGGCTTGCTAATGAAACTGCTGCTCATCGATGGTCATTATTATGTGTACCGCTCGTTTTTCGCTATCCCGAATCTCTCCAATTCCCGGGGCGAACCGACCAACGCGATTTTCGGCTTTACCAAAACGCTGCGGCTAATGCTGAAACATTTGCAACCCGAGTTAGGCGCAGTGGTTTGGGACGAAGGCGTGCCGCAGAAGCGAGTGGAACTGCAACCCGCGTACAAGGAGACGCGAAAAGAGATGCCGAAGCCGATGATTCCGCAGCTCGAGTTTATCCAGAAACTCACACCGTTGCTGGGATTTCAAAATATTTCCCTGCCCGATACCGAGGCCGACGATCTGATGGGCTGTTATGCCATAGCCGCGTGCAAGCGAGCCGGCATGGAAGTTGTGCTCGCAACCAACGACAAAGACCTTTATCAGCTGGTCGGACCTTGCATTAAAGTCTATACCACAGCAAAAGCGGATCTCGGGTCGCCGAAGGATGCATTTGCGCTGCTGGGCGAAGATCAGGTCACTGGAAAATGGGAGGTTCCGCCCAACCTGATCGGCGATGTGCTCGCCTTGACCGGCGATTCGGTCGATAACATCCCGGGAATCGGCCTGGGCCGCAAAACCGCAGCCGCTTTGATTCGCGAGTTCGGTGGCTTGGAACCGCTGCTGAACAACATTGACAAGGTGAAAAGCGCCCGCACCCGGGAGAAGCTAGCCAACGCTCGAGAGCAAATCTTACAAAACCGAAAAATGGTCGAACTCGATTGTGGCATGGAATTGCCCATGGCAATCGACCACCTTCGAATTGAGCCTGATTACCCCGCCTTGATCGCAGCGCTGGAACAATGCGAGTTTAAATCGCTGCTTCAGGAGGTGCGCGACGAAGCACATCGGGCTGGCGCGCCCATGCAGGATAGGCTTCTGTAAGCAGGCCTGCCATTCAACGGTTTTCAGGAGAAGTAATCAACGTCCCGAAGGCGCTACCGGTGGCTGGCATAATCGTCTAACGTCAGGACTTAGCGTCAGACACGAATTTTTCGTAAAAAATTCGAACGAACTCCGCGACCGACTGTCCAAATCAACAGGTTAAGGCGATTCGGGCGGTAGCACGATTTTCTTAGATTCGTTGTTTCTCCTTACGTGCGCTGCCCGAATCTTTTTTTGTCTCACTCGGGATAAAACGACCGGAGATGGCCCTAGTTTCGCTCCATGGGCCTTGGGGCACCGCGACTTGCCCTGGATGGCTGCATCGGGTTTGATACACGGGTGTCTGATAGACCCAATCACAATTCGCACTTATCATGGGCATGGCTCTGGCGCTCATGAAGCCAAATTATTACGACCCCATCGCCGCCGCGCTTAAAGAAGACATCGGCGACGGCGACGTCACGACTGACTTTTTCGTGCCGGAATCCCTGCACGCAACAGGACGCATCATTGCGCATGAAAAAACGGTCGTTGCCGGCACGGGAGCAGCTGCGGAAGTTTTTCGGCGGGTCGATCCTGGGATGGATGTCCAGATCAGTCGCCGCGATGGCGACGACGTCGATGCCGGCGACATTATTATCGAAGTGCGTGGCCTGGCACGTTCGATTCTGAAAGCGGAACGGGTCGCGCTGAATTTTTTGCAACGCCTCTGCGGCATCGCAACCCTCACGCGCGAATTCATTAACGCTATCGGAAATGATTCGGCCAAGATACTGGACACGCGCAAGACCACCCCTGGCCTACGCGCATTGGAAAAGGCTGCAGTAGTCGCTGGTGGTGGCGTTAATCATCGTTTTGGCTTGTACGACATGGTGCTCGTAAAAGACAATCATCTGGCCGCACTCGAAGGGCTTTCCGGTTTTGCCGATCGAATTCGGCGCCTTCGCGAAGAGCGGCCAAATATCCGAATTGAAGTGGAAGCGGATGACCTTGAACAAGTCCGCGCTTTTGTCGAAGTGGACGGCATAGACGTTATCCTTCTCGACAACATGACGCCCGCACAAATCCGCGAAGCCGTGGCGCTGAGAAGGAACGACATCAAGTTCGAAGCAAGCGGCGGCATCACGTTGAAAAATGTGAAACGCGTGGCGGCCACGGGGGTCGATTTCATTTCCATTGGCGCGCTAACGAACGCCCCGCGCGCGATCGATATCGGGCTGGAAATGACGCATGTTCCCGGCTGAGATGTTGGATTGGCTGATCGCTGATCAACTGCAAGCTCACTTGCCCTGCGCCACGATCGGCCGGCAGATCATTGTGCTCGAGCAGACCCGCTCGACAAACGACGCGATTCTCGAATTCGTCCCCGCCAATTCTCAGGAGGGTTTAGTTCTCTTTGCCGAACATCAAACTGCGGGACGCGGCCAGCGTGGCAACCGGTGGGAATCGGCGGCGGGTAAAGGGCTTTGGTTTTCAATTCTTTTGCGACCAAAAATCCAGATCAACGACTCTGGGCGGCTTACGATTTGGGCGATAGAAACTGTTTCAAGCGTGATTCGAACCGAGTTTTCTATCGAACCAGTGATTAAGTTGCCCAACGACGTTCAGCTTTACGGGCGCAAAGTAGCCGGCGTGCTGGTGGAAATGCGCGCGCAAGAGAAGGAGCCCCACATCGCGATTGTGGGAATCGGAATTAACGTGAACCAGTCGCTTCAAGATTTCCCACCGGAATTGCAGAGCGGCGTAATCTCACTTGCCATGGCGTTAGGCCGACAGGTTGATCGTCAGAAAGTTGCCGTCGCTCTGCTGCGGAAGCTGGATCTGAGTTATCGCGAAAAGTTCGTTACTGCTTCGTCAGCCACTCGCGGTAGATGTGCGGCGAAATCTCCGATGGTTTGATCTCGCTGCGTCCGCCCCAGAAGACGTTTGTGTAAGAGACCGGGAGATCGCTCGCGACAAGATGCCGATCGATGGCGGCCTTGTGATCGAGCAGCAGTTGTTTATCCGTGCCATGCGCCACGGCCATGATGTTAACGTTCTTGAATTCCGGGCCTGCTTCGCGCCAGTAGCAGTGTGTTAAAATATGATGACGCCCGACCTCGCCTCCCGTTTCAATCTCGCGCCCAGGCGGCACGGCCCAATGAAAAAGTGCGTTGAACCGTGTGACACGCACACCGCCGGCCGATGGTTTGACATGCTCAAGAAAGGTCGAAAAGCGGCCAACGATTTTTCGCGCGTTGAGTTCTTCGGCCACTCGATAAAATTCGTCCAGCGATACGCCGGCCTCATTTGCCCGCGCAATCCAAGGCGATGGCCTGATTTCTTCCGGTGCGAATTCACGCTTCAGCGCAAGCAGAATATTCCATTCATGGTCGCTGAGCTCGACCACTTGCACGGGGATCATTGTTGCCGGCTGATTCGCTTTACTGCCAGGCTCGATCGTTTTACGGCGAACGTGCCCGACTCCAAGCGTGAAAATTCCTTTTGCCGGCATCAGCCGAAAACGCTCGGCACCGACTTTTTTGACCAACAATTCGCAATGCGTTTGCAATGAAAATCCCTGGGGCACCTTGAGAGTGGTCCACAATTTGTAGTCCGACCCCGCACTGACGGTGTCCGTAGAACGCAGCACCACGTGGCCCGAAAAGGGATCGCGCTGAAACATCCAATCGAACGCGCTATCGATTTTCTCCTCTGGAACTTTCCACGCCACGAGCGCGCCTTCAGCGAGGTTCGTCGCCAGCAAAGTTTGACGGACGCGTCGGATCGTTCGCGCGCGCAACATCGCGGCGATCCGCGCCATCACCACATCCACAGGCACACGCGAGCGGCGCGCGATCTCCTCGAACGGTTCGCGCACGAATCCTTCGATTTTGTCTTCAGAAATCGCAAGAATGCTGGCATTGACTGGATCAGTGTGCTCAACCGGCAGCATGCCAATTAATCCGCCGCGCGCCCAAACTTGTCCAACTGTACGCGCCACGCTTTTTTAGGTTGCGCAAATAAACACGGCCGCAAAGTGACAGCTAGTGCCCGCAAGCACGAACAGATGCCAGACAAAATGGGCATAGCGCAGCCGCTCGTTCGCAAAAAATAAAGTCCCCGCCGTGTAAGCAACGCCGCCGACGACTAACCACAGGACCGCGGACCACGGAATCGCCAGCGCAAGGGGACGTATAAAAATGACTCCAATCCACCCCGTCCCGAGATACAGCGTCATCGAAAGCTTCCGATGACGCAGCGCGCCGCGTGTTGCTTTCATGACGACGCCGAAAAGCGCGAGGGTCCAGACGATACCGAGCATGGTTAGACCGCCACCGCCGCGCAACGGATCCAGGGCAAACGGCGTATACGTTCCCGCAATCAGCAAAAAAATCGCCGAATGATCCAGTACTTGGAGAAAGGATTTCACAGGCGTCTGCGGCCAGGCGTGATAGAGCGTCGATCCGAAGTACACGAGCAACATCGTCGCGGTAAAAATGATCGTACCGACTAGAAAAAAGATGCTGGCATGGCGGGACGCTGCCAGAAGCAGAATCGGCGTCCCGATCATCGCACCCACGAGTCCCATCGCGTGGCTAATACTATTCGCCAGTTCCTCACCGGCTGATTGCGTGCGGCTCGCCAAGGTCAGCGACTGCTCAACAACGTTCATCCCGAAGTGTCATGCAACGCGCATCGAGCGCTTTTGCCAAGCAAAATGACGACTCGTGTTAGGCGTTGAACGTTGAGCGTTGGGCGTCGAGCGTTTGGCTTCTTATGATCAAAGCGGTTTTCTTCGACGCAGTCGGCACGCTCTTCAGGTTAACGAAGACTGTAGGGGATCATTACGCCTACGTCGGCGGCGAAGTCGGATTAGATCTGAATGCGCAAACTCTGGAGCGCGCATTTCACACCGCATGGAAACAAATGCCGCAACGCGCCGCCATCGATGGTCAGCGCGAGAACGACGACAAAAGTTGGTGGCGTGAGCTTGTCGATTGTGTTCTCGAGCAAGTCGCGCCTTCCTTGCGCGAGCTCGATCGGGATAATTTTTTCGAGGTCGCTTACGAGCATTTCGCCGAAGCGGGTGTTTGGGAGCTTTACCCGGAGGTTCGCGATGTCTTGGAAGAGTTACAGCAGTGCTTTCGGCTCGCCGTAATCTCAAATTTCGACGGACGTTTGCGTTTCATTCTCCAGCATCTGGGTATCTCGAAATTTTTCAGCCACGTTTTCATTTCCAGCGAGCTCGGCGCCGACAAACCCGATCCGGAAATTTATCGCCGCGCAGTCAGCTTGATGCATCTGCACCCAAACGAGGTCCTGCACGTTGGCGATGATCCGCAACGCGACTGGGAAGCAGCCACCGCGGCTGGTTTGTCGGTGTTTCGATTAAACCGACCAAAGAACTCGCTGCGCGATTTGCTCATGTTTCTGAAATCCTGAGCCTATGCCCGGTTGCGCCATCTCACAGAGACGCGGCAACAATCTTGCGACGAGGTTTGATCTAGATTAGAAAACGTTTCCGGCGGGTCGGTAGCTCAATCGGTAGAGCAGCGCCCTTTTAAGGCGTTGGTTCCGGGTTCGAGTCCCGGCCGACCCAGAACTGCGGTTGCTCCAGCTGACATTACAATTGGCAGGCGGTGCGCCTGCCCTACAATATTCCGTCGCTCGATGCTACATCGCGATCAGACGTGATCTCGCATAAACACAAATGCATTTTTGTTGAAGTGCCCAAGACGGGCTCGACCAGCGTGAGGGCCATTCTCGGCAAAGCTTGGAAACCGCATCTCAATCTGTGGCAGATCAAAAACCATATGGAGACGTATTGGACGCGTTATGGTGGAAGAAAAAATCGACTTCTGGTGGCTCTCTATCTATTGCTGCCGGAAGAGCGCCGGAGAGAAATCGGGCGGAAACAATTCGAGACCTATTTCAAATTCGGATTTGTGCGCAACCCGTGGGACCGCGTTGTCTCGCTATATGAACGCAGTGAAGCGCTACAGTTAAGAAATGAGATGACCTTCGATCAATTTGTCGATTGGATTCAATACAGCAGCGCAACCTGCGTTCACTCGTCTCCGCATCGTTACCAGTTGGATTGGTTTGTCGATCCCAACGGAAACGTGCTTGCCGATTTCATCGGAAAATTCGAACGGCTTGACGAGGATTGGGCTTTCGTTGCACAAAAGCTCGGCGTGAATGAGAAGTTGCCGCATCGGAGGGCGAATCCTCGGGCGCGGCACTACACGGAATATTACAATTCTCGGACACGCGACGTGATTGCGAAGAAGTTCAATGTAGATATCGACCGGTTCGGCTATGAATTTTCCGCATAGAATCAACGCGATCGTGCTCACTTGTGATCGTTATCGAGCGATCACCCGGCATCTCATTTTCCGATACGACCAGCTGTGGCCGGATCATCCGTTCGTTTTTCACATTCCTTACCAGGAGATTGGCGGGACCGACACCCAGCGCGTTAAATACTTCCCCGCCCCCGCAGACATTAAGGGAACCGTGTTGCATTTGTTGGCAGACATCGATGACGAAGAGTGGATTTACTGGTGCGTGGACGACAAATACCCGATTAAACTTCCCACAGACAAGATCGTCAGTCTCATTTCTCACGCTATGCGTTCACCCCACGTAGATGGGCTCTTATTCTGCAGATGTAGGGCAACTTTGAGCAGCCCCTGGTTCACTCTTCACCCTCACAAAACTAAGAACCTATTTGGCGATGTTTACCTGGAGCGAAAGACTTGGTCTCAAATATGGATTCATCAGATCCTGCGCGCGAAAGTGCTCAGGCACCTCTTCACTCATTTGCCCGACCATATCCCAAGCGCGAAAGCAATGGATGACTTGAAGGAGGAGGTGCCAAAGCTGCCCGAGCACCGGCTGTTTGTGACAGAGAAAAATTTCGCAGTCTTCGGAGAAAGCACCCGACGCGGTGATATCACGCAAAACTGTTATGAGAGCATGGTCGAAGCCGGGATCGAGCTGCCAGAATGGTTTCAGCGTCCGAACGGCGAATACGTGACGCTTGGGAAACTGTAGGCTCTTTAGTCTTCTTCGAAGATATAACCGAAGCGCTCGATCTCCCCAGCGAACCGGGTCCGCACCAGGTCGCGAAGCTCATCATCGTAATATTTCGAATAATGTTTGCGGGTGGAGCGGTTGTATTGCGGCAGCGTTGTCGGCAAAATGCCGAGTGTCCCGCAGACGGCACGAAAATCATCGCCTAAATTCTCGAAGCGCATAATGGAATCGACGTTCCCAAACGGATTCTCCTCGCCCTGATCCAGCCGCAGATAGTCTGCAACCGATACAGCTTTGGAAATTATCTTTCGGAATTTCTTCCGGTCCCAAGTCTCCGGACTTTGCGTAGGGGTAAAATAATACGAAACCATCCGATCCCACGGATTTCTCACACAGGTGAACTTATACAGATTTCGAAACTGCTCGCCGCCGAGCGCATCGCGGTACTCACAGAGCGTAGAGTGTTTCTTGATCTTGTAATTTGGATTGCGCAGGCCGAAACGCTCGATCCCGTCCTGCTCTTTGCGTAAAGCAACGAGCTGATCTTCCGAATAATCACGGAGCGCGCTCTGGATCGAGTTGCCTGCCGTTTTTGGTATGTGAACAAATAGAAACCGCTTTTGAATTGAGATCATTCGCGAGGATCTCAGTTTACGACGCGTTGTTTGGTCATGCGAGTGCTGGCGAGCATTTGCGGAGCGTGCGAGAGGTTCCTTCGGGAAAATGATCCTTTCTCACAAATACAAATTCATCTTCATCAAGACCGCGAAGACCGCCGGCACAAGCATTGAGGTGTTCCTCTCGAAACACTGCGACCCCAAAGATATCGTCACTCCGATTGCGCCGCCGGTGGAAGGGCATCAACCGCGCAATTACGAGGGATTTATTAATCCAATTCCCGAAATCATGGAGCGACCAGGCAAATTCTTCAATGCGCTGCAACATTCGCTCACTAGCCGCGAGAAGTTTTACAATCACATGCCGGCGCGTGAGGTCAGAAATCGCGTTCTCGCCGAAGTCTGGAAGAGCTATTTCAAATTCTGCGTGGAAAGAAATCCCTGGGACAAGGCTCTGTCCCACTATCACATGCATGCTGCGCGTGAAGGCGGCTCGCTCTCATTGGATGAATATCTCGCACGCGGCAGGTTTCCCATTAACTACTTCCGATACACAGACCGCTCGGGCCGAGAAATCATCGTCGACCGGATTCTTCGCTATGAGAACCTGCTTTCCGAGCTCGGAGAAGTATTCTCGCAATTGAATATCCCTTTTGATGGAACGCTCGGCGTCGCAGCCAAATCGGAATACCGAACCGACCGCAGACCGTATCAGCAAGTGTTTGACGCCGACCAACGGCAAACCGTAGAACAAGCATTTGCCAGAGAAATCGAACTCCACGGCTATCGTTTTGAGTAGTCGCAAGCCAGCTTCGTTCCTAGCTCCCGCGCATGTTGTAGCCGCCTCGCTCTGTCGAGGCGCTGATTCGTGCTGTGGGTAGCACGGCGACACAGCGCCATGGCTACAATCTGAGCTTGTCGTTCGTAGACTGCTGCCAGTGGTAGATGTCCCCGGCAAGACGGGAAATCACTGAGGCGCATTGTGGATCCGAATAAAGATTCCGCGTCTCCCATGGATCGTCCTTGAGATTATACAGTTCATTCAAATCCTTGTCGCGCAGGCAAAGCTTCCAGCCGTCTGGCGAAACGACTGTCCTTGTCGATTCCTCGACCGCACGCTTGATCATGCGTCGCCGAGCCAGTGAGGTTCCCTTTTTTATTTTCGTCCGGTTAGGAGCCCATTCCATGAAGATGTTCTCTGGATGCACGCCTTCTTCGCGAATCAACGGTAAGAGACTTTTCCCTGCACATTGAGAATGTCTCGGTTGGCCCAGCAGATCGAGTAGCGTCGGTACGAAATCGATGTGACTGACCGGTTGCTGAATGGTTTTGCTTCGTGTTTGACCCGGTAGCCGAATGAGCAACGGAACGCGCGCGGCTTCTTCGAACATTGTTTCTTTCCCGAAGAGATGATGCGCACCAAGGCTATCGCCGTGGTCGCTCGTGTGAATAACGATCGTCTGATCACTCAGGCGGAATCGTTCCAGACATTGAAGAATTGCGCCGATGCTTTGATCAACGAGCGTAACCAGCCCGAGATAACGCTGCTTGATGCTTCGGTATTCTGCCGGCGTGATCCCAAAGAACAACTGAATCGGCAGCCGCTCCCGATCCAGAATTGCTTCGGCCTGCTGCCATTCGCGCATCAACCGATAGCGCAACGGAATGTTTTCGCTCTCGGGAAGCGTTGCAGTCGGATCAAGATCCACCTGATCGAGCGGATGCTCATCATTCAGAGGCCCGTTGTAAGGCGAATGCGGCTCCACAAATGCCACCACCAGAATGAAAGGATCGCGTTGATGTTTTTCGATGAAATCGCATGCGTGTTTCTCAAGAAATTTTGGCCGCGATAGATCCAGAGGCAGGTTGCTGATGGCCAGTTCTGAGAATCGGCCGTTTTGTTTATCTGGCGTGATGCCGTTTGAGACGAGAAAATTGGTGTAGTCGCCGTGGTCGTCAGTAGAAATCCATTCCTCAAAACCTCGTCCGATTGGCCCTTCCTCGCCGAGATGCCACTTCCCGATATACGCGGTGCGATAATCCCGATCCTCCATCAGCTCAGGGAAAACGCGGAATCGTCGATCGAGTGGCACGCTGTTCCGTGTGCATCCATTGATGTGCGGCCACGTGCCCGTCATCAGCGACGAGCGCGATGGTGTGCAAACCGAATGAGTGACATAGGTTCGCTCGAATACCACGGACTCAGAGGCAAGCTTGTTGAGGTTTGGCGCGTGAACCTTGACCCCTCCGTAGCAAGCGAGCGTATCTGCTCTCTGCTGGTCAGGCAGAAAAAGAATTAAGTTCGGTTTGCGGTTTGCGGCCATGCTTTTCAGGTCAGGCACTAAATCAGCGCTGATCAATATCTGCAATCGGCAGGTCTATTCGCCTCTCGCGAACCGGGGCGATGCCTAAGGTGGAACCCGTTGTCTCGAACGCGTTGGATATGTGGCTTAGGGCATTTGATATTTGCGCCTTCGCCGATTTATCTGGGCATCGTCTTGAGGACAAGGCGATCACCATTGGGCATCAACGCGGGAGCAATGCGTCAGATTCGCGTCGCAAGACTTTCAATTCGAGTGTTTCATCACGACATGAAACGGTTTTTGATCTTGCACGTATTCGGCGCGTTACTCGTTGCGATGGCAAATGGCGCAACAAATTTTGATCTGGCGGCGAAGGCGACGAACGAACTTGCGGTCGATCTTCACCACCAGCTTGCCAAAGGCGACGATAATCTTTGCGTCTCCCCTTACTCAATTGAAAGCGCTCTCGCCATGACTTTCGGCGGCGCCGACGGCGAGACACGCACGGAAATGGCGCGTGTTCTGCATCTCACAAACGATAGCACCGTGCCCGCCTCGTTCGCCGCTCTGCAGCATTCGCTTGAAGCGATGAGCGCAAGGACAGTCGAGCTCATAAAACAGTCGAAAAAATTTGGCGGGCCGAGTGAACCCATCACATTGAACATTGCCAACAGGCTCTTTGCGCAGAAGGGCTACCCGTTTCGCGAGACTTATCTGTCACTGGTGAAGCAAAATTTCGGCGGGGAATTTGAGCCTCTCGATTTCGTTGCCAATCCTGCAACAGCCACGCAGCACATCAATCAATGGGTCGCAGATCAGACCCGTGATCGAATTCGCGATCTCATTCCCGGAGGGGCGCTGGATAAAACAACCCGCCTCGTCCTAACGAATGCACTTTATTTGAAGGCACCCTGGGCAAACGAATTCGCCGAGAACGCGACACAGCCAGAGTCGTTCCTAGTTCACGGTAGCGCACCGACGAATGTCCCGATGATGCGAAAAAAAAGTGACCATTTCGGTTATGCAAAACGCGACGGCTACACCGCCGTGAGTCTTCCCTACGCCGGTGACGAGCTCCAGTTCCTAGTTCTTCTTCCCGACGACGCAACAGGCCTGCGTGCGCTCGAATCAAAGCTGACCAGCGATACGCTCGCCGGTTGCGCAAAACTTGAAAGGCGCGACGTCGATCTTCATCTGCCAAAGTTCAAGCTCGAGCCGCCGACGATTGCATTGGCTGAAAAATTTGAAGCGCTCGGGATGAAAACTGCGTTCGATAAGCCGCAGGGCAGCGCGAATTTCGACAAGATCGCGCCACGGACGCCGCGGGATTACCTATACATCTCGCAGATATTTCACAAGACCTTCATCGCGGTGGACGAAAAAGGAACTGAAGCAGCCGCCGCAACCGCCGTCGCAATGATGGCAGGGACCGCTCTTAGATCGCCTCCCCCGCCGCCGATCGAAGTGAAAGTCGATCGCCCATTCATCTATGCCATCCAGCACGTCCCTAGTGGCGTGTGTCTGTTCCTTGGTCGCGTCACTGATCCTCGTTGAATATGGATATCGGCACGCTCGCAAATTTGATCAATGCAATGGCCGTGACGGCCGGCGTTATTTTCGCCGCCGCGCAAATCAGGTACTACCGTCAACGGAGACAAAGGGAAGCAATGCTCGAGTTGGTGAGATCATTCCAAAGCCCGGCATTTACCAGTGCGCTTCGGCGGGTGCTGTCGTTGCCGGATAGGGCGGACACCCAAAAAATACGCGAAGTTCTCGGACCTGACGGCGAAGATGCCGTGTACTTGGTTTCGCTGACTTGGGAGAGTATCGGTGTATTGCTGTTTCGCCGTGAACTCACCCTTGATCTGGTGGATGATTTCTTTAGCGGTCCGATTCTTCTCTCCTGGAAGAAGCTTCAGGTTTGGGCCGAGGAATGGCGTCGCGAGCTAAACCGCGAGACGGGCTCCGAATGGTTCCACTGGTTGGCTGAAAGAATGATGGAACGTGAGAAGCTTTCGCCGCCCGTGCCCGCTTACATTGCACATCGCACATGGCGCGAACCACGTCGGCGTTTCACAGAAACGCCCTACAAAAGCGAGTCAGATTCATAGCTCAACGCGCTATTCACAATTCGCGCTGCAGATGTAAACGGATGCCGCTCGACTTTGTTTGCGTCGAGAATGTGCATCACCTCGATATCGCGCGCCTTGAGGTAATCGGAAATCAGCGCGCGATGACAACGCCACCAGACTGCTTCGGCGCACATGATTGCTGTCGGCCCGGCTTCGCGAGCGAGAACGAGAAGGCGCTCGATGCCTTTATGGAATTGCTCTGTTTCCATGTAATCCGCATAACCGCGAAATGAAGCGTTGCGCCACGCCGTATTGCGCGAATCGGCCTTCGGCTTTCGCCTTCCGCCCAACTCCGGGAAATGTTCGTAGCGAATCCCGCGTGCGCTCAATGATTCTGCCAGTGCTTCCTTGTTGAACTGCGGATGGCGCTTCGATCCCGGCAACAATCGCACATCGGCCAGGAACTTGATTCCGTTCTCTTCCAGCAATGAAATGAACTCGTCAATCTTGCGTGTCGAGTGGCCAGTCGTCCAGATCCGCATGACTTAACATAAACAACGTTTCGTAAGCGTTTTCACAACCATATGCGTACTGTGCGCGCCGTGTCTTTTTCTGGCAGCACGTCCGACGCGTGACGCCGAATCAACGCGCAGGTTTTGGCGGCACGACTGCCTCGCTCATCGACTTGAGCATTCGGCCCAGATCGCTGTTCGTAGAGATGACCGCGGTGGTGTCCTTCTCGAAAGCGACTCGCATGACGTCCAGGCTGCGGAGAAAAGAATAAAGTTCCTGTGCGTCGGGAGGATTGAAAGCTGCCGCATAAATAGAAGCCGCTTCGGCGTCGGCTTTGCCCTCAGTTTCGAGCGCGTTCTTCGTCGCGGTGGAACTGATCGAGGCAACATCGCTTTCCTTTTGACCGCTGATGTTCGCGGCCTCGCCGCGCCCCTCGGAACGGAACCGCGCTGCGATTTGGTGCCGCTCGCTCGACATGCGCTCGATGATCTTCTCCGCAACCGCTGGATTGTATTTGCTGCGCTTGAAACGTTCATCGAGCAATTCGATTCCGAAATCGGCGATCTTTTGCCGGGTCCGTTCCGTAATTTGTTTCTCAATTTCGCCGCGCCCGAACTCAATATCTGGAATTGCGCTGGGCAGAAGAGTGCCGCTTTTCTCCAGTTCCTCGTCACGCAACGGTTTTCGGCCTTTGGTTACTCGAATAATTTCCACGAGATCGTGCGTGGCGACGGCGGTGCGCGTCTCGCTGCCGAGTATGTCATCAAGGCGTGAAAGCGCGCTGCGCTCGTCATTGAGTCGATTGTAGTAGAGGAATGGATCGCTGATCCGCCACCGGGCGAAACAATCGACAATGATGTAGAGCTTATCCTTCGTAGGACATTCAGTCGGTGGACCGTCCCAGGCGAGAATGCGTTTATCGAAACGCTGCAGTTTATCGATAACAGGCAGCTTCATCTTCAATCCCGGTGTGGTGATGGTGCGAACGATTTTTCCGAAACGCGTGATGATCGCCGTTTCATACTGATGGACGACAAACAGCAGCGTTCCCCATTTGAACGCAGTCAAAATGAAAAGAATGCCCAGGATCGACATCACCCGGCTCTGCAAAAAGCGCACTACGGCCGACACGGCGGCGGGTCGTGGAGTGACGTCGATCACGTTCATGGCGAGGTCCGAGTTTGCTCTGCCGGCACCAGCGGCAACGTCTGAAGAATGTTTCTCAGGCTGTCATCGACAATAATTTTCCTTTGCAAACTCGGCAGGATCGCTTGCATCGCTTCAAGGTAAAGACGACGACGCGTTATCTCGGGTGCTTTTCGATACTCCGCGAGCAGCAACGAAAACTTTTGCGCTTCGCCCTTGGCTTCGTTCACACGGCGGAACGCGTACGCTTCGGCCTGTTTCTCGCGTTCCTTCGCCTGGCCGCGCGCATTCGGGACGGCGTCGTTATACACCGCCCAGGCTTGATTGATCGCGGTTTGCTTCTCTTGTTGGGCCTGGTTGACTTCGTTAAAGGCAGCCTGCACGGCTGGCGGCGGACGCACCGTCGCGAGTTGCACCTGTTGAATCTGAATTCCCAGGCCGTACTGCGAGCAAAGGTCGGCCAGACGCTTCAAAGTTGACGTCTCAATGTCATGTCGCCCGATGGTAAGCACTTCGTCCACTGCGCGATCGCCGATCACTTCCCGCATGACGCTTTCGGAAAGATCACGCAGGGTCTTTTCCGGTTCGCGCGCACCGAACAAATACATTTTTGGGTCGGTAATACGGTACTGCACCACCCACGGGACGAGAGCGGTGTTGAGATCGCCGGTGATCATGGTCTCGGTTTCCCCAGGTTCCATGTCGCCCTGGTAAATGTTCGTCGCGTTGGGCGTAGAAAAACCGAACTCGAGCTTCAACAACCGCTGCGTCGGCACGATGTGGATCCTATCGACGTACGGAATGGCGTACGCGAGCCCGGGATTCACGTTATCGTGATAAGCGCCAAAGCGCGTCTTCACTCCGACCGAGTTTGCCGGGATCGAGGTAAAACCGAACAACAGCGTCAACAACGTGAGGACAAGCCCGATGCAGGCAATCACACCAAGAATCAGCCGCACCGGCTTGATCGGAAGACTTTCGGCAACCATCGGTCTCGCCATAAGCGAGCCCTTATTGATCAAACCCGCTGCTGAGCGCAAGCTTTCAATTCAAGGAATGACGGCTTCCCGGCCGTGACGTCCAAAGTAGGGCGACCTTCTAACTCGCCCTCCTGCTAGATGCGAACGTTAGAAAACTTGCGCCACGTCGACGGCTGCTCAACCCGTCGCTCCTTGACTAGGTGCCTATGCGCTCGAAAACTGAGGCATGAACATAAGAAACATGATCTTGTCAGCAGCAATTGGCCTTGGCACGTTGGCGTCAATGGCAGCGAAAGAAACTTCTAGCCAACCCGCGGTGGGACAACCGGCGCCGGATTTCAGTCTAACCACGGGCGATGGGTCGCAAGTGAGTTTGAAGGATTTCAAGGGCAAATGGGTGGTGCTGTATTTTTATCCGAAAGATTTCACCAGCGGCTGCACCATGGAAGCGCGCAATTTCCAGCGCGATCTGGCGAAGTACGAGGGCGCCGACGCGGTCATTCTTGGCGTAAGCGTTGATACAGCACAGTCACACAAAGATTTTTGTGCAAAGGAAGGGCTTAATTTCAAATTGCTGGCCGATCCTGATGCGAAGGTCTCGAACGAGTACGGTTCAGTGATGGATTACAAAGGGAGCAAACTTGCGGCGCGCAACACGTTCATCATTAATCCGAAAGGCGAAATCGCCAAGGTGTACACCGGGGTGAAGCCGGCCGACCATAGCGAGCAAGTCCTGAAAGATTTAGCCGATTTAAAAAAGAGTTAACTAAACTGGTACAATGGCAGCTCAAAGAAAATCGATCGATTGCAGGGATTATCCCAGTGAGAAAAATTGCTCGCTGAAAATTTCTGGTACCGAAGAAGAAGTGCTTGATGCAGCGGTGCAGCACGCCGTCTCGGCGCATGGGCATGAAGAAACGCCGCAATTGCGCGAGCAGATCCGCTCGATGCTCAAAGACTCGAACGATTAACGTCGCCCAGAAACCAACGACCTGATTGAAGCCGATTCTAGCCCCGAGAAAAAGCTTCTTCTGGGCGGTCTCGCCGGTCTCGCAGCCGCAATCATTGGTGCGATTGTCTGGGCGGTTTTAACTGTGACGACTAAGTATCAAATCGGATGGATGGCCGTAGGAGTAGGCGCGCTTGTCGGCTTCGCTTTGAGAAGCGGAAACGGCGGAAAAACTTTTGGGATTCTCGGCGCATTTCTAGCCCTCTTCGGTTGCGTCCTCGGAAATTATTTTTCGCTGATCGCCTTGGCGTCAACCGAGCAACACGTTGGCTTTTTCACAATGCTCAACGATGCCGATCCAGCGAAGGTCATCAGCGCTATGTGGGACGATTTTATGTCGGCCAGCATTCTATTTTACGCAATTGCGGTTTACGAAGGCTACAAGTTCTCAGTCTTCCGACCGTCAAATGTTACTTCAGCACCGGAGAAACGGTTGGGATAGCGCGAGCAGATCAAATCGATGCTCAAGGACGAGGCCGATTAGCGCGACGTGATAGCTACCCAATCATCTTCGGCTTAGTGGCGGGCTCTACTTTTCATTCGGCGCATTTGCACCTGCGCTTCGGTTTCCAGCTCCGCGAGCAATTGCTTCGAAATATTCGAAAGTTTTCCTGACCACGACGCGCCCACGACGACCGGAGGAAAATCCGGCAACCTCAAAACGCGCACCCCTTCAGCTGGCTTGAAACCTGGTACCGCTACTGCCAAACCGATTCCATACCCACTCGCGACGTAACGTTCGATCAACCGAGCCGAGTTGACCTCAATTCCGCAAAACCATTCCACTCCCAAGTGCTCGAGACCGCGCTGAAACGAAGCGTGGATGGGATCTGTTCGCGGGAAAGCGATCAGTGTTTCCTCAATCTTATCGCGCTTCCACAGCTCTTCCGCGCGAGCGAGCCCGGACTTTCTGTGGACGAGCAGAATCAACGGTAACTCGAGTAACGATCGAACCTGAATCCCAGCGCGCGATTTCTTCTCGACGAGAGTAATCGCAAGATCGACGTCTCGGGCCAAGAGCAATCTCTCGGCTTCGGCGCGCGCCGCTTCGTGCAGATAAAGACGAAACTCGGGAAATCTAGTTCGAACCTTCTGCAGCAGCTCCGGGATATAGTCGTGCAACACGATTGACGGCGCAGCAATGCGCAATTGCGGCGCCCTGTTCTGACGTAGCTTTTCACCGATGATCTCGATGTTGTCGAAGAACGGTTTGATAAACTCGAACAGTTCCATGCCTGCAGGCAAAAGCGCGAATGGTCGTCGCTGAAACAGCTTGGTGCCAAGTGACTCCTCCAGCTTCGCGATCTGGCCGCTTACTGCGGGTTGCTGGATGCCGTAAGGGATGTTGCGCACAGCGGCTGCGATTCCGCCGTGTTTCGCGACGAAATAGAACAACTCGAGGTGATGAATATTCATGATCGAAAGCGTCGATGAATTCCGCAATTTTTATCAATTAACATCCGCCGCGCAAAGCCGTTATCCTCTCGAGCAATGCCGAATATTCGGTCAAACCCAACAAACAAATGGAACTCCTGATCCTTTTCATCATCGGTCTGCTGATTGCGATTATCGCTCTGCCGTTTGTCGCGCTCGCCAAAGCAAACAGCACAAAGCGCAGCCTTGACGACCTAGCTGCGCGATTGTCATCGCTTGAAAACGAAGTGCGCAATTTGCGGCCACATGCCGTGACCGCCCCGAAATCGGAAGCTGCTACCGCAGCGATGGAAGCCCTCCCGCCACCACTTCCGGTCACAACACCTGCTCCGGCCGTGCGAGAAAAAGAATCAGTGCCGCCGCCAGTTCCGGAAAGATTCGTTAAACGAACCGTGTCTCAAGTAGCAGCGACGCCCAGGCCGCCGATTAACTGGGAGCAATTCATGGGCGCGAAACTCTTCGCGTGGATCGGCGGGCTCGCGCTTTTCCTCGGCGTTGCGTTCTTCGTGAAATACTCGTTCGAGCACAATCTCATCCCGCCGGAGTTACGGGTTGCCATCGGGTTCGTGATTGGCGTCGGTCTTCTCATCGGCGGTCTGCTTCTGAAACGGAAGGAAAACGCCGTCACGGCGCAGACGCTCTGCGCGACTGGAGTCCTTGTGCTCTATGCCGTGACGTTTGCCTGCCGATCTTATTACCACTTCGCGTTCTTCG
>WNFX01003538.1_pt1 | contig 19831 bp, 15 predicted proteins | sample 5400111 | NCBI WGS metagenome assembly WNFX01 (sample SAMN13153363, study PRJNA577476) | soil metagenome | isolation source: 40 cm soil or saprolite under grassland replicate 1 | place: USA:California | collected 2016-06-15 | reverse complement strand
ATCTTGATCTCCTCGGCGGTCCGTTCGCCCAGCATGAGCGAGTACTCCTTCTTGGCGAACGTGATGATCGCCTGGTCAAGCTCGTCGCCGCCGACCCGGATGGACTGCGAGGTGACGATGCCGCCCAGCGAAATCACCGCCACCTCCGTGGTCCCTCCGCCGACGTCCACCACCATGTTCCCGGTCGGCTCGTACACCGGCAGCCCGGCCCCGATCGCGGCCGCCATCGGCTCTTCGATGATGTAAACGCGGCGGGCACCCGCCTGGTGCCCGGCCTCCTTGACCGCGCTCTGCTCCACGCCCGTGATGCCGCTGGGGACGGCGACCACGAGCCGGGGCTTGGCCAGGTGCCTGCGCCGGTGCACCTTCTGGATGAAATACCGCAGCATCCGCTCCGTGACATCGAAGTCGGCGATCACGCCGTCCTTGAGCGGCCGGACCGCGACGATGTTGCCCGGCGTCCGGCCGATCATCCGTTTCGCTTCCACCCCGACCGCGACGATCTTGCCGGTGTTCGTGTTGAGCGCCACCACCGACGGTTCGTTCAGCACGATCCCCCGCCCGCGCACGTACACCAGGGTGTTCGCGGTACCGAGGTCGACCGCCATGTCACGGCCGAGGAACGCCAGCGTGTTGCTCATGAGAAACGAGAGCCTTCCCACACAATGATCTGCTTATTACGTTGAATGCGCTTGTCTCCGCGCGGCGAACACGGCGACGTGTCATTCATCGACCGGCGCGAAACGGCTTAAACAAGGTCCGGAAAGAAGATCTTGATTTCCCGCTCGGCGCTGTCGCGCGAATCGGAGCCGTGCACTATGTTCTGCTGGACCTCGAGCCCGAAGTCACCACGAATCGTACCTGGCGCCGCGTTGAGCGGATCGGTCGCCCCGGCCAGCTTGCGCACCGCCTCGACGGCCCGCGGGCCATCCACGACGATCGCGACCAGCGGCCCAGACGTGATGAACTCCACGAGTGAGGCGAAAAACGGCTTGCCAAGGTGTTCGGCGTAGTGTGTCTCCGCGGTGTCACGATCGAGTTTCCGTAGCTCCATCGCCACGAACCGCAACCCTTTGCGTTCTATGCGAGAGACAACGTCACCGATCATGCCACGGCGGACACCGTCTGGCTTGATCAGGACCAGGGTGCGCTCAGACAAAGATTCTCCTAGCCGGGACTGTTTGGATTGATGGGCTGAGCCAGTAAATAGCCCTGCGTCGGGAGCTTACCCGGACGATGGGCTGCCAACGCCCGCCCGGCGCGCCCGTCCCGCGAGCAAAACCATAATCGCCGCCAGCCCGGCCGTGGCCGCCGCCGCAAGCTCCCACATGGCCGTGGCGCGCAGCAGCGCACCGGACACGGCGGGCGGCGCGGCGGTGAGCCGATGACCGCGCGATCCGGCCGTGACGAACAGGATCTGCATGCCGCCCGCGACGAGATAGCCGGTCACCATGCCGGCCAGGGCAAGCGGCAGCACGGTGAGGGCGGCGCAGGCCGACGCATCCGCCATGGCCGCGCCAAGCGCGAGGGCCAGGCCGCCCGCGAGCAGGGCAAGCGCGAGCGTCTGCAGCTGGGCGGGCGTGAGCGTCCCTGCGCCGCGCGTCAGCGTCCCGGTGGCGCGCGTGAGCGTCCCGGTGGCGCGCGTAAGCGTCCCGGTGGCGCGGGCGAGCGCCAGCCCGCAGGCTGAGACGGCCAGGCCCACGGCGGCCGCGGCATTGGGCGCAGGGACGTGGCGGCGGCCGTCAGAGCGCGGGCGCAGCGCCGATCTCGCCGCGCCCGCGGCGACCGCGGCGGCGATGATCCCGCCAGCGAAAGCTGCCGCGATGGGCAGGGCGGGTACGGCGCCGACAGCGGTCATCGCATGAGTCGCGGGCACGCCCAGCAGGACGCGAGCCGGATTCGGCGCCGCGGCGGCCCCGGTGCGCAGCAGCCGCGAGCCCTCGATGACACCGGCCGAGGGCGCCATGGCCAGGCCCGTGAGCAGCGCGCAAAACGGCAGCGCAGGAACGCTCCCGACCACCGCATCGCGGTACAGCACGATGGCGAGCGTGGTGAGCATGGCGGTAGCGACACCGCCCGCGGCAAGCTGGCCGGACGGCGGCCACTGAAACGTCGATCCCACCGCGAGCGCGCCGAGCCCCGCGGCCGGGACAAACAGGAGTGCCAGTTGCGCGCGTTCAGCGGGGGTGATGACGCCACCTGCGCCGCCGGTCACGCCGTCGCGCCTCCCACCGCGCCCGCCAGCACCGCGTCCCCCGCTGCCAGTGGCGCGCCCGCCAGCACGGCGCCCCCCGCTGCAAGTGGCGCCCGCGCCGCCGGTCACAACCACATGCACCGCGGTGACGGCGAGCGCGACACCGGCGAGCCATGGATAAGGCTGAAGCGCCGCCCGCCAGCCGCCTACGGCAACGCGAAACCCGATCAGCGGGACCGCGGCGGTCATCGTGCTGACCGCGGCGACCGACCAGAGGCAGGCCAGTACCCGCCGCGCCGCGGCGCGGCGTTCCCAGACGACGGCAAGGGACGCGGCGAGCACGGCGCCCGCGCCGAGACCGTGCACGGCCCGGTCCAGCGCGATTCCCGGTACCGTCTCGACCCAGGTGGCGGGCAGGCTGGCAGCGAGATCCGCGGCGCCGAGCGTGATCAGTCCGGCCGTCAGGACCCGCCAGCCGGGCCCCCGCCGCGCACCGAGGGCGGCGGCGGGCGCGGCCAGCAACATCGCCGGAAGCGCCAGGCCTGCCGCCCGTATCACGGCATTTCCATAACGGCTGCCGCTGGCGACGCTCGCCAGCATGGTCGGCTCGGCCGCCGCGATGAGGTCCGGAATCTGAAGGAACGCAAGCGGAACCGCGGCGAGCACGATCAGCGCGGCGGAAAAGTCGCCACGCACGCCGCCCGCTGCCCGCGACGGTGCGGCGTGCCCACCAGCACGCGGCGACCGCACGGCGATCGTCACCTGATGTACTCCTTCACTTACAGATTGCGACAATAATGGCACAAGCCAGGCCGGTGACGCTCCGCTACAGCTCAAAAACCTCTGGTATTTCCGGCCGCGGCGGCACGTCCTGGCGGCGGCGGGACGCCGGTCAGGAGCGTGCGCGGGTCAGGCCATGCTCCACGCGGTAGCCGAGCCAGATGGCCGTCGCCCACAGAGCGGCAAAGATCACGCCGAGGAAGAACATCACGGGCACCACGAACCCGCCCGCGATCACTACTACCTGCAAAACGCTGCCCGCGACATAGGGCCAGCGCTGCCCGCGCCGCCCGACCATGCCTGCGAGCAGGACCGCCGCGACCGCGATCACCCCGCCGGCGGTGCCCGCCAGCCGGGGGTTCGCGTGCCCGACAGCGATGGCCACGGGGATCGCGAGCCCGATGACGATGGCCTCCATGACCAGGATCGTGGCGCAGAGCCGTCGCATGCCGCGCTCAGCCCCCGCCGGCGCCGTGCGCCGTTCCGCCTGCTGTCCTGGTGAGGAGCAGCCGGGCGTCGCCAGCGGTGACCACCGAGCCGGTAACGAGCACGCCCGCGCCACCGGGCACGATCCCGCCCGGGAAGTTAGCCGCCTCCGCCTCGTCAACGAGCCCGGCGGCGATGTCGATCGCGTCATCCAGCCGGGCCGCCATGTGCACCCGCTCCGGGCCGAACACCTCTGCGGCCAGTTCGGCAAGGGTGGGCACGTCCATCGAGCGAGAGGACGAGTTGCTTGTCACCACGATCTCCGACGCGACGGGCTCCAGTTGTCCGAGCATGCCAAGCACGTCCTTGTCGACGCTCACCGCGAGCACGGCCACCAGCTGTGCGAACATGAACGACTCCGTCACCGCCGCCACGGTTGCCGCCATGCCCGCCGGGTTGTGCGCCGCGTCCACGAGCACGGTCGGGCTGCGCCTGACGACCTCGAGCCGACCTGGGGAAGTGATCTGGGCGAATGACTCCTGCACGAGAGCGGGGTCAAGCGCCCCCCCGCCTTCGCGGGCAGCGCGGGCGCCGCCCGGTTCGGCCGAGGCGCCCGGCCCGGCCGTGGGCCCGGGCACACCGGCGAACGCCTCCACCGCGGCGAGCGCGCACGCCGCGTTGCTGGCCTGATGCGCGCCGAACAGCGGCAGGAACAGGTCCTCGTACGCGCCGCGCAGGCCGCGCAGCGCCAGTCGCTGGCCACCCACCGCGACGTCGCTGTGCAGGACACCGAACTCGATGCCCTCCCTCGCCACGCTCGCGCCCGTCTCCGCGGCCCGGCGCAGCAACACCTCCGCGGCTTCGACGGGCTGCTGCGCGAGCACCGCCACCGCGCCGGGCTTGATGATGCCTGCCTTCTCGGCAGCGATGGACGCGATCGTGCTGCCCAGGTAGCGGGTGTGATCCAGGGAGATGGGAGTGATCACCGCGACCGAGCCGTCAGCGACATTCGTGGCGTCCCAGACACCGCCCATGCCAACCTCGACGACGGCGACGTCCACCGGCGCGTCGGCGAACACGGCGAACGCCATTGCGGTCAGCACCTCGAAGAACGACAGCGGCCCTGGATTCTGTGCGTCGGCCAGCCGCAGGTAGGGCGCCACCTCGGCGTAGGCGGCGATGAACCGGTCCTCGCTGACGGGTTCGCCGTCCACGCAGATCCGCTCCCGCATCGATGTCAGATGAGAACTGGTATATCTCCCCGTGCGCAGGCCCCGCCCGCGGAGCAATGCGTCGATCATGTACGCGGTGGAGGTCTTGCCGTTGGTCCCGGTGATGTGGATGACCGCATATGACCGCTGCGGCGATCCGAGCAGATCGGCGAGTTCGCGCATGGGCTCGAGCGAAGGCTCGATCTCCCATTCGACGCCACGCGCGCGTATCGCCGCCTCGGCTTCGTGATAGCTGGCGGGCAGGTCGGCGGTCACGTCGGAAGCCTACTCACCTCCCGACCGGCCCTCGCCCAACGGGAGCCGTGGCCGGAACCGGCCGGGCCCGCCGGATGGGCGAGATATCCACAGAACCTCGTCCTCCATGCCGCATATCCACAGAACCTCGTTCCTGCCTGCCGCCCGCCTTGACAGCCTGCCAAAATCATCAGTATGGGCAGCGCCCCCAGGGCGGGCGGGTCTTGTAGGGGCCAGCAGGTCATGTAAAGGCCAGCGGGTCATGTCGGGGCCAGCGGGTCTTGTCGGGGCCGGCGGGTCTTGTCGGGGCCAGCGGGTCTTGTCGGGGCCAGCGGGTCATGTCGAGGCCAGCGGGTCATTGGAGCGTGACGCGCCAGCAGGCGGATTGGGCGGGCGGACCGGTGACGCCGGACAGCTTCTTCCTCTCGGAATGGCGGGCCCGTCGCCCTGGCGAGCGCCGGAGCCTTCGGCGTGCGCGCGAGCTTGCGGCGAGGCTCGGGCTCACCAGCCAGACTCCTCCCGTGCTGAGCGTGGTCGGCTCCAAGGGCAAGGGCACGACGGCCACGTACGCGTCGGCCTGCCTGGCCGCGGCGGGCAAGCGGGTCGTCACCGTCACCGGCCCCGGGTACCGGCGCAGCCGCGAGCGAATCCGCCTCAACGGCTGCGCGGTCGATGACGCGACGCTGCTCGGGCTGGCCAAGCGGCTGCAGGATGCGGTGGCCAAGATGCCCGGCAGCGCCAGGGCCGGGCGCGACGCCGGGGGCGATGGCTACCTGGCGCCCACCGGCCTGTTCACGCTGGCGGGAGTCCTGCACGCACGCGATGTGGCCGCCGACGTGATCGTCCTCGAAGCCGGGATGGGCGGCAAGTCGGACGAGATCAGCCTGTTTCCGCCCGCGGTCGCGGCGCTGACCGCGATTTTCGCCGAGCATGTGGGCAAGCTGGGTGATACGCCGGCCGAGATCGCGCGCGAGAAGGCCTCGATCGTCACGTCACAGACCCGGGCCGTGCTGACCGTCCTGCAATCGGCCGACGTGTGGCGAGCGATCGAGGACACGGTCACCAAGCTGTCGACCGGCCGGCTGCGGCTTGAGCTTGTGCGCGAGGGAAGCACGGCCGTGCCCCGGCACCTGCTGCCGGCCGGCCTGAGCGCACGGGGTGCGGAGCTTGGCTGCGCCGCGGGCGGCCGGCTGCTCGATGTGACCGGCTGGGATGCGCCATCGCCCGGCGAGCTCGCCACGGTGCTCGGCTCGGTGCGGCTGCCCGGCCGGCTCTCCCGGCACCGGCTGCCCGGGTCAGGCACGGAGCTGATCGTCGATTCGGCGAGCAACCGAGCCGCCGCCGCGGCCGCGCTCGCCACCGCGCGCACCTGGTGGACTGGGATCGATCATGTACTGATCTGCCTGCCCGACCACAAGGACGTGACCGGAGTGACCGCCGAACTCGCCGGGCTGCCTGTCACATTCGTGCGGATGCCCGACGATCACCTGCGATTCACGCATCCGCTGCCCCCTGACTGGTCCGTGATCGACGCGGCCAGCCTCACCAGCGAGCTTGTTGCTGGCCTCGGCCGCCGCGTCCTCGCCCTCGGCACGGTCTACTTCGCCGGGCTGATTCTGGATCTGGCGGACGCCGACACCGAGTGCCTGTTCCGCACCGACACGAAGATCCCCTAGCTCCGAGCATTGGGGCCCGGAAAACCGGCCCAATCGTCGGAGCTGCGTGATCAAGCGGGAAGAGCGTCGAGAGCGGCCTGGATACGGGCGATTTCCGCTTCCGCTGCGGCGAGCCGTTCGCGTGTTTTCGCCACCACGGCCGCCGGCGCATTCTCGATGAACGCGGCGTTCGCCAGCTTCGTCCCGGTCTGCGCCGCTTCCTTCCGCGCACCGGCCAGGTCCTTCTCGAGCCGCCTGCGCTCGGCGGCCACGTCGATCGCGCCTGCCATGTCGAGTTCGACCGTGACCCCTTCCACCCGCAACGACGCGGTGGAAGTGAACGAGGGCGGGGGCGGGGAGAGCCGCAGCAGCGCCCGGATCTGCGGCTCGTGCGCCGCCAGCGGTGTCGCCTCGATGCCGCCGAGCCCGGCGACGACGGCCTGGCCGGGTCGCAGACCCTGCTCGGACCGGAACCGCCGTATCTCGGTGACCAGCCGCATGAGGGTGGCGATCTCGGCTTCCGCCGCGGGGTCGGGACGCGGCCCGGCCGAATCCTCCGCACTGGTGACGCCGCCACCCGGCCAGTCCGCCACGACGATCGACTCGCCGCCGGTCAGCGCGGTCCACAGCTCGTCGGTGATGTACGGCATGACCGGATGAAGCAGGCGGAGCACCCGGTCGAGCACATACCCGAGCACCGCGCGCGTGGTCGCGGCGGCGGCCGCGCCGGCCGCGAGCGGCGTCTTGGCGAGCTCCAGGTACCAGTCGCAGAACTCGTCCCACGCGAAGTGGTACAGCGCGTCGCACGCCTTGGCGAACTCGAAATCCTCGATGGCGGCATCGACCTCGCCGGTAACCGCGGCGAGCCGGGACAGAATCCACCGGTCCGCGACCGAGAGCGCGTCACGATCAGGCAGCGATGCCACCCCGCGTGAGCCGTTAAGGAGGGCAAATCGCGCCGCGTTCCACAGCTTGTTGCAGAAATTACGCGAACCGGCCACCCACTCCTCGCTGACCGAGATGTCACTGCCGGGATTCGCGCCGCGGGCGAGCGTGAACCGGGTGGCGTCCGCGCCGAAGTGCCGCAGCCAGTCCAGCGGATCCACCACGTTGCCCGCGGACTTGGACATCTTCTTGCCGTGGGCGTCGCGCACCAGGCCGTGCAGCGCCACCACCCGGAACGGGACCGCGTCCACGGGATCGCGGTGGCGCATCGCGTACAGCCCGAACATCATCATCCGCGCGACCCAGAAGAACAGGATGTCGTATCCGGTCACCAGGACGCTGGTCGGGTAGAAGGCGCGCAGATCGGCGGTGTCGGCCGGCCAGCCGAGCGTGGACGCCGGCCACAGCGCGGAAGAGAACCAGGTGTCAAGGACATCCGGATCCTGCCGCCAGCCTGGGCCGGCCGGCGGCTCCTCGCCGGGACCCACGCAGATCACCTCGCCGTCCGGGCCGTACCACACCGGGATCCGGTGGCCCCACCACAGCTGGCGGCTGATGCACCAATCGTGCATGTCGTCCACCCAGTCGAAGTACCTCGCCGCCATCTGCGGCGGGTGAATGCGCACCCGCCCGTCGCGTACGGCGTCTCCCGCGGCCTTCGCGAGCGGGCCGACCTTGACGAACCACTGCAAGGACAGCCGCGGCTCCACCGTTGTCCGGCAGCGCTGGCAATGCCCGACCGCATGCAGGTAGGGGCGGACCTCGGCCACGATACGGCCCTGTTCGCGCAGCGCCGCGACCACGGCGGGCCGGGCCTCAAACCGGTCCAGGCCGGCGAACGGGCCGCCCACCGTGATGTTTCCCCGCTCGTCCATGATCGTGAGGGCGGGAAGGCCATGGCGGCGCCCGATCTCGAAATCGTCCGGGTCATGCGCGGGAGTGACCTTGACCGCGCCGGTGCCGAACTCCGGGTCGACGTGCGGGTCGGCCACGACGGGAATGCGGCGGCCGGTCAGCGGAAGTTCCACGTCCCGGCCGACCAGCCGCGCGTAGCGAGCATCGTCGGGGTGCACGGCCACCGCGGTGTCACCGAGCATGGTTTCCGCGCGGGTGGTCGCGACCACGACGGCATCGTCGCCCTCGCCGTAGCGGATCGAGACAAGCTCGCCCTCATCCTCGCTGTGCTCGACCTCGATATCGGATAGCGCGGTGAGGCAGCGCGGACACCAGTTGATGATGCGCTCGGCGCGGTAGATGAGGCCGTCGTCGTAGAGGTTCTTGAAGAGCGTGTGCACCGCGGTGGACCGATCCTCGTCCATTGTGAACCGCTCGCGGGTCCAATCCACGCTGTCGCCCAGGCTGCGCATCTGGTTCAAGATCGCGCCACCGTAGGCGGTCTTCCATTGCCACACGCGCTCGACGAACTGTTCGCGGCCGAGGTCGTGACGGCTGAGCCCTTCCTTGGCCAGATCGCGCTCGACCACGTTCTGGGTGGCGATTCCCGCGTGATCCATTCCCGGCAGCCACAGCGCGGTGTAGCCCTGCATGCGGCGCCGGCGTACCAGGATGTCCTGCAGGGTGTGATCGAGGGCGTGGCCGATGTGGAGCGAGCCGGTCACGTTCGGCGGCGGGATCACGATCGAGAACGTGGGCGCCGGGCGGGCCGGATCCGCGGTGAACAGGCCAGCCTCCACCCAGCGCGCGTAGAGCCGCGGCTCTACTTCGGCGGGCGCATATTGCGGAGGGAACTGTCGTGGCGGTTCCGCGGGAACCCCGCGGGCAGGCGCCGCGCTGGATGGTGCAGTCACGTCAGCCGAGTCTAGGGGCTCGCAGAATGCGGATGGGACCCGATGCCGCCACGTCCGGTCCCAATACTGGTACGCGGTCGCCGTCTCGGCGGCTTCGTCGCGCGGCATGCCCGCCGCGGGTCAGGCGGACTTCTCCCGCGGGGTTCGTTTCGCCGGAATCTCGCGCGGGACAAGGGTCGGGTTGACATTTTCCAGAACGGCTTCGCGGGTGATCACTACCCGTTCCACGTCCTCCCGGCTTGGCACCTCGTACATCACCGAGAGCAGCACTTCCTCGAGAATGGCGCGCAGCCCGCGTGCCCCGGTGCCACGCAGGATCGCCTGGTCGGCGATGGCTTCGAGGGCATCCTCGGTGAACTCCAAGTCCACGTTGTCCAGCTCGAACAGCCGGTGGTACTGGCGGACAAGCGCGTTCCGCGGCTCGGTCAGGATGAGGATGAGCGCCTCGCGGTCCAGGTTGTGCACGCTCGTGATCACCGGCAGCCTGCCCACGAACTCCGGGATCATTCCGAACTTGAGCAGGTCCTCGGGCATGACATCGGCGAACGCGTCGGATGAGATCCGGTCCTCCTTGGACCGCAGCACCGCGTTGAACCCCATGCCCTTGCGGCCGATCCGGTGTTCGATGATCTTCTCCAGGCCGGCGAACGCACCGCCGCAGATGAACAGCACGTTGGTGGTGTCGATCTGGATGAATTCCTGGTGCGGGTGCTTGCGGCCACCCTGCGGCGGCACGGACGCCGTGGTGCCCTCAAGGATCTTCAGCAGTGCCTGCTGCACTCCCTCGCCGGAGACGTCCCGGGTGATGGAGGGGTTCTCGCTCTTGCGGGCGATCTTGTCGACCTCGTCGATGTAGATGATCCCCGTCTCGGCCTTCTTCACGTCGTAGTCCGCGGCCTGGATGAGCTTCAGCAGGATGTTCTCGACATCCTCGCCGACGTAGCCCGCCTCGGTCAGCGCGGTCGCGTCAGCGATCGCGAACGGGACGTTGAGCAGCTTGGCGAGTGTCTGGGCGAGCAGCGTCTTGCCCGATCCGGTCGGCCCGAGCAGCAGGATGTTGGATTTGGCCAGCTCGACGGCGTCCTCACGGGTGCCGCCACCGGAATGAACCCGTTTGTAGTGGTTATAGACCGCGACCGACAGCGCCTTCTTGGCCGTTTCCTGGCCGATCACGTAGTCGTCGAGGAACTCGTAGATCTCACGGGGCTTGGGGAGGTTGTCCCATTTCAGCTCGGACGGCTCGGCGAGTTCCTCTTCGATGATCTCGTTGCACAGGTCGATGCACTCGTCGCAGATGTACACGCCAGGGCCGGCAATGAGCTTCTTAACCTGTTTCTGACTCTTCCCGCAGAACGAGCACTTCAGCAGGTCACCACCATCGCCGATGCGTGCCACTCAGCTACTCCTTTGCGTGGGGCCGCCTGTGGCAGTGCGGCTGAACCGACCTAATCGCCTTGCTCTGGAACTGACGCTACCGCCTTAAGGGCGTGGATGGGCCCCTTCGACGTCGGGTGGGACGGGTAGATCCTCCCGGTTAGGACGACACTACCTCGGCGCGGGCCTTTCGGCTGTACAGAACCTCGTCCACAAGACCGTATTCCTTCGCCTCCTCGGCCGTAAAGATCTTGTCTCGCTCGATGTCCTTGCGCACCTGGTCCTCGTCCTTGCCGGTGTGCTGGGCGAGAATCCGTTCCAGCGCGGCGCGGACCCTGAGGATCTCCCTGGCCTGGATCTCCAGGTCGCTCGACTGGCCGTAGCCACCCTCGGTGGCCGGCTGGTGGATCAGGATTCGGGAGTTCTGCAGCGCCATCCGCTTGCCCGGCGCGCCCGCGCCGAGCAGCACCGCAGCCGCCGACGCCGCCTGGCCCAGGCAGACCGTCTGTATCTCGGGCCGGATGTACTGCATCGTGTCGTAGATCGCGGTCATCGAGGTGAAGGAGCCGCCGGGCGAGTTGATGTACATCACGATGTCACGGTCCGGGTCGATCGACTCCAGCGTGAGCAGCTGCGCCATCACATCGTTGGCTGAGGCATCGTCGATCTGCACGCCGAGGAAGATGATCCGTTCTTCGAAGAGCTTGTTGTACGGGTTCATCTCCTTGATCCCGTACGTGGTCCGCTCCACGAACGACGGCAGGACGTAGCGGCCTGCTGGCTGAGCAGGGCCTGGCTGGGGGTGCGCGCTCATGCGGGGTGCCTCCGCTGACTGTGCTAGCTCTGCTCTCCACGAAAAGGTCATGAGACCGGCCCTTCCGACGGTACCTGGGTGGCGCTGCGGACGACGTGGTCGACGAGACCGTAATCCTTCGCCTCCTCGGCCGTGAACCAGCGGTCACGGTCGGAGTCGGCCTCGATCTGCTCGGCCGGCTGCCCAGTATGGATGGCGATCCGCTCGGCCAGCGTGTGCTTGACGTACAGCATCTGCTCAGCCTGAATCTTGATGTCCGACGCGGTACCGCCGATGCCGCCCGACGGCTGGTGCATCATGATCCGCGCGTGCGGCAGCGCGTACCGCTTGCCGGTGGTGCCCGCGCACAGCAGGAACTGGCCCATCGACGCGGCCAGGCCCATGGCCACGGTCTGCACGTCGTTCGGGACGTACTGCATGATGTCGTAGATCGCCATGCCCGCGCTCACCGATCCGCCGGGCGAGTTGATGTACAGGGTGATGTCGCGGCTGTCGTTCTCGGCCGCGAGCAGCAGCAGCTCGGCGCAGATGCGGTTGGCGATCTCGTCGTCCACCTGCTGGCCGAGGAAGATGATGCGGTGCCGCAGCAGCCGCTGGAAGATCTGTTCGGTCACGAGCATGGGCGGAGCTTCCGCAACCCGCGCCAGGATCTGCGACGGCTCCTCGAAGGTCGGAGGCGTGGTCACTAGCTCACCTGTTTCGTAGTGGGCGGCAGGGCGTTTGGTTTCGTTGATGTGACCATAACGCGGCTCCGGCAGCCTCGCGTCCGCCGATGGTCGCTGTTCGCTGTCGGCTCAGCAGATCACCCGGCCGGGGTGCCCGCAGCCGCCGGGCCGGCGGCCCCGGCCTCCGCTGATGCCGGACCCGCGCCGGTCCCTGCCGTGCCCGCATCTTGTTCGCCGGTGTCTGAGTCGGCACCGGCGGCGTCTGGGTCGGCACCGGCAGCGTCGGTCTCGGCCCGCTCGAGCAGCGCCTCCAGATCGACCTCGTGGCCGGATGCGTCCTTGACCGCCGCGCGCCGCACGATGAGGTCGAGCGCCTTGGAACGCAGCACATCGCTGACGGCCGAGCTGATCTGACCGCTGTCGCGCAGATGCGTGGCGAGCTGATCCGGCGCGACGCCCATCCGCTGTGCCTGCTGCACGACGAAGCTGGTCAGCTCCGCGTCCTCCACGCCGAGCTCCTCCTGCATGGCGAACTGGTCGAGCACGAAGTTCCCCCTGATCGCGCGCCTGGCGTCCTGCTCGATCTCGGCGGCCAGCTCGTCGGCCGTCTTGCTGACCGACTCCAGGTAGGCGTCACGCGTCGCGCCGACCCGCTCGAGCTGCTCGTCGATCGCGTGATTGCGGCGCTCCACCTCTTCGGCGACGACACCGTCGGGAAGCGGAATGTCGATCTTGCTGAGCAGCGCGTCGAGCGCGCCCTCGCGGGCCTGGTTCGCCTGCTGCGCGCGCTTGAACCGCTCAAGCTGGGCCCGCGTGTCGGCCCGCCACTCGCCGATGGTGTCGAACTCGCTCGCCGACTGGGCGAACTCGTCGTCGAGCTCGGGAAGCTCCTTGGTCTTGACGCTGTGCACGGTGACCCGCACCGAGGCTTCCTCGCCCGCGTGCTCGCCGCCCGCCAGCTGGGTGGTGAAGGTGGCCGACTCGCCGGCGGTCATCCCCTCGAGCGCCGCGTCGAGGCCGTCAACCAGCGAGCCGTCGCCAACCTGATACGACAAGCCGCTCGCCTGCGCGTCCTCCACTTCCTTGCCGTCCACGGTGGCGGACAGGTCGATGGACACGTAGTCGCCCTCGCGGGCGGGGCGGTCCACCGTCTGCAGGGAGGCGAACCTCTCGCGCAGCCGGCCCAGGTACTCCTCGACCTCGTCCGGCGTCACCGTCACGTCCTCGACGGTCACCGGCAGTCCATCGACGGCTGGCACCTCGAACTTGGGGCGCACGTCCACTTCGGCGGTGAAGGAGAGCTGCTCGCCGTCGTCGAGCTGGGTGATCTCCAGCTGCGGCTGGCCGAGCGCGAAGACGTCCTTCTCGGCGAGCGCCTTGCCGTACAGCTGCGGAACCGCGTCGTTGACCGCCTGCTCGAGCACCGCCCCGCGGCCGAACCGCTGGTCGATGATCCGCGGCGGGACGTGCCCCGGCCGGAACCCCGGCACCCGGACCTGCCTGGCCACCTCGCGATATGCCTTGTCGAGGCTTGGCCTCAGCTCGTCGAAGGGAACCTCGATAACGAGCTTCACCCTGGTCGGGCTCAGCTCCTCGACGTCGGTCTTCACTGAAGGTGTCACTCCTTCGGGGTCACTCGTGGTGCCCGCACTTACGGATTGGCGCGGTCCGCGTAAGCCGTTTGGGGCTAATTTGGGTTTGACATCGTGGCCCCTGTCACTGTCCACCCGGTTACTCGCGGCTACGGCGGCCCAGTCTAGTGCCGGTGCGCGCGGGCGCTGGACTACGGCGCGGATCCCGCGCCCGCGCCGGCCAGCCGCTGGCTGAGCCAGCCCAGCGCCTGCCCGAGCTCTCGCTTCCACGTGCGGAAGTTGTGGCCGCCCTCGGGCAGTATCAGCGCGTAGCCGTGCATGGGCGGGCGGATGAAGTGGAGGAACCGCATCGTCGGCTGGTAGTCGCTCTCGCCGACCCGGCTGGAGGTGAGCAAGACGGACACGGGCGGCGGCGGGTCATGGGTGAGGCGCCAGAACAGGTCGTTCTCCGACCGGTACGCGGCGCTCCTGCCGTACAGGTTGCCGGTGGTGAAATCCTTGAGCGCCGAATAATAACCGGACAGCGAGACGGCTGCCGAGAACCTGTCCGAGTGCATCATCGCGAGTTTTACCGCGCAGTAACCGCCCGTCGAATCGCCCATGACCCCCCACGAGCCCGGGCCGGCGGCGACGCGGAACTCCTGCTCCACCGCGAGCGGTACGTCCTGCGAGAAAAATGTGGCCGCGTGCGGTCCGCCGGGGATGTCGGTGCATTCGGTGTCGCGCGGCATGTCAACCGACGAGAACATCATGATGAAGATCGTCGGCCGGAGCCCGCCGGCCGCGGTCCCCGCCGCGGCGGCACCGGGCAGGTTCAGCCGCGTGATCTCGCTCTTCGGATCGCCGGGGTAGCCGGTGAGGACGAGCACGGCGGGGAACTGGTAACGGGCGAAGCGCCGCTGGAAGTACTGTGGCGGCAGGTAGACGTAGGACCTTGGGATCGTGATGCCGGTCCGGCTCCCCCTGATGGCAACAGTCAAGAGCTCGCCGTTGCGCGCCGGCTCACCGGAGCCGGTGGTGTTCGCGAGCTGCCTGTGCGTGACGACGATCGGTGCCTCACCCCCTGCGGTCCCCGGGCCGTGCGCCGCCGACAGCGAGGTCGTGTGGGCCGTGCCGAGCAGGTCCGACCAGGAGACGACGAACGAGAAGTAAGCGTTGAGACCGCCGAGGACCGCGACGAAGGCGGTCAGCTGGGTGGCCATGAGCAGCCCGGCCCGCGCCGCGAGATGAGGCCAGGCGCGGTCGGCCAGGCGCGGCCAACCGATGATCGTGGCCACCATCGTGACCAGGGCAAGCAGGCTCAGTGACGCCACGAAAAGGTCGCTTGTCAGGCTCATGGCGCCAGCTGTGCGGTGATCCGGTCAAGCACCGGGGCGAGGGGCTGCGGGCCGGTGGCGAGCGTGATCTCGGCAACACGCATGGGGGGTCGTGCGAGCGAGATAAAGGTCCGCGCCGTGCGCCCGCTGGATCCGGTGCTCCCGGCCGGTGCGGTGCGCGTGAAGAACACCGAGATCGGCTGCGGCGGCCAGGACCGCAGCCGCCAGGTCAGATCCTGTTCGTCGCGGATCGCCGGGCTGCCGCCGGAGATCCACCAGCCGGGCGAACCCAGCCGGGTGCCTGCCGCGCCCGGCGGATGGCCGTACCCGGCGAGCGGCGCAGCGGCCACGGCGAAGCGGTCCGAGTGCGCCATCGCGAGCGACAGGGCGCAGTAGCCGCCGGACGCGTCGCCCAAAGATCCTGGGAGAAGAAGGTGGCCGCCTGCGGCCCGCCCGGCGCATCGAGACAGCCTCGGTCCCGCCCGCCCGCCACGGCGGGGGTGAGCATGACGTAGATGGCCGGTCTGGCCCGGCCAGCCTCGATCTCGGCGGCGGCGGTTGCGGCGACCGAGACCGCGCCGTACGGATCGCCGGGGTTGTCGGCGTCGCCGCCGCTGTCGGCGGCGCCGGAGGTGTCGGCGTCGCCTGCGCTGTCGGCGGCGCCGGAGATGACGACGATCACAGGAAATATCCGCCCGGCGGGACCTGGCCGGAAGTACTGCGGCGGAAGGTAGATGTGGGCACTGGCCGAGATGCCGGACCGGGCGCCGGTGATGCGCGCCGCCAGCAGCTCGCCCTGACGGGACCGGTCCTGGCCGGCGGGTGCCGCCGGCCAGGTGCTGCGCGGCTGCGGCCGCCCGTGCGTCACGCGGGTCGTGAGGTCCCCGTCGGCCCACGTTCTGACCGGCGGAGCCTGACTGCTGCCGGGCCGGTGCGGCGCGACGATCGCGCCCGTGGTGTCGTTGGTGCCGAAGAGGTCCGTCCATGAGGCGAAGAACCCGAACGACCTGTTCACGCTCAGGAAGATCACGAGCATCACGGTGACCTGGGCCCAGACGAGCAGGCCGATCCTGGCCAGAACGTGCGACGGCCGCGCTGAGGCCACCCGCCGCCACACGAGCAGGGTGCCGGCGAAGGCCGTGACGGCGAGAAACCCGGCCAGTCCGATGAGCGATCCGCTCGTCAGGCCCACAGGCTCACCTCCCCGGGCGGCCTCCGCTGCGCCTCTTCGCGGCCGGGTGACGGCGCCGGGTCCGTAGCTGCGCCGCCGTCCGGTGGTCCGGGGCGAAATGCCTGTTTCCCGTCACAACCTTACTGACGCTACGGAACATCTGATCTTCGACCTGCCGGCCCGGCCCGGCCGTTTCCCCCGCATTTGCGCCTCGATATCCTGACCTCGCCAACGTGGCGGTGCAGCGGGCCAGCCGGCGTGCAGGCCCCTGGGGCGCGACCCCGGAAACCCCGCGGGTGACGGAGGTTGACATGACCCCACCGACGGACGCTGCCACCCCGCCGGCGGGCGCTGCTGCCGCCGCCCCGTCGGCCGACGCTGCTGCCGCGTCGGCGGATCTGGATCCTGCCGGGCCCGACGGCGTACCGCTCGATGTCGCGGTCATCGGCGGCGGCCTGATCGGGCTCGCGACGGCGATGGCGCTGCTCGGCGAGCGGCCCGCTCTGCGCCTGGCCGTGCTGGAAAAGGAACCGTCGATCGCGTCGCACCAGAGCAGTCACAACTCCGGCGTCATCCACGCGGGTCTCTACTACAAGCCTGGCAGCCTGAAGGCACGGTTCTGCCGCGAGGGCAGGCAGGCGCTGGCCGCGTTCGCGGCCGAGCACGGCATCCCGTACCGGCTGAGCGGCAAGCTCGTCGTCGCCTGCGGCGAGGACGAACTGCCACGGCTGGCTGACCTCGCGGAACGGGGTCGTGCCAACGGGCTCGCCCTGCGTGAACTCACGCCCGCTGAATTCGCCGAGTTTGAGCCCCATGTCCGCGGCGTCCGCGCGCTGCACGTCCCGGAGAGCGGCGTGATCGACTACCGCAAGGTCGCCGCCGCTTACGCCGGTGTCATCGCCGACCGCGGCGGCGCAGTCCACTGCGGCTGCGGCGTCCGTGAGATCACCGCCCACGGTGGGTACCGGAGGCTGGCGACAGACGCGGGTACGTTCACCGCCCGCGCGGTGATCTCCTGCGCCGGGCTCCAATCCGATCGCGTTACGGCGATGACGGGGCATGCCGCGGGTGAGTACCGCATCGTTCCGTTCCGCGGCGACTATTACACGTTTCGGCCCCACGCCGCGGACCTCGTACATGGGCTCGTCTATCCCGTTCCCGACCCCGGGTTTCCGTTTCTTGGCGTGCATTTCACGCGCGGCATCGACGGGACGCTGCACGCTGGCCCGAACGCGGTGCCCGCCTTGGCCCGCGAGGGGTACGGCCGGCTGTCGTTCAACCGCCGGGATTTCGCCGACCTGCTGCGCTTTCCCGGTTTCCGCCGCCTGGCGCGCGCCTACGCCGCGACCGGCGCCAAGGAGATCTGGCGCGACCTAGTGAAGCCCGCGTTCCTGGCCGACATGCGGCGCTACCTGCCCATGGTCGCGCCGGGTGACGTCACGTTCGGTCCGTCCGGCGTGCGCGCTCAGTGCCTGAGCCGGTCCGGCGCGCTGGTGGACGATTTCCTTATCGAGGAGTCGGACGGCGTGATCCACGTCCTGAACGCGCCGTCTCCCGCCGCCACCGCGTCGATCGTCATCGGGCGGCACTGCGCTGCGCTCGCGATCGAGCGGTTCGCCCTGTGACACCGTGCGGCTACGACGGCGCCGCCGACGCCCGGTTTCATGCTGGTCCGCTTTGGTGAGACAAGCGTGGGAAGACGGTGAGCCACCCGCTCGCCCGGTGCCCTCGCCCGGGCCGCATCTTCATGATCGCGGTGGATTTTATGCTCCATTAGTAAAAAATCCACCGCGATCATGGGAAATCTCAGAATATGAGCAAGATCAAACTCACATCGTGAGAAAGCATCGACGCGGCCTTTGCTCGCCGCCCTGACGACCGCCGCCGTCTATGAATGGGCCGCCACTCACTGACCGGACGGGCGGGAGCAGCGGCCGCGCTCACCAAATTCGCGACAGAGCCAGGTCTCATGATCGTAGGCTGCGCCAAACGGACGGCGGGCCGGGTCCCCGGTGCTCGGCATGGGTGCGCGACCGGGCGGGGCGGAGACGGGCCGCCACCCGCTAAACTCGTGCGCGAGTGCACGGGCTGTGGCGCAGTTTGGCAGCGCGCTTGCTTTGGGAGCAAGAAGTCGCCGGTTCAAATCCGGCCAGCCCGACCAGGTAATGTATTTATTTCGAACGCTTGTACGATAATACGACTGCCGGTGAGTGACTACCTGAGTGCCTACCGCTCTTCGTTGTTCTCACCGTTGCCCCGCTCCTTGAGCAGGTTCCTGAGGTTGACCGCTGCCTTCGGCGCCTGCTCGGGGTAACCGGAGTCGATCGCCAGCTGGTAGGCCGCCCCGCGCCCCTACGGCATCGCCCTGCCGGATCAGCCTCTCCGGTCCGGCATCGGACAACCCATCGGGAAGTAGACCGTAGGCTGGCACGATCGGCCAGAGCGCTGCCAATGCCGAGGGCGGGGGGATCAGCCCACTGGCGTTTTCACCGTTGCACCGCGCCGATATGCTCCTCGCAGGGGCAGTGGCCTGGTTAGATCTAGAGGCGATCATGGGTCAGCCACCCGGTGGCAAGCGCGCGCTCAGCGATGAGTCTGCTGCTGCGCCTCGCGCGGCCCAGGGGACCGAGAAGAAACGCGATGCGAAAGCCCTCACCCTGGTCGGCGCGGGCATGCTCACCATCTTTGCTTCCATCATTACTTTGTTCGTGGACAAACTGTCGCTGCCGCTGCGCGTCTCGTTGATGCTGGGATTGTTCGGCATTGGCCTTACTGGCGCGGCGGCGATCATGCAGACCGTGCCCGAACGTTGGGTGCGCCCCGTTGGCGCCGTGGCAGTCGGCACTGCCGTGTTGATGACGTTGACGTTCTTTCTGACCCCGAGCCCCAAGGCGGCATCCTCGCAGGACACCACCTCACAGTCTCAGGCCGGAATGACGCTTGCGATAAAGCCAGGTCACGGCACGATCAGCACGGCCTTCTTCGTCTCCGGTACCGGCTGTCCCCGCCCGGGCGGCGAGATACACATCTACTTCGACGGCATCGACTTGTTCGCGCCGGCCATATGCCAGGCGAACCACACTTACCGGACTTCATACCACCCCGACCCGAACGGTTTGAAGTGGTTCGGGGACGGGCACTGGCAGCATCTGACCTTGTCCCCAGGCTCGACCTACACGGTGTACGCCGAGACCACTGACGGAGTCTCGGTTTCGCCTACTGTCACATACCGGGTCGGATAGACGCCAGATCATTTGACGAGCCGCATTATCAGCTTGGGAATGAGTGCGCGGCTTGCGCTTGTGAGTCCAGTCATCGAGCGGATCACCAGGCCCACCCTCACCGGGGATGGCAGGAAGGCGCCCGCGCTACGGTTCGGCGACCTTCGAGTCCAGGCCCTGGCCGGCGCGCTCGCCGCCATGCTGTTCACGGTCACCGGCATCACCAACAGGAGCCTGCGCGCCCTGATGACCCGCCTGCTGCACCGCCCCTACAACATGAACCAGGCCAGCTACGACCTCACCAGGCTCGCCCGCAACGGCCTCATCACCCGCATCCCGGGCAGCAACCGCTACACCCTCACCCGCGACGGGCTCCTGTTCGCCCACTTCTACACCAAGGTCTA
>WNFX01003608.1_pt1 | contig 19834 bp, 13 predicted proteins | sample 5400111 | NCBI WGS metagenome assembly WNFX01 (sample SAMN13153363, study PRJNA577476) | soil metagenome | isolation source: 40 cm soil or saprolite under grassland replicate 1 | place: USA:California | collected 2016-06-15 | reverse complement strand
CAACCTTAAAGAATGAACCTGCCGCAGACTTGAGGCCTGAAATCCTCTGGTGAACGCGGCAGGTTTCTTTTATAGACGCATAATAGTCCTATAGACAACTATGATAGCCGTAAAAGCAGCATTTCCAGGGTTTATTTTCTGGTAGAACGGCTACTGTGAAGGATTATGTATATGTTGCGCTCGTATAAAGTTAGATTGCTGGGGATTCTTGCACTTACTCTGGTTTCAATGAATGTGTTCTGGCTTCAACCTTTTAGCTCAAGCGGGGCGCATCAGACAGAAAATGCGTTTCCTATCTCTACAACTTCATCTTTGCCCTACAACGAATTTGCTAATGGTCCCTACACTGTACAAGGCAATGCTGTTCTAGGTTCTGACGGTAAACCCTACCTGTTTCATGGCATTGGGCGCGACAGTTTGGAGTACGATTGTAAAGGGGATGGATTTTTTGACGCCCAGCATCTTGCGTATATGGGCCCTGGTACGAATTCATCCAGCGGAACTTATTGGTATGCCAATACCGTCAGGCTTCCACTCAGCGAGAGCTACTGGCTTAATGGGCAACCTGCCCAACAGTGTACTGCCGCTCAATATCAAAGTCTCATAAAAACGGCTGTTGATTCTGTGACTTCGTTGCATTTGAATGTCATTATTGACCTGCAATGGACTGATGCAGGCGGACAAGCTGCTGGTGGAGGAGCAGCCTGGCAAATGCCCGATAATGACAGTGTTACCTTCTGGAAGCAGGTTGCTACAATTTATGCAAGTTACTCTAATATACTTTTCGAGTTATTTAATGAGCCGCATCCAGGACAGTGGTCATGTTGGGCAGCGTCATGTACTATTACTAATGATACCTCCTGGGTAAGCGACTGCGTGTGTACGCAGACGTTCACGTATCAGAGTGTTGGTATGCAAGCCCTGGTTGATGCAGTGCGTGGCACGGGTGCTTCTAATCTGGTGCTGGTAGGTGGAATGAATTGGGGCTATGATCTCAGCCAGATTGCCACTTATGCTATCACTGGCACGAACGTGGTGTATGACACACATCCATATCCCTACAATGGTAAGCAGCCACCCAATTGGGATACTTCTTTTGGCAATATCAGTAACACCTATGCAGTAATATCTGCTGAAAGTGGAGAATATGATTGTGGCACGAGCTATATAAGTCAATTACTCTCTTATTTCGATGCCCATAGGATCGGCTGGATCGGCTGGTCCTGGGTTTCAGCAGGCTCAACTTGCAAGTATCCTCAACTCATCACAGATTACTCTGGTATGCCAGCTGCTCAGATGGGAATCTTTATTTACCAGCATTTACGTAGCTACGCTTCCGTGCCAGCGCCCATCCCTACGCCATCACCAGCACCGTCGCCCATCCCGACTCCACCGCCAACTCCGGCAACTGGCCCGGTCAGTAAACTCTGGTACTTTGCAGAAGGACGTGCGGGGGCTGGATTCAAAGAGTTTCTTACACTGAGCAATCCAACAAATATGAACTGTCAGGTGAATATACGGTATTTGACGCAGCCTGATAAGGGAAATGGCTGGACAAAAATAGTATCGGTGAGCGTTCCAGCAGCCAGGCGCGTAACTGAGTGGGTGGATGGTGACCTGGGTACATCGCCAACGGGACCTGGGATTTCAGACGCTGCGATTATTACTGTGGATAATACAAAAACCCCGGATTGTAGGGGAATTGTGGCTGAGCGCCCCATGTACTTTAATGCTATGGGTATCAACAGCGGGAGTGACGTAGTTGGTATAACCCACACTGGAACCACCTTCTATTTTGCCGAACTTGCAGTCGGTAGCCAGGCTGGCGGTGGAAGCTACGCATCGTTCATCCCCGTCTTGAATCCTGGCTCATCAGCAGCGACAGTTAAGGCTAATTACTTTGCCAATGGGCAACAGGTGGGGTCTCAACAGTTGATGGTTGCGCCTGATACGCGTGGGACAATCTTTCCCACAAATGCAACTCCAGCATTACCTGCACATGTGTCGGTCGTCCTCACTTCGACGCAGCCGGTGGTGAGCGAGCGGCCCACCTACTTCAGCAACATCAATGGGGGTAACGCTGGAAAAGTCTCGGGTGCTGCGGATGTGGTTGGTGTGCAAAATCTTTCTAATGACTGGCTCTTTGCTGAAGGTTTTACCGGTGGACACTTTCAGGAGAATTTCGTCATTGCCAATCTCGATCTCAATATGACCCAGGCAAATGTTACAATAAACCTGGAGTATACCGATGGCACAAGGCGTTCATACAATGTCTCGGTTAAACCTCAAAGTCAGCTTTTCTGGAATGTAAATACCAATGCCATCTATCCCACTTCACAATCGGTTTCAGCAGAGATTACTTCCAATGGTGCCAACATTATAGTCGAACGTGAAATGTTCTTCAAATATAACCACGTTGGCAATGGCAGAACATTGATGGTCACAGGAGGGACTGATGTAGTTGGCCAGCCAGGTCCGGCGGCAACTGCATCTTATAGTTTTGCCGAAGGTTATACAAATGTAGGGTATGATGAATGGCTGACAATACAGAATCCAACGGCAAATTCAGAAACTATTACTATTACCCTGAGCAATGCAAAGAGCAGCGTCTATACATTCTCGATCACAGTAGTCTCGCATAGCCGTTTTACGTTAGATATGGTTGGGACAGTCATCCAGCATCTCTATCACAAAGGGGATGGTTATAACGGCTATGAAGTCTCGATGGCGGTTCAATCGAATAGCGGTCCATTTATTGCAGAACGCCCGATGTACTGGAGTGCTGCTGGAAACCAGGGTGGCAGTGATGTGATTGGCTATAATTGATCTTCCCGATGGCCAATTTGGGTCATCACCTTGTTAATGAAGAATCCGCCGCAAGCTACAGGCTCTATACCTTGAAGATGAGCATGGCGGGTTCTTTTTTTATGAGAAAAACCCTTTCTATACATTAAAAGATGAAACAAATTGAAACATGTTGAAATATTGACGATTATATTTTCACTGCTACAATTACAAAAGCTTATTGGAGCGTAGTTCTTGTGGATTGTATAAAGGAATGTGTAAATGTCACACTCTCAAAAAATGAAATTTGGAGGCCTTCTACTCCTATTAGTGCTATCAGTTGGAGTGTTCTGTTTCTCATCACTCAGTACGCCCTGGACACATGGGAGTGGCAGTGTTGCTCATGCCTCATCATCGTTACCATATCATCAGTATGCAAATGGACCCTACAAAGTACAGGGAAACACTGTTGTAGGACTTGATGGGAAACCCTATTTCTTTCATGGGATGGGACGTGATAGCATGGAGTTCTACTGTCCAGGCAACCCGGGTCTATTTAATACGCAACACCTTGCGCTTATGGGTTCTCCTATTGCCAATGGACTTACTGGTGGTATCTATTGGTATGGAAATACTGTACGTTTACCTCTCGCTGAAAGCTTCTGGTTGAATGGTTTTGCCGCGCAGAATTGCACCGCGGCACAATATCAGACAACGGTTAAGCAAATAGTTGACGCCATAACTGCTTTGCATCTAAATGTCATCATTGATCTGCAATGGAGTGATGCTGGTGGGCAGTCTAAAGGCGGGGGCGCAGGCTGGCAATTGCCTGACAATGACAGCGTCAAGTTCTGGCAACAGGTCGCCTCGATTTACAAGGGCTATTCCAATGTACTATTCGAGTTATTTAATGAGCCACATCCTGCAGGTTCGAATGTACCAAATCAGAATATTTGGGCATGCTGGCAGAAGGGATGCAAGGTGACCAGTGACTCTTCTTATGAGACGTGGTGCCAGTGTACGGAGAATTTCAGTTACCAGGCTGTGGGGATACAAACACTGGTGAATACTGTACGTGGTGCAGGAGCCAACAATCTCGTACTGGTAGCCGGCACGAACTGGGGTTATGATCTCAGCCAGCTTGGCCAAAATTCGATTACCGGCGCAAATATTGTTTATGATACTCATCCATATCCGTATGCAGGTAAAAATACTCCCCAACTTTGGGATGCCGATTTTGGATACTTGACTTCTACTGTTCCTGTCTTGTCTGCTGAGTTTGGTGAATATTCACACGTCAATCCTATCGATCAGACAACTCCATGTGATTCGAGTTTTGTGAGCCAGGTGATCAGCTACTTTGATGCACATATGATGGGTTGGATCGCTTGGGCATGGTATAACATAAGCTCTACTTCTGCTGGTGGATGCGGCTATCCCCAGTTAATTCTAAATTTTGATACTGGACAGCCGTCGCTTAATATGGGGGCATATATCTACCAGCAACTGCTAAACTACGCTAATCAGACATCTTCGTCTCCAACCCCTACACCGACTCTGCCCCCCGTGACAGGCCCGGTCAGTAAGGTGTGGTACTTTGCCGAGGGGCGCGCAGGCGCCGGGTTCAAAGAATTTCTCACGCTGGGCAATCCCAGCTGGCGGCACCAAGACGGTCTCGGTGAACGTGCCGGCCGCCCGGCGCGTGACCGAGTGGGTGGACGGAGACCTGGGAACGTCTCCAACCGGGCCTGGCATTTCCGACGCGGCGACGGTCACCGTGAATACGAACGCTACCCCCAATTGTAACGGCATCGTAGCTGAGCGCCCCATGTACTTTAACGCGTTAGGCACGAACAGCGGCAGCGACGTGGTCGGCGTCACACATACGGGCACCACCTTCTACTTTGCTGATCTGGCCACTGGACCTCAGGTGGGTGGCGGCAGCTACGCTTCGTTCCTGCCCATCTTGAACCCTGGCGCCATCTCGGCCACCGTCACGGCTACCTACTATGCCAATGGGCAACAGGTCGGCACCCAGCAAGTGACGGTCTCGCCCAATAGCCGTGGCACGATCTTCCCCGCGCAGGCCAACCCCAGGTTGCCAGCGCATGTGTCGGTGGTTCTCACCTCCACTCAACCAGTGGTCGCCGAGCGCCCCGCCTACTTCAGCGCTATCAATGCGGGCAACGCTGGCACGGTCTCTGGTGGGGCTGATGTGGTCGGCGTGCAGACCCTGGCCAGCGACTGGCTCTTTGCCGAGGGCTACACCGGCGTGCAGTTCCAGGAGAACTTCGTGCTCGCCAATCTGGACCCTGGCAAGACCGCCAGCGTCACCATTAGCCTGGAGTATACCGATGGCACCTCCCATGCGTTTTCCGTGACCGTGAACCCGCTCAGCCAGGTCATCTGGAATGTGAATACCAACGGCACCGGGGCGACCTCGCAGTCGGTCTCGGCCGAGATCAAAGCGACGGGGGCCAGGATCGTGGTGGAGCGGGAGATGTACTTCGGATACCATCATGTGGGCGATGGACGCACGCTCACCGCCACCGGTGGTACCGATGTGCTTGGCCAGGTCGGTCCAGCCGCCGTGAGTGATTATAGCTTTGCCGAGGGCTACACCAACCTCGGCTACGATGAGTGGCTCACCATCCAGAATCCCACCGCCAACCCCGAAACGATCACCGCGACCGTCGCCAATGCGGTGGGCACCGTCTACACCTTCTCTGTCACGGTGCTTGGGCATAGTCGCTACACCGTGGACATGGTGGCAACGGTCATCCAACACCTCTACCACAATGGGGACGGCTATAACGGCTATGAAGTCTCGATGGCCGTGCAATCGAGTAATGGCCCCTTTGTGGTGGAACGGCCCATGTACTGGAATGCTTCCGGAACTCAAGGCGGTAGTGATGTCATTGGCTATAGCGGGGGGTAAAAATCCGCTGTAAATTATCATATTGGAAATTGGTGAGGCCTGGCTCCATTTGGGACCTGGCCTCATTTTTGTAAGAACTCACTTACTACCTGGTCCGCTCTCTCACAATCTCCACCCTTCACCCATACAATCCTTTTATCCCTGCGAAACCACGTCAACTGCCTTCTTGTAAAATCGTGTATCGCGTACTCTAGCCTCTCCACCATCTCGTCTTCGTTCTTAAACTCTCCCCTTAAAAAACAACTGATATAACGATACTCCAGCCCCAGGGCCTCTAGCCGTTCGTAACTTACTCCTTCATCCAACAGCGTCTGCACTTCTTGCACCATTCCTTGCTGCATACGTTCATTTAGACGCGCATCGATTCTCTGGTACAATACTTCCCTTGGCCACTCTATGCCCAGTAATAAAGATCGATAGAGCGGCTCTGCCATTTTGCGTTGTTGCGAGAAAGGTTTACCAGAGATAAGGCATACTTCGAGAGCGCGAATTACTCTGCGGAGATTGTTGCGGTCAATTGTTGCGGCACTCTGCGGGTCTAGTTCCTCCAGTTGCGCCAGTAGTTCAGGCAGTGAGCGCTTCTCTAATTGCGCTCGCAGTTCAGGTTGCGGCTCAATACGTGGAATATCAAGGTTATCTACCACTACCTGTATGTAATGGGGTGAGCCGCCAACCAGGAAAGGTTGGTAGCCGCGTTTGAGGATATCGTGAATGGCGGCGATGGCGTCTTGCTGGTACCGTGCCACTGTATAAACCTGGCATGGGTCTGCTACATCCAATAAGTGGTGGGGAATGAGCGCTTGCTCTTCGGGCGTGACTTTGGCTGTGCCGATATCCAGGCCTCGATAGACCTGGCGCGAATCGGCTGAAACGATTTCTCCATGGAAATGCTGCGCCAGGGCGATACTCAGGCCGCTTTTACCGGATGCAGTTGGCCCCAGCACTACTACTAATTTTGGGAGAGACGAACTCATGGATGGGGATGCCTCTGTTTTATCAGGCGGTCAAGGCGCAGCACCAGCGCTACTGCGACACCAACGCCCAGTAGCACGCCAAATGGGGCGAAGCAGCCAAAGGCGATACCGCTTGTCAAAGCAAAGCCCAGACCTCCCCCGACTATCACCGCAACACCGATCATCAGCCAGCGCATATGCTGCATCATCCACATGCCGGTGTTCAGGATCCTGTTGCTCACTCCTGGCGAAGTCCCGATGGTTGCTCCAGCCGCGGTCGCCAGCAGCATCACGACTAATTGTAATGGTGGAGCGACACCTCCTAATAGATTCTGCCAGATCCACTCGCTTACCCCTAACACTATTAATGCTGTAGCCAGTCCCGTACTGGCACGGCTAATAGTTTCTCGCGTGCTCCACTTACTTCCCCAATTAGCGATAATGGCCCCCGCTGTAGCGAATGGCACCAGGCCCACAAGAACACCTACAAACCAGGGATTGGGAGGTAATAGTGATGCCTGAGCAGATGGCGAGACATGCGACAATAGGAGATAGAAGAAAGCAGCGGCCATACAAGCAGTAAAGAAAGTCATGATATTTTGTAGCCTTGCTGCTTGTTTAGGTGTAGTTTGCAGTGCCTGCCAGCCGTCGCTACCAGGTAGCCCATATTTAGCCTTGTATTCGCTGTCTTTTGGGCTTGTGTAGGGCTGGTTTACCTGTGTGGAACCCGGTGCGCTTTTCCCACCGCCTGTCGCTGTTCCAGGCGCGACCATCGTGCTTCTCTGTGTGGACGTTGCGCTTTGTTGGAAAGTCAGGTCGTCCTCATCTACCATTCCTTGCGAGTACCCGGTTTGTACAATGGTATTCTGCCCACTGACCGTAGCATAACCAAGCACGTTCAGTTCTACTTTCACGGCGATTTCTTGCGCGTCGTGATCCGGAGTGACCATAATTGTACCTGTATAATGTGTCGAGCCTCGCAAGCGCGTAGTATCCGCTCGTACGCGCACAGGTGTACTCATACCATCAAACGTCGTCTGATCCAGCACAATCCATGACTCGACAGGGCGGATTGTCCCACTGACCAGTGCTCCTTTCACCCCCGAGATTGTCAGTAATATCGGGGCTGAAAGGCCTGGGTACACTTCTCCAAAATCGATAGTTTTTGGCCGTACGATTACTGTGTTGATCGACTCACGTGTCCGCCCTGGCCAGCTTGTGCGTGAACCTGCTATACTTGGACGAGTGCCTGTTCTTGTCTGTCCGCTGGTTCCATTGCCTGCCGGTGATGTTGGCATATAGGTGCGCGTCTGGGCGTTTGGTCCCATTACAGCTTGTAAAAATCTGTTGACGCCCATTTCTGGATCACCTACCGTTGTGCGAATGCGTTTGGTTGTTCGCGCCAGTTCGTTCGCACCGATCTCTGAAAGCCATGATTCAATCACACCTGAGAACAAGTAGTCAGCTGCCTCAGTCGGATAGTGGGCGCATAATTCAGCCAGTTCTTCAGGCGTCGTAGCTTCGCCCCCATTTTCAAATTGGAATGCACCTACCCCAAGCAGAGCGCGTCTGAACACGACGATGCTGTCATAGCGGTCTTCTGGTCGCAGCGATGTAGCTTTCTCAAGCGCCCGCGCCACGGGTGACGAGACGTGTGGAAAATTCGCGTGAACATTAGTCAGACCAAAACCATTCTCTGAAATCGAACGAGTCAGCAATTGAAACAGTGTCATTGCCAGCGAATAGATGTCTGTACGTTCATCAGTTTGAGCGCCGCCATATTGCTCGGGAGGTGCGAAGCCAGGCGTGCCCAGCAACTGAGTATCCTGCGAGCCGCTGTTGCGAAAGAGGCGAGCGATACCAAAATCAATCAGCTTGATTCGTCCACTGCGCGTCAGCATCACGTTGCCGGGCTTCATATCACGGAAGATCACGGGAGGCTGCTGATTGTGTAGGTATTCCAGCACGTCGCACAACTGCCTGGCCCATCCCAGCACGCGAGGCTCCGAAAAAGGTCCGTTATTGAGTTCCAGCAGGTCTTCAAGTGTGCTCCCGTCTATATATTCCATCACCAGAAAATGACGTGCGCCTTCGGTAAAAAAATCAGTAAAGGCGGGCAGATTGGGATGGTTCAAACGCGAAAGAATCCTCGCCTCGGCCAGGAAATTTTGAATGGCCTGGGGTCGTTCATTAGTGGATACAGTGGAGAGGCTCATCTCTTTGATTGCAACAAGAGTTCCCCGTCTGGTATCTTGCGCTTGATACACCGCGGCCATGCCCCCGTGCCCAATCGTACGCATAATGACGTAGCGCCTGTGCAGCAAGGTATGCGGATCTAGCTGTCCCGTTTGTGTATTTTCGTTGCTATTATTACTCTGTCGGCTTATGATACAAGCTCCCCTTTCAAGAAACCAATCGCTTCCCAGTATAGCATACTAGCAATGGGAGATACTACCTAGTTAAACGTTAATTGGGAGGGAAGATCACATTCGTATGTTACAATCAATAGATGTCGATCTGGTTAAGATATCGGCCTCTATGCATAATGAGACGTTATCCTGCGTTTTTTATAGAAAATAGGATGAGTGATAAACCAAACTTCATTGGTACCCTTGAAGCGTACCACAACAAATTAATACAGGTTGGTATTACCAGTATTTTTGTCGCTCTGGCCGTGGGCCTGTTTTTGTATACTTCAGGCGCGCAAAATGTTATCCCTGTAAAGGCTGCTTCGCAGTCTATGCCGGCTGGAGATTTGAGTGTTGTAGGTCAGCCTTCATTACCTGCTGCTACCATTGATACAATATTGAAAAGCCTGGGTAGCCCCATGAGCGGCTTAGGCAAGGTAGTTGTACAGGCTTCGCAGCAGACAAATATCGACGATGCCTTTGCCCTTGCGGTGTGGTGGACAGAAACCAATGATGGCGCTGCCGGGGTAGGTCTGGCCGACCGCAACCCGGGCAGTGTGCGTGGCAGTGTTGGCTACCCTTCTGCCTTCGATGGCTATACTATCTATCCTTCCTATTCAGCAGCGATTAGCTACTGGTTTAACATGCTCAAAAACATGTATGTCAATCGAGGCTTGAGCACAGTCTACTCTATCTCACACCGCTATGTAGGTACTTACAGTTCAGCTCTATGGGCAGGTAAGGTAGTGGCTCTTATGCTAAAGTATCGTGGAGAAGCGCCTCCGGTTCCTGTTGTAGTGCCACCTGGAAAACGAGTCACTGAGCCAACAGTATATGTACATGCCACTCCAACACCTCTTGTATACAAGGCTCAAAGCCAGGAAAGCAAAGCGCTTACAAAACGTACTTCAAGCATGGCAAAGCAGGTGAGTACGCCATCATCTGTGCTGACTCCTACCTACGAATATGTCATAATTTTCTTTGCTTTATTACTCGCTCTGGCCATAGTAGTAGGTGTGCTTTGGTTGGATAAAAGCCGACCGACTCGCAATAAAGAAGGTAGTGCGGGGCAAGATCAGGATTTGCAGGGCGAGGATGCGCAGGGTGAGATTATAGGTGATGAGGGCAAGCAGGATGGGAACGCGCAGGGCGGGGTTGTTCAGGGCGAAGACAAGCAGGATGGGAACGCGCAGGGCGAGGTTGTTCAGGGCGGGGGCAAGCCCCGCCCCTACTATATGCGAAATGTCCATCCTTTTCGTAATATAACCCTATATGCTCTACAAAATGAGAATGCTCCGAATACGGATGACCTGATCAACACTGCACATGAAATGGATACTCCAAAAACGGACGCTTTGGGAATGCGGGCGCAAGAAATGGATATAGGCGCGAACTTCCGCATTCGTCGCAATAACTTCTTGCCTTCTACTCCTGTAGTTGAGACAGCAAAATCAGGTGAGTCACCTGGCGGCAGTAATCTGGGCAGGCGTTCGACCGGGCTGCTCAGTCGCTATGGAGAAACACTACAGAAATAATATGCTGTTTGTATCAAACAGATACCTTGCTTTTTTTCTCTCTATACTTATCATTACATATAGAGGGAAAGTGACAGGCAATCATGCCGTTCTAATGTAACCCCTGGACGTATCTAACTAGTAGTCGTTTCTTAGTCTACGCTTCATCAACCGCTTTCATCCTATCTATTCTGTTTGCAGGTGGTGGGCATCCTCATAACTTCCCCTGCCTGCTATTTCTATCCACAGTCATGGATAGAGAAGGAGCAATTGTATGGCAACCGAATCCGAAACTCCCTCATCGTCAGAACAGGCAACACTGCGCCGGAATGCAATCGGCCTTCCCGGAGTATTGTTCCAGTCGATCACAACCATGGCTCCGGCCTCTGCTGTGGCGTTCAGCCTTGGGGCTGCCATCCTATTTACGGGTGGAGCTTTGCCGCTTGCTGTTCTTATTGCACTCATTGTTTGTACCTTAATAGCTCTGAATATTGGTGCAATGGCAAGGTATCTGCCATCTGCAGGCGGCTTATTTACCTATGTTGGCCACGGCCTGGGAGTCCAGGCAGGCTGGATGACGGGCTGGCTATTCAGCCTCGCCTATCTCCTGATCGTCCCCCTACAGTTACTTGTATTGGGGCCGGTGGCAGACGGCTTCGTCAATCAATACTTCCATCTCTCATTTGGGCCAAACGGGTGGGCCGTGTGGGCGATGATCTTCGCGGTGATTGTTTTTGGCCTCACCTTCTTTGGTATCAAGATATCCGCGGACGTAGGTGTTGTATTGGGCGCCATTGAAATTGGTGTCTTTGTATTACTTTCCATCTGGCTAATAGTCACTGCTGGCAGTGGTAATACAGCGGCAACCTTTAATCCTGCTTCCAGCCAGGAATCTGGCTCACTTCTGGGAAGCTGGCAAGGCATCCTCCATGGGATGATCTTTACATTTCTGGCTTTTATTGGCTTTGAGTCGTCAGCACCATTGGCAGAAGAAGCCCTTCATCCACGTCGCACGGTACCGCGCGCCATCGTATTGGCAGCGGTCTCTATCGGGATCTTCTACGTGTTCTGTTCGTATGCTGGTGTAGTCGGTTGGGGTTTCGGCAAGATCAGTACATATAGTAGTGATCCTAATCCCTGGGGAACAATGGCAAACCGTGTCTGGGGTGAATTCGCATTTATTGCCATATTTGCTATTCTCAATAGCGCCCTGGCGAATACTAATGCTGGTGTGAATGCTGCCACTCGTGTGATGTATGCAATGAGCCGCGCGCGGACTTACCCTCGTCCGCTGGCGCATATTAACCATCGCTTCCGCACTCCCGATATCGCGATCATCTTTACGATGATATTAGGCGTTGTCTTGACCCTCTGGCTTGGCTTTGTCTACGGGTCTACAATAGCGTTTGCCTTAATAGGAACGGTCATTACCATTCCGATTCTGATAGTATATATGGCAGCATGTTTTGCTGTACCGTTCTTCTACTATCGCGAGCACCGGGATCGTTTTAACGTAGCGTGGCATATTATCCTACCTGCGATACCGATTATTGTGCTGATCTTCCCAATATTGGCACAGTTTATACCGGCTCCTCCCCCGCCGCTCAACCTGGCTGGTCCTATCTGTGCCGCCTGGTTCGTGATTGGCCTGGTTGTCGTTACTGTCTTGAGCCTGCGCTCGCCAGAAGCCCTGGCAAGCAGCTCCAAGCTCTATCTTGAAGAAAAAGGAGAGTCGTAATTCTGAACTGTGAACCTTTGAACCGAACTGTAATTTTTGTGAAAGGAGTAACCCGTGGCCACACATTATCTCGATGATACTCAGCCCCATGCTTTCTGGGACAATTCTTACCCAGCACGCCTACGCATCCAGCCGGGCGATACTGTCGTATTCGAAACTCTCGAAGCTTCGGCGGGACAGGTAGGTCCTGATTCCTCATCAGAGGCGGTCAGCAACCTAAACTTCGACCTCATTCACCCACTTACCGGCCCTGTATATGTGGAGGGTGCGGAACCAGGTGATGCACTTGTGGTCGATATCGTCAGTATCAAACATAAGGGCTGGGGCTGGAATGCTGTTATTCCAGGATTTGGCTTACTGGCTGAAGATTTCCCAGAGCCTTACCTTCATCACTATAAGCTGGGGGAGACAACCTGCGAATTCAGACCGGATATTCATATTCCCTACGAGCCATTCTGCGGTGTAATGGGAGTTGGGCCACGTGAAGCGGGTCGATTTAATACCATTCCGCCGCGCGAGAATGCGGGTAATATTGACATCCGCCATCTTACCCCCGGCTCGAGAGCATTCTTCCCGGTCCTGGTACCGGGTGCACTGTTCTCCTGTGGTGACTGTCACTCAGCACAGGGAGATGGTGAGGTCAATGGCACTGGCATCGAAACGAAGATGTCTGTGACACTGACGTTCAACTTGCAGAAAGGTGCAAACATACCGGAACTGCGTTTCATCACCCCCCCTGGTAAAAAGCTCACAGTTGCCGATGAAGGTGGTTACTACGTTGTTACTGCACACGGACCTGATCTCTTCAAGGACACCCAGCAAGCAATTCGCTACATGATCGATTATCTGTCCTCCGAGCGCAACATGACTCGAGAACAGGCTTATTGCTTATGTGGTGCGGCGGTGGACTTAAAGATCAGCGAAGTCGTGGATGCGCCCAACTGGATTGTGTCAGCGTACTTGCCACTCAGCATTTTCAAGTAATAGGGAATTGTTTATAGAGAGGAATGGCTGTGTGTTCGGTGGCGACGCCACCGAACACACAGCCATTCCTCTCTATAAACAGGCTTGACTCAACTTCATTCGTATGGTATTTTATACCCACCTTCGTACCGGGCTGCTAGCTCAATGGCAGAGCAGGAAACTCTTAATTTCAAGGTTCAGGGTTCGACTCCCTGGCAGCCCACTTCCGTGGAATCAGCAGAGCACCCTCGTGGGTGCTCTGCTGATTCTTACCCAATTTTAATTCCATTCCCTTGTTTTTTGCCACCCAAAATGATATCATATAAATGAAGATTTATGAAAGCTTTATTTATATAACAGGGGTGTACGGTATCAGATGGACGAATGGCGCGATCTTAAAAACATGACAAAGGCATTAGCCGATATGGCTCGCCTGACCATCGTCTACCATCTGGTACAACGCGGAGAGATCACCGTCACTGCGTTGACAGAATTGCTAGGACTTAGCCAGCCGCTTGTCTCGTGGCACCTGCGCAAACTTCGACGGGCCAATTTAATCACTACCCGCCGTGTCGGTCGCCTGGTCTACTGTTCTCTCAATATAAACCGCTTCGAACTCTGTATTCAACATTTGCAGAGTCTGATCGATCCAGCCAACAGCCTGGAACCATTCCCTGTCGGCGAGGCATTGATTGAGGCAAAAGTTGCCTTTGAGGATTAACACTCAGGCACAATTCACGATAAAGGCACAGAAAGATGCATAAAGGGATATTCCCATTTTTGCACACCAATAGTTTAGAAAGAAGAAGCATGATTACGAGTAGACATGGTAAAGCGATTGAAATATGTGGGCATGGGAGTCTAGGAACTTCGTTGTTAAACAAACGTAAGCAGATGACCCAACACCAGGCGCATCACTCAGGTATGTTGGGCAGAGCTGACTTGCATATGCACAGTACCTATAGTGACGGTATCGGCACAATTCAGCAGATTCTGCATCATGTCGAGCATAATACCGACCTGGATGTTATCGCGCTTACCGATCATGATGTGGTGGAAGGAGCTCTACGGGCACGTGATCTTTGGGCAAGGGGTAGCTATCGCTTTGATTTTATTGTCGGGGAGGAAATCAGCACAAGGGAGGGCCATATGCTAGCGCTCTTCATCGAAAAACGTATTCCGCCGCATTTAAGCATGGAGCGCAGTATTGATCTTGTGCATGAGCAAGGAGGGCTAGCGATAGTTGCGCACCCGCTCAATCCTATTTTCCGCCATAGCTGCCAGCGTGAAGTACTGGATCGTATCTTTGTCAATAACGATGTCTGGCTTGACGGTATAGAGACATGGAATGCTAGCTTTTGTGGTATTTATGCCAATCGACTGGCGATGGAAACCAATCGAGAGGTGTATTGCTGGCCCGAAGTTGGCAACAGTGATGCACATACGTTACATGCAATTGGACGTGGCTGCACCTGGTTTGAAGGATCGTCTGCGCAGGAGGTGCGTGCTACCATTGAGTCTGGTGTAAGCGCCCCCGGCGGAAAATTGTGGCACATGCATGACTTTTTACAACTGGCACACTATCATTTCAATAAGCGTCGACGTGATCGCCGGGAACGAGTAGCATAAAGAACTAGTTCAAATAGCGCAAGTATGGTACAATAGGCTTATGTTTAGCAGACACATACAGCAACGAGTTCGACAATTCGTCACCATGATCGTACGACCTCTAGCTGGACTAGGTGTCACACCAAACATCTTGACCGTATTGGGGCTGTTGCTGAGTATCCTCACAGCCCTTGTAATTGCTCAAGGTTTGTTTCTCGCTGGTGGTTTGCTGGTGCTGTTTGCTGGAATCTTTGACATGTTTGATGGAGCGATGGCCCGTGTTCGCAATGCCTCCACAACTTTTGGGGCATTCTTCGACTCGATGCTTGACCGCTATTCAGAAAGTATCATCCTGTTTGGGTTACTCTTGTACGCATTGCAAACGCCAGCTATGCAAGATCGCTTCTGGCCTTTTCTTGATGAGCAATCCTGGATGATTACACTCGTTTTTATCGCTGCAGTCGGTTCAATCATGGTTAGTTATGCGAAAGCGCGTGCCGAGAGTTTGGGATTAGAGTGTAAAACCGGGCTACTTGCTCGCCCTGAACGTGTCGTTATACTGGCTGCCGGGCTCTTAACCGGTGCCGTTATCTGGGCGCTGGTGTTACTGGCAGTTTTTTCGAATGTGACTGCCATCCAACGTGTCGTTCATGTCTGGCGTGTCACCCGTCAACCTGTGGCTATGACCGAGGCGAAAAACTTCTCCTCTGACGGGCATATGAATGAGATGAATAGTAGCTCAATTCACCGGCAATTGCCGATAGGGACGAATGAAGAAAGAGAGCCTTCTGTTCCGTCTGTACACACCATCATTCCGCCGTTCAATGGTGGTGTAAAACAAGATTAAGGTAACGGCATAGACAAACAAGACCGGACCGGGTCCTACAACTAGTAAATAAGCCTGTCCGAGAATTAAGTGGAGGCGGAAGAGTATTCGCCCATTCACACAACGCGGATTGGTGATAGAGGCTGCAAAAGGTAGTTCGATAGAATCTAGCAGTGATTGAACCTTTTGCCCTCTCCCGAACACCCGTTGCATTGACGTGAGACGATTGGCGTACTTATAGAGTTCGCCTCAACCACTTACAATTGAATATTCTCTATGGCTCTAGCCCGTGCTCCGGTCTATTACTACGAGACTGGAGATCTTAGTGACAACTCAAAATATCGAACCGGAGAATAGCGACGTCAATGAGACTGTCGTTCAGCAATCATCCGCTTCTGAAACACCTGCAACCCCTGCATTGGCAGAGACCCAGGTTGCAACTCCTGCTAATGAGCAGTTTATACAAACGCAAACGATGGAAACACAAACATCTGAGAAACAGGTTGACGAGGAGTCAGTACGCCCTTTCACTGACTACATCGAAGAATTTCGTCAAACAGAGGTTCGTTTTGGTTCTCTTCTCGAAGAGCCACAGGTAGGACCATTCTCTTCGTTGAATTCTGGCGAAGAGCAGGGTGGAAGTCAATTTACTCCTGGCTGGGCGAATACTCCCTTTGGTGAGAGCAACGACACTGTAATAGAGAAGGCTTCGGAACCACTGGTGTTACAAGAAGGATGGCAGGTTTCTACGTCGGAACAAGAGTCCCCTGCTGAGGCTGAAGTGACTACCCCTACTGAGCGCCCTGAATCGCAACTGTTACGCACGGCATCACGTATGCGTTCACCGCGCCAGGGAAACTCACGGCATCGTGAGGAGCCTGTAGAAGAGGAACGTGCACAACAGAAGCCAGATGTAGAGACCACAATACCGACTTTGCCTTCTGCCGAAGATACAAATCAAACAGAAAGTGCTCCAGAGGAGTCAACGAAGGTGGCTTCTGTAGAAACGGCTCCTGGGTTAGAGCACCCACGTCCGGAGCGTCGTTATCGTTTTGATCGGCGAGTACCTACTGCATCGGCGCCGGGTGTGCCTGCACAGGTCCGCACGGAAGAAAATAAAGGAAGCCCCGCCCCGTCATCAACTCTTCCACGTACGAATAATGAATATGCGGGCGAGCAAGAAGAACAGACTGCGCAGCCGCCAAAACAACCTGCTGAGGAAGGTCAGCCAGTTGAGCAATCGGCACCTGTGCAAGAGATTGTCCAGGAACAAGTGGCAGCGCAAGATGCTGAGGCTGTAAAAGGAAAACCTACCAGGGGTACTCATGATGGCAGACGTCGCCATGGACAGGAGCGACAGCGCGAGAAGGCGCAGGCCACTCCTGCTACATCTACCCCCGCCGTTCCAGAAGTAGCCACGCCGGTTGCCGAAGTTAGCGAACCGCAAATTCCAGAAATTGCGCTCGAAGACCTGCCTCCTCTGGAATACTCAGAGTTGCAAGCCGCAAGTTCGCGTCGTCGCCGTCGTCGTCGCCCCGGCAGCGCGAGTCCAACAGCTACAGTGCCGAATGTTACCAATCCTGTTACCGCGAAACCGGTCACACCTGATCAGTCTACTGCAGGAATACAAACGCCATCATCTCCATCCCCTGTATCACCCGTCGCTGTGCCGCGCTCTATAGCGGTACCAGGAAGTCCTGTACCATCAACAGGCCAGTATAGGATTCAATCTGGTCATACAGTAAACCAGATGAATCAAGGCAACGGCGTGTCAGGACCATTCATGGGGCCAGAACCTTCGCCTGCTCGTGGCAGCACTGTATCGCGTACCGTGCGCCCAATTCGTAACGAAGCGCAACGTATGCCCGCCTATCCTGCTCGTCCGGAGGTAGGGCCTTCGCCCGCTTCGATTAGCCATCTTGCAAACGTAGTTGCGCAGGCGATACAGACACAGTCTGATCGCATGGTGGCTGAGTTACGGCGCGCCAATCAAATACCAACCAATGTTTCTGTATCGCTTCCCCCGTTCCCGTCAACTGAACGAGTAGGCGTTTTCGTAGATGTGGCTAATCTGCTCTATTCAGCGCGTACACAGCGCTTGACAATCGACTTTGGCAAGTTGCTGGACTTCTTGCGCGGCAATCGCCGTCTGGTAAGGGCGCATGCCTATTGTCCCACCAGTCCGCAGCCCGGTGATGACCAGATGTTCTTGCAGGCTGTGAAGGGATTGGGGTATCGCATCACAACTAAGAACTACAAAACGTTCTCCAGTGGCGCGAAAAAGGCCGACCTGGACCTCGATTTATGCATGGATGTCGTGCGTCTGGTAGATGGCAAGGCCGTTGATTGTATCGTACTGGTCAGTGGAGATAGTGATTTTATGCCCATGCTCGACTATTGCTCCGATCATGGTGTGCGCGTTGAAGTAGCTGCGTTCGACGAATCGATGTCCGCAACTCTTCGCCAGAGTTGCGACCTCTTCATCAACCTCTCCATGCTCGATGAGATCCGGGCTTAATAGTGAGGCGCGATGATGATGACGAACAAATGAATCTGGACAAAGTAGGTGCCGATTTATCGCGCACACCGCCGATTTATCGGCCCTCGCTGGATGTTCTGATGTTCGCATGTAACAGTCAATATGCATAATCACCCTTTCTCCTGCTGTGAGAAATAAGCTCTTCGTGACGTATAATTCATAGCAGGGGAAGCCTGTAATTTCAACGTTCTATTGTTCGGAATAGCGTTCATGGCCGTGTCTTTCATGATATACTAGAGCTTGAGAGAAGTTCTGTTCTTCGCCCCCTCCCCGCACTTATTTGGGCGAATACGGCGTTTATCTCGATATGTTAACCTTCATCATGAGCGAAACGGCGTTCAATTATTGTATTTATTTGCACAGAGAAGAAAGGAAGCTAATATGCGAAGAATTAGCGGCCTCGCCCCTATCACTACGTTCCTTGTCTTACTTGCCATGTTGGTTACTGCGTGTGGCGGCACATCAACAGGCGGTGGTGGAACCACACCCACCGCAGCTCCCAGCGCGAAGGTCACAGTAGGGCTGGTGACCGACATTGGTGGCTTGAATGACGGTGGCTTCAACCAGTTTTCCCACAAAGGCTATGAACAGGCTAGAACACAGTACGGCTTTCCCTCCGTGGTCATTCAGTCGCAGGTAATCAGTGACGCTGAATACACCAAAAACCTCGCTCAAGCAGCGCAGCAGGCGGATATGGTTATCGCAGTGGGCTTCTTGATGGAGAAAGCGGTGTATGCGGTTGCCAAGCAGTTCCCCAACAAGAAGTTTGCCGAAATTGATGGCTGCGCGACAAACCCTGCAGACAAATCTGGTGCCTGTGTTAATCTCCCCAACGTCGCGCCGCTCTTCTTTAAAGAGCAACAGGCGGGCTGTCTTGTTGGCGCAATGGCTGGCCAGATGGAGGTTGATGGTAAATCCAAGGCACCAAAGCTGCTCGGCCATAATACCATCAGCGCTGTCGGTGGCCTGTCTATCCCACCGGTCAATCGCTACATCGCCGGGTACAAGTATTGCGCCAAGCAGGTCGACCCGAGCGTTAACGTAGTGATCGGCTATTCGAATAACTTTAATGACCCCACGAAGTGCGCAGCTATCGCTAATAAACAGATTGCTGATAATAATGCCGACATCCTCTTCCAGGTTGCAGGTGGTTGTGGTATTGGCGTCCTGGATGCTGCTACTGCGCATAATGTTTACAGCATTGGTGTAGATGTTGATCAAAGCAAAACTACAACAGGCTCGGCCCGTCCAAGCGTCATCACGAGCGCGCTCAAACGTGTTGATACTGCCTCGTACACCATTATTAACCTGGCGGAGACTGGCAAATATGATGCTTTTGTCGCAAACCCGAGCACGTTTGATATCGCAAACGATGGTGTTGGCTATGCTCCTCCGAGTAGCGCTGTACCCCAGGACGCTGTGGCAAAAGCAATGGACTATGAAAATAAGATGAAGGCTGCTTCGCTAGTTGTACCTACAGCGATTCCGTAATCATCAAGTCTATGCCTGAGTATGGTGGCTGGGAGTTTCCATACCCAGCAGGGCGACCACAAGGGATCGCCC
>WNFX01002188.1_pt1 | contig 19841 bp, 17 predicted proteins | sample 5400111 | NCBI WGS metagenome assembly WNFX01 (sample SAMN13153363, study PRJNA577476) | soil metagenome | isolation source: 40 cm soil or saprolite under grassland replicate 1 | place: USA:California | collected 2016-06-15 | reverse complement strand
GAAGTGGAAGCAGCGGTCGAGTATGCGCTCAATGCGCCGTTCCCTGCCCCTGAAGAGGTGACCCAACATGTCTACGCCTGAAGCGAACGGACGCGAGTTAACTTTTGGCGACGCCATCAGAGAAGCGTTGGCGGAGGAATTGCGCCGGGACCCGCGCGTATTCATGCTGGGTGAAGATATCGCTGAAGCAGGGACAACATTCAAGGTGTTGAATGGACTTGTAGAGGAGTTTGGAAAAGAACGTGTCCTTGATACACCGATTTCCGAACCCGGCTTTACAGGTCTTGCTGTCGGTGCAGCGATGACCGGGATGCGCCCCATCGTGGATATTATGTTCGGTGACTTCAGCGGACTGATCATGGATCAAGTCGCGAATCAAGCCGCGAAGATTCACTACATGTCTGGCGGGAAATTGAAAGTACCAATGGTACTTCGCACAACAATGGGCGCGGGACGGCGCTCCGCCGCACAGCATTCGCAATCCCTACATGCCTGGTACAGCCATATTCCCGGTCTCAAAGTCGTTGTGCCTGCCACGCCTTACGATGCCAAAGGTTTGATGAAGAGCGCCATACGTGACGATAACCCGGTTGTGATTCTCGAAGACAAGATGATGTACAAGACCGTGAAAGGTCCTGTGCCAGAAGAGGAATACACAATCCCGCTTGGTGTTGCGGATGTGAAACGCGAAGGAACAGATATAACACTCGTGGCGACAAGCAGTATGGTATATGTCGCGTTGGAAGCTGCCAAACTTCTTGAGGAAATTGATATCAGCGCGGAAGTTGTTGACCCGCGCACTTTGGTTCCCCTGGATAAGCAAACTTTAATTGAATCAGTTAAGAAGACAAGCCGTGCTATCGTGATTGATGAAGGCTATGAACAATACGGCGTCACTGCCGAGTTGGCTTCTGTCATTGCAGATGGCGCGTTCTATTATCTCGATGCGCCCGTAAAACGGATGGGTGCGATGAATGTTCCCATCCCCTTCTCCCCCGCACTGGAAGATTTAACAATCCCTAATGCCAAAGGCGTGTTCGAGATGGCGAAATCGTTGTGTGGAAAGTAGAGATGTAAATAGGTAAACAAGTAGACACGTGTATACCTGTATACATGTGTACTTGTTTACGTAAGGAGAGAAACCATGCCAATTAAAACATTCGGAACGATGGCTGTTGACTGGGAAGAGCGTGTCCATTTTGACCGCTTGCGCGTGGAGCGTTTGGCACGCATCAAAGCGGAGCTGAAAAAATCAGACATCGGCGCGTTGCTATGCTTCGACATGAACAACATCCGCTACATCACTAATACCACGATTGGAACATGGGCGATTGACAAGTTGGGTCGCTTCTGCCTGCTCCCGCAGGATGACGAGCCGATCAATTGGGATTTTGGTATTGCAGCCAAACATCATCAAATGTATTGCTCATGGTTAGGGGATGGCCGTTCGCGCGCGGGCATCTCAACATTACGCGGTGCCATGCCTCCTGGTGCACATCGCGCCGAAGATGTGGCACACAAAATCCGTATCGAACTCGAAGAACGCGGACTGCAGAAAGAACCACTCGGCGTGGACGTGGTCGAGCCGCCTGTGCTATTCGCCCTTCAAAAAGAGGGTATTACAGTCGTTGACGGTCAGCAACTCATGCAGGAAGCGCGCGTGATCAAGACTCAGGATGAGATCACCCTGCTTTCAATGGCTTGTTCGATGGTAGATGCGGCTTATGATGAACTTTATCGTTTTATGAGACCGGGCATCCGTGAGAATGAATGTGTTGGGTTGGTCAATAATGTCTTGTATAGCTTAGGCTCTGAACATGTCGAAGGTGTCAATGCGATTTCAGGCGAACGCTGTAATCCGCATCCACATATCTTCAGTGATCGCATTCTTCGGCCTGGCGACCTTGCCTTCTACGACATCCTGCATAGCTTCAACGGGTATCGCACTTGTTACTATCGCACCTTGGCAGTCGGTAGTGCATCACAAGCACAAGTAGATGCCTACAAACGCTGCCGCTATTATCTTGATGTGGCGGTGAATACCATCAAGCCCGGTGTCACCACCGCAGATGTTGTAAAGTTGTGGCCCAAAGCTCAAGAGTTTGGTGTGGCAAACGAAGAACTTGCCTTTGCGCTTCAATACGGACATGGCGTTGGGCTCGCGATTTGGGAGAAGCCTGTTTTTAGCCGCCTCGTTTCCTTTGACAGTCCCGAAGAAATAAAGGAGGGGATGGTTTTCGCCCTCGAAACCTACTGGCCTGCAACAGATGGTTGGTCTGCTGCTCGAATAGAAGAGGAACTCGTCGTCACAAAAGATGGCTGTGAAGTTATCACGCGTTTCCCAGCTGAAGAGCTCATGGTTGTTGGCAAGAAATATTACACCACTACAGGTCCACTTGCAGAAACGCGCGAAACGCAATCGCATAAAAATATTGATTACACAGGCGTTGATTATGGTGGTGCAGGCTGGCCCGATGGATATGTGGATTCCACTGAACGCTCGGATGGAAAGAGTACATCCGTATCATGAGGAATGATTCAAAGTGGCAAAAGATGTGATTATGCCCGCTTTGGGAATGGCGCAGGAGACTGGCACTTTGATTCAGTGGCTTAAATCGGCGGGTGATTCTGTTACTAAAGGTGAGCCACTGATGGAAATCGAAACCGACAAGGCAACGGTTGAAATCGAAGCGCCTGCCAGTGGAATCCTCAGCAATGTGACAGCCCAAGCTGGGGATGTAATTCCTGTTGGGCAGCGGATCGCCCTGATCCTTGCGCCTGGTGAGGTGGATTCAAAAACGCCGCTTCAACCAAAGCCCGAACCTGTTTCTTCTCCAAAAACAGATTCCTCATCCCCGTCTGTCACTGCTACTCCCGTCGCCGCGCGTTTAGCTGCTGAACATAATCTTGACATTTCACAAATCAAGCCTCAAGGTGGACAGATTCGAAAAGAAGATGTCTTAGCTTATCTCGATACTCAGAACAAACCAGTTACTTCTACTCGCATCCTTGCCTCACCTAAAGCAAGAAGATTAGCACAAGAGCGAGGCATAGACCTGAGACAAGTCCGTGGCACAGGTCCCGACGGTGCAATACTAGTCTCTAATCTCCCAGTCTCTTCTCCTTCTCTCACTAGAAATGAAGGTGAAACACTTGCCGTTTCTCACATCTGGCGCGTCATGGTTGATCGTCTCTCCCAAGCCTGGACAACCATTCCCCATTTCTATTTGATGAGAGAGGTGAACGCGTCTCGTCTTGTTGCCTGGCGTGAAAAGATAAAAAACAACTCTGCCGAAAAAATTACCTACACCGATTTACTGGTGCGGCTCACCGCGGCTGCCTTACGGCGATATCCACGCCTCAATGCCTCCTGGCAAAACGAAAATATTGCGCTCAATTCAGAGATCAATATTGGTCTGGCTGTTGCTGTCGATGATGGCTTGGTCGTTCCAGTGATCCATCGCGCTGATGAGTTAAGTCTCAGCCAATTAGCAGCGCGGCGCAGTGAACTTATTGCCCGGGCACAGGCTGGCAAGCTTTCCCTCGACGATCTCAGTGCAGGCACCTTCACCATCAGCAATTTGGGTATGTATGGCGTGGACGCGTTCAATGCGATTGTTAACCCGCCACAAGCCGCGATTCTGGCAGTGAGTCGAATTGCAGATCGTGTTGTAGCTGTCAATGGACAACCGGCTGTCCAACCCATGGTGACATTCAGCCTATCCTGTGATCACCGTGTTGTGGATGGCGCGCGTGCTGCAGAGTTCCTGCAAGCATTGGCTGATCTGGTCGAAGAACCTTTGCAATTGTTGAATTGAAGTCCTATCATTGCGAGGAGCGAAGCGGCAACGAAGCAATTCCCTATATTGTTGGAGATTGCTTCGGGCAAAGAGCAAGAGCACCCTCGCAATGACATATAAGAAGAGGTGATTGATATGCACTACGTATCAAAGATTGACGAAATGACAGCCCAGACACCTAAACTTTACGAGAAGCAAAGCTCCAGCTTTCGGCGTGCAACTTATGTTGACCGCATGATGGGTTCCGTGCATATGGGTACAGGAATTTGTTTTCTGGATTCAAACGGATGTATTCAACCTCACCTGCATTCATTCGAGGAGAGCTTTTATATTTTAGAAGGAAACGTCATCGCCCAGATTGATGAGCAAGCCTATTTACTAAGCCCTGGTGACTTTGGATTGATCAGCACCGGTGTAAAACATGCCTTTCGTAATACGAGCGATCAAACCGCTCGCTGGTTGGAGATGCAAGCGCCTCAACCACGTCCCATCGACGCGCAAGCGGGGCATGACACCTTCTTTTTCGGTGATGATATTCCAACTGAAGCAAATCCACCTACTAAAGGAACAAGTCAGCTTGGTCATTTTGATGAATCACAGCTTCCCGTGCCAGGCGGACCATCTGAGATGGAAGGCTTCAATCCCACTACCGGTGTTGCAATCAAGATGTTCGTAGATCGTTCTTTTGGTGCAATTCATCAATCCCTTTTCCTCATTCAGTATTTATCCGGCGCAAAAATTGATCTACACGATCATACCTTTGAAGAATCTTATTTCATTCTCAGCGGGCGGGTGCAGGCAACAGCCGACGGTAAAACCTATGACCTTGGCGCCGGCGATGTGATTTGGACCGGCGTGGGCTGTATCCACAGTTTCACCAATGCAGGCGAGGTTCTAGTGCGCTGGATTGAAACGCAGGCTCCGCTCCCGCCTGCAAAGGAGGTCTTTCGCTTTGAGAGAGATTGGGCACAGTATACAACCTGATGAGAACGTCCCGAATCGAGAGAGGCGATTGCTGTGATTGAACCTTCGGGACGATGTGCGATGATTAATTGTTTTTAGTTATGAACCAAAGGAGACCAAAATGGCAGACAGAACCTTACTGAAAGATGGCATCGTTCTCAGCCTCGATAAAAAGATCGGCAACTTCATGAAGGCTGATGTATTGATCGAAGGCAGCAAAATCGCCGCTGTCGGGCCGAACTTAAAAGCGGAAGGTGCTGAAGAGATTGACGCCTCCAACATGATTATCATGCCTGGCTTCATTGATACACACCGCCACGTCTGGGAAGGAATCCTGCGCAACATTGGGACCGACGTCCCGCTGGAAGGCGACTCGAGTTATCTTGCCTTTATCTTGAATACCATCGCGCCCGTCTACCGCCCTGAAGATGCATATGTAGGTGATCTCGTCGGTCTATATGGTGCGATTGACGCGGGCATCACAACAATTCTCGATTGGTCACATATTCAGGCCACGCGCGAACATGCCGATGCAGTCATTCAAGCTCTGCAAGAGTCAGGCATGCGCGCCGTCTTTGCTTATGGCTATCCCTGGTGGAAGTATCCGGATGAGAATCAGGACAATTGGATTAGAGATGTCGCGAAGAAATATTTCTCGTCGAAGGATCAATTGCTGACGTTCGGCCTTGCCTCGCCAGGACCCGAATTTATTCCGTTTGATTTTGCCAAATCCCAGTGGGAATTGGGACGTGAAGTTGGCGCGCATATCACAGTCCATGTGGGTGTTGGCACGGCTGGCAAACTGGGAAAGTTGAAAGAAATGGGTGAAGCAGGCCTGCTCAAAGATGATACGACGTATATCCACTGCACAACACTGAGCGATGATGAAATCCAGATGATTGTAGATACGGGCGGAACATTCTCCCTTGCCTCTCCTGTGGAAATGATGATGGGACATGGAATGCCACCCACGCAGCGTTTTCTGGATCGTGGTCTGCGCCCAAGCCTGAGCATTGACGTGGAAACCAACGTCCCGAATGATATGTTCACACAAATGCGTTCGGTTATCTCCCTACAGCACGCCATTCTGTTCGACAAAAAACTGGCAGGTGCAGATAACGTGCCTGCACCGCTGACGACCCGCGACCTGTTGGAATTCGCCACGATTGAAGGTGCACGCGCCAACAACCTCGCCGATAAGACAGGTTCGCTGACACCGGGTAAGGAGGCGGATGTGATTATGTTGCGGACTGATAAGCCTAACATCTTCCCGATCAATGATCCGATCGGCGCGGTGGTCTGGGGCATGGATACCAGCAACGTCGACTCAGTCTTTGTGGCCGGCAAACCCCTGAAGCGCGATGGGCAACTGCTAAATGTGGATTTGAATCGTCTCCAGAAAATGGCGTATGAGTCGCGCGATTATGTCATATCCAAATCAGGATTCAAACTTCCCACAATCTAATCTTTCGCTCCCGATGCCTTGAGCAAAAGTTGTTAAATTCGTTTTGACATCAAGTTACAAGGAGACTCAATGCTCTTAAGACATATCGTCCGTACTGCCGAGCAAGCTGACTTCAAAGTACCCAAGGCCTTCGCATCCTTGAGTAAAGGTTATCGTCGTTGGTCGATTGTCAATGGTGAGAGTGGCTCTGTCCATCAGGAGTTTAATATTTGTGAACTTGACCCCGGCGGAACAATTGATGCGCACATCCATACCTTTGAGGAGAGTATTTACATTCTCGAAGGAAAACTCATCTGCGAGACAGGTGATGGGACATATTCTCTTGAGCCGTGCGATTATGGTGTTATTCAAGTCTCCGCACCTCATGCTTTTCGTAACGACGGAAGTGTCCGTGTTCGATGGGCTGAGATGCTTGCCCCTCAACCTAGATTAGACGGCGATATTTATCCAGTGGACGCACTCGCAAAGTCGGTTCCCATACCAGTAGATGCTCGTGACCCGCGCACACGTTCTTTCGGGCATATTTCCCCGGACAATATGAACACCGGCAAGCAAACACAGGATATGCTGGCTGTATCAGCAAGTATGCGGACCGCCTTACTGGTGTATAGCGGTATCACAGTCAAGATGATGGTGGATAGTGATCTTGGCGCACAACTGGCGACCATGTTCATGGTGCAATATGAACCGGCTGGTCTGGCAGGCGCTCATGATCATCCTCTTGAAGAAACATACATGATCCTGGAAGGCGAAGTGGATGGTTGGTTCGATGATGTGCAATATCGACTCAAGCCCGGTGACATAGCCTGGGCAGGTGTTGGCTGTATCCATGAATTTCGCAATCCAACACAGGGCATCGTCCGTTGGTTGGAAACGCAAGCACCTCAACCGCCGCGCCGCTACTCCTATCGGTTCCGCCGCGATTGGAAATATCTCGAGGAAAAATTAGACAAAGGAGGACATCACCATGAATAGCTTCGGCACTGTTGTCGTAGTAGGCGGCACGTGTGCGCTCGGCAAACATTTGGCGCAACACTATACCAATAAAGGATATCCTGTCGTTGCCACAAGTCGTGATTTGAGTCGTGCCCAAGCTACTGCAAGTGAGGTGGGAGGCAATTGCACAGGTTTGGCTGTTGATCTCGCAAATCCGCATGCGATTGCCAATGCCCTTGCAGGCGTGGAAGATGTTCAGCATCTCGCTCTGGTAGCACTTCACCGAGACGAAAATAAAGTCCGTGAATATAACATTGACGAAGCGATCAAACTAGTTACTTTGAAACTGGTTGGCTATACCGAATGCGTTCACGTGCTTGCGTCGAAAATGCGTGAGGATGCCTCTATTGTTATCTTCGGTGGACTCGCGCGCAATCAGCCTTACCCCGGTTCAACCACAATAACTACGGTCAATGGTGGCGTGTCGACGTTGATTAATACTCTTGCCTTGGAACTCTCCCCTATTCGGGTGAACGCGATTCATCCCGGTCAGGTTGGCGATACGCCGGCTTGGGCGAATAAACCCAAGGAGGTACTCGACAATTTGAAGTCACGTACCGCCCTAGGCAGGTTAGTGACCATTGAAGATGTGATTCACGCAACCGTGTTCCTGCTGGAGAACCGCGGCGTGACCGGCGTCAACCTCCGCGTGGACGGCGGACGCATGATGAAATAGTTACTCGAGCAAAATGAATCAGTTTCCTCATTCAAGAAGGCGTAGCAAGTGACATCCAAACGGATCTTGATCAAGAACGGTTGTGTCTTAACACTTGATAAAAGCGTTGGCAACTTCCATCAGGCTGATTTGCTGATCGAGGGGACAAAAATTTCGGCGGTCGGACCGAACTTGAGCGCGTCTGACGCGGGAGTTATTGACGCTGCAGATATGATCGTTATGCCTGGTTTCATCGACACACATCGCCACGTTTGGGAAGGCATCCTGCGCAACATCGGAACAGATGTCCCATTGGAAGGTGAGGTGAGTTACCTTTCGATGATCCTGAATACATTAGCACCTGCCTATCGTCCTGAGGATGCACATATAGGCAATCTCATTGGTTTGTATAGCGCAATCGACGCGGGGATCACAACCCTACTCGATTGGTCAAACATTCAAGCCACACGCGAACATGGCGATGCAGTGATCAATGCATTACAAGAGTCAGGGATGCGCGCGGTCTTCGCGTATGGTTACCCATGGTGGAAAAACCCTGATGAACATCAGGAGGCTTGGATTAGGGATATTGCAAAGCAGTGCTTCTCGACGAAAGATCAATTACTGACATTCGCTCTTGCAGTGCAAGGACCCGAATTCACATCCTTCGAGGAAACGAAGGCGCAATGGGAATTGGCGCGCGAGCTGGATGCACGTATCACCGTCCATGTGGGGGTCGGCAGCGCAGGCAAGCAAGGCAAATTGGGTCAGATGGGGAAGGCAGGTCTGCTTAAAAACGATACGACTTACATCCATTGCACCACACTGAGTGATGATGAAATTCAGATGATCGTAGATACAGGCGGAACTGTATCGTTGTCTTCGATGGCTGAAATGATAATGGGATATGGGATGCCATCCATACAGCGCCTCCTAAATCACGGCTTGCGTCCGAGTCTCAGCGTCGACGCGGAGACGAACGTTCCCAACGACATGTTCACGCAAATGCGCTCTGTGAATTCATTGCAACACGCCATGATCTTTGATCGGAAACTGGCAGGGAAACGCAATTTGCCGCCTTTTATGAATTCACGAGACGTGATCGAGTGCGCGACCATTGAGGGTGCGCGTGCGAATGGGTTGTTGCATAAGACTGGTACCCTGACGCCCGGCAAAGAAGCGGACTTCATTATGTTGCGCACGGATAGTCCCAATATCTTGCCTGTCAATGATCCGATTGGCGCAGTCGTCTGGGGCATGGATACCAGCAATGTGGACTCGGTCTTCGTGGCCGGCAAGGCCCTCAAACGAAACGGGAAGTTGTTGAATGTGGATTTGGACAATCTTCGCAGGATGGCATATAAGTCGCGCGATTATGTGATGACCAAATCAGGCTTCAGGTTGCCGGAAATATAGGATATGCGATGAAAAACCAAACTTACTCTCCGTTTCTGACTTCCATCGTCATCTCGTCGCGCTATCTTTCGGTTTGGATCGCGATCGGGTTGCTTATCATCGCAGCGCTTTTCGTCGCCCCCGAAACCTTATCACATACCTCCTTCACTACCGTCATGCCATTGACATCCTTCCTGGCATTGACCGCCCTTGGGCAAATGCTGGTCATCATGACGGGTGGCATTGATTTATCTACTCCGGGTGTGATGACTCTGGCTGCACTGATGACGGTTGGAATCGCGGGAAAATCGGATGAACGGTTACCCATTGCTCTGGCGGCGGCTTTAGGTGTTTCTTTACTTATCGGTTTTACTTCTGGTTTTTTAGTGGCTGTTCTGAAGTTGAATCCGCTGATTGTAACCCTAGCAGTCGGGCAGATCGTCAATGGTGCCATGCTGGCCTATTCAGAAAATGTAGCGCATGAGGCTTCTGTCCCTGCCAGTTTTTCGAACTGGATCACATCGCCCTTTCTTGGCTTAACGAATGTAGAGTGGACCGCGATTGGTGTATCGCTCCTTTTAATTTTATTGTTCCGCTATACCGAAGTAGGACGCAAGTTTCAATCCGTAGGAGCCAATCCCACCGCCGCCTGGATATTAGGTCTGCGCGTCAACGGTTACATCATCCTGGCTTACATGGGGGCCACCTTTTTGTATGGTTTGAGTGGCGTATTGTTGGCAGGCTTTTTGCGAAGTCCGAGTCTTGTGCTGGGCATTCCTTATCTGCTGGGGCCTATCGCCACAGTGGTCATTGGCGGTGCTTCCCTCACTGGCGGCTTAGCGAGCGCCGCTTCCACCTGGGCATCTGCATTTTTTCTTACATTGTTGAATCAAATGTTGAGAGTATTGGGATTGCCTACTGCCCTCCAGTTCGTAGTTTTTGGCATTGCAATCATTGGCGGCATGGTCATTTCAGGTGACCGCATTATTACCATTATTGAGAATTTGCTCTTAGGTAGATCCAGATTAAGAGAATTGGGTGCAGAACGAAACCAGCCTGTTGGAAACGATAACGCGCAGATACAGGAAGGAGGGCCCAAGGCTTAACGACACTTTGTTGAGAGCCGAATCTCTACGTACAATGCAGATTTATACGTTTATGAATGACCAACAATAAGGAGAAGAAAATGAAACGTCTACTAGCAATTCATATGATGGTTGTCTTCGTATTGATATTGACGGCTTGTGGCGGTGCAGTACCTGCTGCAACGCAAAGCAGTTCTGCAGGCAATACAAATCCTGGCATTGACGGTGCCGATAAATATGGCGAACGCTACGATGCCGATCCCGCCGTCTTGAAAAAAGCGGTTGGCACCGCTGAGGGCATTCCGCAGGTTGCGCTGGCTGCCTTCTATCGGGCCGGGCTCCCAGTTGATCAGGCGCGGCAAGATCTGGCAATCAAATGCTTTAAGGACAAAATCTGTGATACTGGCACTGGCGGCAAGGTTACCGTTGCCCTGGCAGATGGCTTCGGTGAAAACTTCTGGCGGCAAATGACTCATATGGAGTTCGTCCTGCAAGCGTTGACCTATCCTGAAATCGGCAAGATCATTTACGTGACGGCCGGTGGCGATACCCAAAAATCAATTTCTGATTTCAAAAGCCTGGTTGCGCAGCACGTGAACGTCATCGTGTTCTTCCCCGATGCAGGCGATGCTTTGCTCCCAGCGGTACGCGATGCAACCAAGCAAGGCATTGTCGCCATTTCGCACTCGTACGGCAAGATCGGCGAACCGGGCAAGGATTACCCCACCTTTGTCGCGGAAGATGTTTGCAAATTGGGTCAACTTTTCGCTGACACGCTGAACAAAGAAGTGGGCACCGGCAAGGTAGCATTCCTGGGTGGCACGCCAGGGAATCCGCTCTCTGCCTATTGGCAAGGCTGTGAAGAGAAAGTCTTGAGCAAAGACTTAACGCTGGTTGGCCGCGCCGACACGAGCTGGACACAGCAGGGCACGTTGGAAGCCGTTTCTGGTTTCATCAGCAGCAATCCGGATATCAAAGGCTACAGCTACGAGGCCGCGGATTCATTCCTCGGCGGTGTACGGGCTTACCAGGCTGCCAATCTTCCACTCGACATTGTCTTGACTCTGCGTACCGATGAAGTGGATATGTTCTGCGAATGGAAGAAAATCAACAACCCGAACTTCAAGATCTTCTACGGCTCGGGTGGTAACTACCAATCGCGCATTGCGCTGACCGGGGCGATGATGAAATTGAAAGGCTATGATCTGCCTGCCGATGGCATCATTATCCCAACGGTGATGCGCCAGGTGGATGCAAATACTTGTAATCCAGATATGCCACAGCAGGCTTCCCTCTCGTCGTTGATTCCGATTCCGATCTTCAAAGTCATGGGAGGCTAAAGTCCCGTGCAAAAGATTCTGAGGAAAGAGTTTGCCACGCCTATGCCCAAAGGACAACCCGTTCTTGAACTTCAACATATCTCGAAACAATATGGCACAGTTCAAGCCCTCTCTGATGTCAACTTGGATTGCCGCGCGGGGGAGATTCATGCCGTTGTTGGCGAGAACGGTTCGGGCAAATCAACGCTCCTCGGAATTGCCAGCGGTTTTGTGGAACTTGATCAGGGCGTCGTCTTGATCGGGGGACGCACGCTTCGGAAAGATTCCCCAGCCGAGGCTCGGCGCCTCGGCTTGGGGATGGCATATCAAGATAATTCTCAAGTTCTGGCTTTATCTGTAAAGGAGAACTTGTATTTAGCCACTCCACCCAAACTTCGACCTGTTTATTGGCAGATGAAAAAATGGGCAACGGATACACTGGCTGAATATGAGCTGGATCTGTTTCCCGACGCGCCGACCGGTTATCTGACTCTCGCACAACGCCAATTGTTTGAGGTTGTCAAGGCGCTAATGGGGAATCCCAAAGTGCTTCTGCTCGATGAACCCACCACTGCGTTGGGACCGGATGAAGTGCAGATATTGCACCGCACGATCCGTGCCTGCGCAGATCGAGGCGTCGGCGTTGTCTATGTCAGCCATCGCCTGCCTGAGGTATTGACCGTAGCGGATCGAGTCACTGTTCTGCGTGATGGTCGCGCACAGGGCACCTATGCAGCCTCCGATATGTCCGAAGCCAGTCTTGTATCGCTTATGATTGGACGACCTTTCCAGGCAGCCTTTCCACCGGTAATGCATGACTCTGCTAAATCAAGTAGTCTCTTGATGATCACCGGACTTCAGGGACCCTTATTTGGGCCAATTGATCTAACGGTGAGACAGGGAGAAATTGTGGGCCTGGCAGGTGCAGAAGGCAACGGTCAGGGAGAATTTTTCAAATGCTTAACAGGTCAGATTCCACCCAAAGCTGGGTTAGTGATGTGCGATGGTCATGAATTAACGCTGATCTCACCGTTGGATGCCGTGAATGCAGGCATCATGTTGCTGGCGGGCGATCGAAAACGCGAAGCCTTGTTCCCTGTGCTGGGTGTGAGAAACAATGCCACCATCCAGGTGCTGGACAAATTCAGCAGATTGGGTTTTGTGAATCGAGGCCGTGAACATAAGAAGGTGAGGGAAACGATTCAACGACTCAAGGTGCGCACGCCCTCTGTCGAACAGCCGGTACAATTCCTTTCCGGCGGGAATCAACAGAAAGTCTCGCTGACCCGACCGCATTTGCGCGAGACTGTCAACGTTATTCTGGCGTATGAACCCACCCAAGGCGTGGACGCCGGTGCCCGCTTCGATATCTATGAGGCGCTGCGTGCCAAAGCTGCAGAAGGGGCAGCAGTGATCGTCAAATCCAGTGACCCGATTGAATTAAGCGGTTTGTGTGACCGCGTGGTGGTCATGTCGCGCGGCCAAATTATTGATGAAATTCAGCGCGCCGACCTGAGTGAGCAGCGAATCATTGAAGCCATTGTTGGGGGAGTAGGATTTGGCTTGAAGACCCGACGGCGCCTACCCGCAGGTCCCCGCGCGGCTACGAATTTGGATAAAAGAGGAGATTGAGCATGTTTGCCCTTGTCCAACGCAAGATCAGGAATGCCATTCGAGACGTTCGCAATGGCAGCATGTTATGGCAGAAGGTCAAGCACTTATTCAGAGTCAGGGCGTGGACCTCGGTTGCGCTTCAAATCCTATTGATCTTGATCGTAGGCAGGTATACAGCTTCCAAATCGACTGCCTTCTTATCCGACTTCAATTTGAATAGTTTATTGTTAGCAACTCTGCCTCTGGCGTTGGTGACCATGGCGCAAATGAATGCGCTGTTGGTGGGGTATCTGGACGTCTCGGTTGGCTCGATCATGACGATCGGGGTAATTATTGCATCCTTCATTGTGACGGATAAGGCGCCTCCAAGTACAGTTTTCTTGGGTGGGTTGGCGATCCTGGGTGCTGGCGTAGTCATAGGTCTCTTCAATGCTCTTCTCGTACGTTGGGTGAAGCTGCCAGCGATTATCGCTACACTAGCCACCCTAAGTATTTTAGATGGGATTTCCCTTTCACTTCGTCCCATCGCAGCAGGCTTGATCAATATTGATGTATTAGATACTTTAACCGCTAGCCTTGGCTTTATGCCCATTGCATTCATGATCATCTTGGTAGCCGCCATTCTTTTGGATGTTTGGTTGTATGCCACTCCGAGTGGACTCACCTGGCGGGCCGTGGGGCACGATGCTCAGGCCTCGCGCCGTGTGGGTGCAGCGACGACTCGGATTCGAGTCGGGGCATTTGTGATGTCGGGATTGATGGCAGCCTTGGCTTCGTTCTTTCTCGCCGCCCAGATCGGTATTGGAGATCCGCGCGCCGGAGTGAGCTACACATTGACCAGTGTGGCTGCAGCAGTATTAGGCGGCGCGAGTCTCATGGGTGGGCGCGGCACGTTTATTGGTGCAATCGTTTCCTCTCTTTTTCTCACACTGATCATCAACATCTTGCCCTTGCTCGGCTTGAGTTACGTCGTTGGGCTGGTTACCATCGGTGTGCTGTTATTGCTTGGTTTGGCATTTTATCAAGTCAATGATTTGAAAGAGTTGACCAAGCTCAACTTCAAACGCGTGCAGAGATTGGTCAGAGGCTCGCGCCTCAACCAGTTGCGTGAGATGCCCAAAGTTTATATCAGCGATGCTTCTACGTTCCCCGCCACTGAGAAACAAGTCTTGCTTAAAGGGGGTACGGTGCTCACAATGGATCCAACGTTGGGGAATTTCAGAAATGCGGATGTATTGATCGAAGGCACGAGAATTGCTGCTGTGGGACCGAACCTAGCCATTAACGGAGCGGAGGTCATTGATGCTTCGAATATGATTGTTATGCCCGGTTTCGTGGATACACACCGGCATATCTGGGAGGGTTTGCTTCGGAACGTCGGCGCGGATATTCCTCTGGAAGGACGCGAAGGCTACATTCGCTTCGTGTTAGGAAAATTTGCCCCTTCTTTTCGCCCACAAGATGCTTATATCGGTAATCTCGTCAGTGCATTGGGGGCATTGGATGCAGGGATTACTACGCTCCTCGACTGGTCACATATTCAGGGATCGCCTGAACATACAGACGCGGTGATCAAAGCCCTACAAGACTCCGGTATGCGCGCAGTCTTCGCCTACGGTTTTCCGTGGTGGGGCGATTGGAATGACCGTCAACCCAGTTGGTTCGTGCGCGCCGCGAAGGAATATTTCGCCTCCAAAGACCAAATGTTGACCTATGCCTTAGCCGCGCCAGGACCAGAGTTTGTGGATTTTGAGATTGCGCGCGATCATTGGAAACTGGCGCGTGAAGTGGACGCGCGCATTACCACTCATGTAGGGGTAGGATCTTACGGTCAGGAAGGCAAAGTGCAGGAGATGGGTGAGGCAGGATTGTTGCGTGATGACACCACCTATATCCATTGCACCACACTCAACGAGACCGAAATTCAGATGATCGTGGATACGGGGGGCACAGTATCGCTGGCGGCACCCGTGGAAATGATGATGGGACATGGCATGCCACCTATTCAGAAATTTCTTGATCGCGGCTTGAAGCCCAGTTTGAGTGTGGATGTCGAAACGAACGTGCCCGGCGATATGTTCACGCAAATGCGCTCGGTCATGTCCCTGCAACATGCTCAGTCCTACGAAAGACAATTGGCTGGAGACACAAAAGCACCCGAGCCCATCAGGACCCGCGATGTGCTGACCTATGTCACGATCGAAGGGGCACGTGCCAATGGTCTAGCTCATAAGACAGGTTCCCTCGCTCCAGGTAAGGAAGCGGATGTCATCATGTTGCGCACAGACAAGCCCAATGTTTTCCCGATCAATGATCCGATTGGCGCGGTAGTTTGGAGCATGGATACCAGTAACGTTGATTCAGTCTTTGTCGCAGGAAAACCCATGAAGCGGGATGGAAAATTATTACATGTCGATTGGAGCGCGGTAAAGAAGGCGGTAATAGAGTCTCGCGAGTATGTGATGAAAAAATCAGGCTTTCGATTGCCTCCAATCTGAGAAATAAAAAGGCGTAATGCAAATCATAAGAACATGCATTACGCCTTTATTATTCAGTTTTAATGGGTCAAAATGAAGTGCTATGCCTCGTAATCGATAGCCTCTTCTTCAACTGTCATTACGGGCTCGTCAGTGGGTTTGTGGTCAAGCATTTGCATCGCTAAAGCAACAACTTTAGTAAAATAGCGAGACTCACCTTTATCTTCGTACTTGTCGGTCTTCAAACGGCCTTCAACGAAAACAAGACTACCCTTCTTTAGATATTCTTGGCAAATCTCGCCAAGCCGACCCCAGGCTTCAACATTGACCCATTCAGTGTATTCCTTCGCTTCGCCGTCTTTACTCTTCCAGCGATTGCTGATGGCTAAACTAAAATGAGTCACTTTCTTGCCTGTGGGCGTGAATTTGCTTTCTGGGTCCTTGCCCAAACGACCAATGAGTTGAACGCGATTTAGTGCTGGCATAAGAATTCTCCATATCTGCAATGAATTTGTGATGCAAGAATAGTTTAGCCGCAAAAAAAAAATATGTCAATAAGTGAAACTTTTCACTTCTGTCAGAATATTTCTTGACTATCAGTATTGATAGAATATTTCGATTTATCATTATTCGTGAGTGAATACATCTTCCTTACTTTCGGGCATGAGATCAAATAAAGAGAATCTTTAAACCTCATGGGCTGCGAGGAAACCTTGCAGCCCATGAGTGTAGATTAGATTTGTAATGGATGTGAATAGAAAACCCGCCAGAACACACCCCTTTGTGAGCAAACTTAAGAGGTGTGGGTCAATTCAGTCTCCTCTTCGCCAGTTAAGTTCGCTTGTTCTGCTAAGCTATCATCCGCTTGGCTATCAGAGAGAAACTCGACTATTTGTGTAACGACCTTTGTAAAATACCTGACCTCGCCCTTGTCTTCATACCTGTTCGTCTTCAAATGACCTTCGATGTATACCAAGCTTCCTTTTTTGAGATATTCCTGGCAGGTTTCAGCGAGGCGTCCCCAAGCCTCAACATTGATCCACTCAGTATGCTCCTTGGTCTCGCCTTCCTTACTCTTCCAGCGACTGCTAATAGCAACAGGAAAATGGGTTACTTGCCTGCCTGTCGGAGTATATTTGCTTTCGGGGTCTTTGCCTAAACGGCCGATGAGTTGAACGCGATTTAGTGCTGGCATGATTCCCTCCCTAAGTGTTGTGTCAGACTTTTAGATGCAAATGTACGTGTCATAATTAGTCTCCTGGGTATCTAAAAGAACCATATTTAGTTGTTTCGAAGAGAGTTATGGAGGAGGTATACTTCCTCCATCTATTTACTCTCCCGTGGCTTCAGGTGCTGCTTCAGATTCAGTTTCCGTTTCACCTCCTGTTTTCTTAAGGACTGGCAAGCCTGTCTTCATCTCAACGACTTTATAGCCTTCAGGCACGGAATCGAGTGTGCCATCTTTGACCTCTTTCGCGAAGAAGAACAGAGTCCGTTCCTTGCCAGTCGAAGTCATGGACTTCTTGGTGTGCAGGTAGTAGGTTACACCTTTCGAATTGGTAAACGCGTAAGCCATTATTCTCTCCTTTTCTGAATTGGTACCGTAAGTGTAGCACGGATTTTCTACTCAGGCAATTAGGAGTTTCGTGTATGCGAAGCGTCATTACTCTTACCGACTTGCACTCTGTCCGCCGCTCTTTCTCAGGGATAGTTGGTCTAGTGCCGACTATGGGATACCTACACAATGGGCATCTTTCTCTAGTTCACCACGCACGCGAAGAATGTGACCATGTTGTCGTCTCCATTTTCGTCAATCCAACGCAGTTTGGACCCAAGGAGGACCTCTCCAAGTATCCGCGCGACCTTGATCGTGACCTAAGTCTGCTTGAGCCGCTTGGCACAGACCTCGTGTGGATGCCCACAGCCGAGATTATGTATCCACAAGGATATCAAACCTGGGTGGAGGTGGAAGCGATCACGCGTCCACTGGAAGGCGCGATGAGGCCTGGTCACTTCCGAGGAGTGACAACCGTTGTAGCCAAGCTATTCAACGGAGTCCAGCCGCATAAGGCATATTTTGGTCAAAAAGACGCGCAACAGGCGGCGGTTATCCGTCAGATGACGCGGGACTTGAACTTCCCCATTGAGATCGTCGTCTGCCCCATCGTCCGCGAGCCGGATGGATTGGCGATGTCAAGCCGCAATGTTTATTTAGATCCTCAACAGCGTAAGGCTGCGACGATTCTATATCGCTCTTTGAGTGCAGCAAAAGAGGCTTATGAAAATGGCGAGCGAGATGCTGATCAGTTACGCCAAATCATGAAGGATCTGCTTGCCTCTGAGCCATTGGCGCAAATGCAATATATTTCATGTGCAGATTATGATTCGCTGGAGGAGTTAGAAACAGTAACAGGAAAAGCCTTGCTTTCCATGGCCGTATTTATCGGGAAGACAAGGTTGATCGATAATTTTGTGTTGGGATAAAATTCGTAGTGAATGGCAGTTGCCATCCACTACGAATTTTCTGTTTTGGAGCGATCAATGAAACCGATCTACTATGGGTGGCAATATTGGGCACGACTTGTCCTCACTACCATTCTTTCCTTACTTGTTGCATCAGCGGGAACAATCATCTGGGTCAGTTATCAACAAACCATGAGTTATCTTCATCCGGTGCGACACACTGCATCGGGAGCATTGCTACAAGTCAATGGGATTGAATTCCAAGACGTTGAATTAACCACAGAAGATAACGTCAAACTTTCAGCATGGTACACACCATCTCAAAATGGAGTGGTTATTTTGGTGGCACATGGATACGGAGATAAGCGTGCTGAGGATTTCTATGTTCTCTTTGCTAGTCATGGTTATGGGGTGATTGCATGGGATTTTCGGGCACATGGGAAAAGCGGAGGAGAATTCTCGTCGCTTGGATATTATGAAACGCTTGACGCAAAAGCCGCACTTGATTTTGCGCTCGCCCAGCCTAGTGTTAAACACATCGGCGCGTGGGGCGGCTCAATGGGCGCTGTAACGATGATCCGCGCTACAGCCCAATATCCTGAGATTGAAGCTCTCGTAGCAGACAGTCCATTTGCAACATTAGAAGATGAAATGAATTTGCGTGTTCCGTTTCCAATGATGCGCTCATTGATTCGTTTTTTTGCAGAAAGAAAGTCTGGCATGAGCCTTGATTGGGTCCGTCCCGTGGATGATATCGCGCTTATCAGTCCACGCCCGGTTTTCATCATTCAAGGTATGGGTGATGGGATGGTACCACCTGATTCAGCACAACGCTTATACGATGCAGCAGGAGAGCCGCGCCAGCTATGGGTGGAAGATGATGTCCCCCATTTGAATATGTACGCGTATTACAAAACAAGATATACAAAACGGGTTATCAAGTTCTTCGATGAATATCTGCTTGGAAAATAAAAGTAGCGGACGGCCGCGGCCGTCCGCTACAGAAAATTTACGGTCCCCATTTCATTTGCTGGGCGAATGGCGTTAGCACAACGTTCGGTCTATCATCAAGATAAACAAGCTCTGCTTGTCCACCTTGATATACTTGCTGAGTTGGCGCGAACGCCACAACAACGAGACTTGCATCAGGCGCCCACAAAGCTTCATTCAACAGTTGGAAATCCCCTCCATTGAGCACAGTACGCCCTGTCACACCATCGGGCGCAGAACGGACAAGTTGCAACGGTGAACGACTGAAAGTTCCTTCAGGACTAGTAACCATGCCAAAGAAGAAATATAACTGTCCATCGGTCGCGAGGTAAGCTTCCTTGGTCGCGTTGTAGTTGTCTCCGCCTGTACCACCTGGGATCAGTGTAGTGACTTCACCCGTTGAGGCGTCTACTTTCCATAACCCGGAGCTAAATATGCCAGAACTGGAACTGGCTGCATAAAAGCTTGAACTGTCAGCTGACCATTCAATGTCATCACAGCAGATGAGCGCACCTTCCCCTCCCTCAAGTCGCACCAATGCTTTGGTGGCAGGATAATAAACTGCAGAGGATGAGCCCTCATAGTAACTAAGTGTGATAAGTAACTTTGTTCCATCAGG